>Ga0105237_10005044_pt1 | contig 15032 bp, 12 predicted proteins | sample KBSC24metaG_FD_81520 | JGI IMG/M metagenome (GOLD analysis project Ga0105237, IMG submission 81520) | Corn rhizosphere microbial communities from Kellogg Biological Station, Michigan, USA - KBS C2-4 metaG | ecosystem: Host-associated > Plants > Roots > Rhizosphere > Soil | place: Michigan, USA... | reverse complement strand
CAGCGGCACCGGCAACGTGTTAAACATGAATGGACTGGATGCCCGTACAGGCAATATCAGAGGGGGGTATCTTGCCACCACAATGACCGATATTCCCCAGATTGCCGACCGATCCTCCTCGGACTCCAAGATGAATGGCGACATCGCCGAGATCGTCGTCTATAGTGCGGGCAATTCGACTTCGCTTCGAAATCAAGTAGAATCCTACTTAGCCCTTAAGTATGGCATTACGCTTGGGAATGCAACCACTCCCGTCAGCTATACCTCCTCGGCGGGTACCGTTTTCTGGACAGGCCTGGCTGCATACCAACATAACATTTTTGGCATCGGAACAGATAATGGATCGGGGCTGGTACAAACCAGTTCCAATAGCGTCAACTCGGGCAGCGGCAACGGGACGGGACAAATCGGGTTGGGCAACCTTGTATTGAAGACTTCGTCCGCATTGTCAAATGGCCAATTCCTGATGGTCGGTACGGACTCCGCGGCGCTGACGGAGGAAACGATCACGGCAGCCATAGGCCCGGCGGCGGCCATCGGCTCCAAGCGATTGGTGCGCACCTGGAAAGCGCAGACCACCGGAGCTGTTCCTTCCGTCAATCTCAGCTTTGACATGACTGGGCTGACGCTGTCCGGCGCCTCGGCGGCGACAAATTATTACCTCGTTGTCGACAACGATGGGGATGGAAATTTTACGACAGGCACCCAATCCTATGTGCCGGCGTCCGGTATCAGCGGCAGCCTCATCTCTTTCTCCGGCACCAGTGCACTGGCCAACGGAGTGGTTTTTACCCTGATGACCGTTCCCTCGACGATGTTTGTTCTTACCGACTGGTGGCAGGGGTTCACGGCTTCGGCGGCGGGCAGCAGTGTAACCCTTCATTGGAATATGGCAGCTGATCTTCCCATCGATTATTTCAATGTGTATCATTCCACCGATGGCAGGACTTTTATCCCGATCGCGCAGCTACCCCTCACAACCGTAATGCCGCCGGCAGGGATGTCGTATGTGGTGTCCGAGCCTGGCGATGGCACTTATTTCTATCGGTTACGGGCAGTGCTAAAAGGCGGCGCGGAAAACTACAGTATGATCCGGTCGGTCCCGATATCGGCTTCACAGGGGCTGAAGATACTGTCCAATCCTGTGGCCGGCGGAGAATTGAGACTGCAATTCCATGCGTCGGCAAGTGAGTCGGTGAAGGTCTCTATATTCAGCGCCTCCGGCAGCAGGCAACTCACACGGATCTGGTCGGTGGCGCCGGGAGAGAACTTCTTGACAATGGATATCCATCGGTTAGGGGAAGGTCTCTATTTCCTTCGACTGGATGGCAGTCGTGGCTCCGAAACATTAGCCTTCGTAAAATCCACTGGAATGAAATAGGAGTAAGGACGAACCCGTCCGCCCTGTGCCAGGCCTTCATCAGAGAAGGGGACGTAAAAAGCATTACAAAGGCTTGCAGGGCAATGCCAGGCAGAAGATGCTGCCTTTTCCAGGCTCGCTTTGCACTGTTAATAAGCCATTATTTAATTTGGCCAGTTCATGACATAACCGCAAGCCCAGGCCTATGCCCTTTTCATTTGCCGTACCGAAGGTGGAAACCATTTGGCCCTGGTTTATTTTTTCCAGTGTTCCCGGTGGTATGCCAATCCCGCTATCTGCCATGCTTATGGCAACTACAGCATTGGCGGTGCTTGCCGAAATGGTAATAGTATCACCTATATTACAAAATTTAATGGCATTGCTCACCAGGTTACGAATGATAACCTGTATCATATTCATGTCGGCCCATACAGATATTTCCCCGGCAGTCAATTCATGCTTAAGGCTAATGCCTTTTACAGCAGCCTGTTTAATAAAAATTTGCAAAACATCGGTTATGAGTTGGTGTACAGAAAATATAACAGGCACAACGGAGCTGCCCGTAAACTGGCTACTGGCCCAAAACAGCAGGTTATTCACCAGTTCCGAAGAATGATTAATATCCCGGCGAAGTTCTTCCAGTATCTTTTCGATAGTTTCCTTTTCCTGGTAGTTATCTCCCAGCAATTTCAGTATCACTTTTAGAGAATGTAATGGCACTTTCAGGTCATGGGAAATGATGGAGAATAATTTGTCTTTTTCCTGGTTATTTTTCAACAATAATAAGGCTTGCCGCTCTATTTCTTCATTCTTGGCTTCCAGTATCAAGTTGTTCTTTTGTTTGATTGCTCTGCTTCTGATTAGTAACAGAACCAGCAGAATAAGGAGAAGGATCAACAGCAAAGCAATGAAAATCTGCAGTTCCTTTTTTTGAACAATACTTTTATTCAGGGCATCCTTTTTTTCCTGGGCAGCTTTTAAAAGGGTTTCCTTTTTCTCGAATTCATAGCGCGTCTCCAGTTGTTCTGTTTTCTTACGCAATGTTTCATTAGCAACACTGTCTGAAGCCTGCTTTAACAATTTGAAATACTTCAATGCATAACGAGTATTGCCCAGTGCTTCATAAGTAGCAGCCAGCTCACTGACGGCGTTCAGAACATGGGGTTTACTTTTTACCGCCTGCGCCTTTTGTAAACTTATACTGGCATACTTTAAAGCCATTGGGTAGTTCTTTAACTGAATATATACGTCGGCAACCTCGCTTGCGCACTTGGACTGGCGTGTTACATCATCATCGGTATTACTAAAATAATCCCAGGTTTGAAGTAAACAGGCCAATGCTTCTTTGAACCTGCCTTTAGCTTGATAAAGCAATCCCATTTCTTCGTTGACCACCACAATGGCATACCTGTTTTTCAAGGCGGCAGCCATCTTCAAACCCTGATTATAATATAACAACGCCTCTTCGTACTTTTTATCATTGGCCCAAAGCGAACCAATTGAAATTATTGTCGCATACCAGGCAACGCTGTCTTTCCTGATTTGAAAAATATCGCCTGCCTTTTTTATTATATTCCGGGCGTCCTCACTTCTTCCTATTTCCTGATAGGCATTGTTCCCTATATTGTACATGGCTTTCGCCATTTGGAGCGAATCGTTTGCCTTCTCTGCCACGCGAAGAGCATCCTGATAATACAGTAACATTTTTGAATAGTCACCCAATTCATAATAGGCATTTCCTTTCTGCCTTAGACTTATGGACTGGCCCCTGGCATACCCGATCTGGGTTGCAATTGCCAGGGCTTTGTCGCTGTAGAAAATCAGGCTGTCGACGCTGATCCTGAAATAGGCAAAGGCCACGCTGTCAAGTAGATCAACATAGGCTGTATCTTTTAAATAGCCAGGTTGTTGTTGCCGGGCAAGTATCTTGCTTCGTAGCCGGGTAATGTTGGCAGGTTGCGCCTGGCAGGGCTGGTATGGTTGCAGTGCTATAACCAATATACCAATAACAACGACTGTTTTATTCATAAAGGAAGAATGGTTGGGGATAATTTCTAATCATTATCGAACACACCTTTCAACCAATATAAAGAATTTTATAAAAGTATAAGTAACTATTTTTTAAGGCTCTCAAATATTTCGACTTACAAGATTTGATTTACAAGGCGTTTCAGTTTCGTGCGCGGGATGACGGACGGGCGCCGCCCCCAACGGCGATCCCCGGCCGCGCCCAACGGCGATCCCCGGCCGCGCCCAACGGCGATCCCCGGCCGCCCCCCGCGGCGCCCCCTATCTGTTCTCAAGCCATCCCAAAAAAGCACGCGCCTTTTCCTTGGCCACGAGCAGCTGGTCCGGCGCATCGACAGTGAGCTTCACCAGCAATTTGCGCGCGAAGTAATGCTCCACCTCCTTCACGGCATCGAAATTTATCAGGTATTGCTTGTTCAGTCTGTAAAACTGTTTTTCGGTGACCAGGCTTTCCAATTGTTTCAGCGAGTAATTCACCGAATACTCCTGCCCGTCAAAACCCACGATCATCGGCGTCTCATATTTGATGTAGAAAAATGCGATGTTCTTTGTGGGTATGGTGATATACTTATTGTGCCTGAACACCAGGAAGCTGTTTTTGCCTACCCCGGAAAAGGGCTTTAGCGCATAATCGATCCCGCCAGCCCCGAATATGTCCGGGGTGCTTCTATCATAAGTCAGGTCTTGTGTGTTAAATTGGCTTTGCATGTTATTTCTTTTTATCAGGATGAAATGAAAATTGCGGACTGGGCGCGGGGCAGTGCACTTGCTTACCGATGCGTGCGGACTAGGTGCGGCGGGCGCGCCTATTGCTCAACATCTGAGATCATCTTGTTAACGATCACCCACTTCCCGCCCATCTTATGGAAAGACAACAGCTCGAAATAATTAAAATCATACATCCTGACATGCACCAGGGCCATGGCGATGGAGTTGATGATCTCGACAGAGATAATATCTCCCTTGAAAGGTTTACCGGAATCCTTCGGGCTTTGACGGTTCTTTACACCATCCAGGTATTGGGCCAGTGTCTTATAATAGGGCTGGTCTTTGACGTCTCCGAAAAGTAAGGTATTCTCATAAAAAGTGCTTCCCAGCAGGGCAACATCCCCCTCATAAATACCCTTGAAATAGGCGTCGTTAAGGACTCCCGCGATGACGGCGGAGTCTGTGCTGTAATTTTTCATGTTTCCATTTTTTGAAGTTTAAATGTTTTGTCTGATTGACAGGTCCGCTACCGGTAATCCCAATTTGACGCCAAACCTTTACATTTGATTATCAAATAATTAGAAAACCAGTCCGCTGAGAGAACACGGCATTTCGTGGTTCTGCCGGACGAACTACGATATTTCGGAATTTTCCAGTCCGTGCAGCCAGTAAAGAATATAGTCCGCCTCCTCCCTCCACACCGACTGACCAAAAACCAAATGATTATGCCCCTTGAACTCCTTATACTCCGTAATAGGATCCCCCCCCCGATATTCCTTAAAATTGGCATAATTCAATGCCGCCGGTATCATCCGGTCGTGGCTGCCGGAAGTCAGCAACAACGGGGCATGCGGCCTTTTGAAATCTATCTTTTTCCCCCATTTGAATGCATCCCGGATGAGCAGCTTCGATTCAGGAATGGCATACGCATAATACATCTCCTTTTGCTGTTCACAGCTGAGCCCGCCCGCAATAGCATGTTTCCAATTCCAAAAAGGCATCAGGTAGCTTTCCCGCACCGGCGTAAAAAAACCCATGGCCCCCCACCACTCTTTTATAAATGAAAAGGTAAATGCGCGGACACGCTGGGCAGGAAAGGAGTGGATCGCAACCCCAGCCACCCCAAGCCCGCGTTGAAGCAACAGCTGGACGATCAGGCCGCCCAAAGAATGACCTATCAGTATCGGTGCCTCAGGTAAAGAGCTTATAATAATTGCAAAGTATTCCGTCACATCCGCCAGCCGGGTCAGGGCAATGGCAGCATCGGGCTGTCTGTTGCGCAATTCTTCGGGAGCGGCTCCTTTATAAGGCCACGCCGGGGCCAGCGTTCTGTAACCTTTGCCTTCAAAAAACGATTTCCACTCGGCCCAGCAATTGTTCCCAAGGAATGCTCCCGTTATGAACACGATCGTCTTGGATGGGGTGCCAGTCATTTTTCCGGTGCAACCGCCAAAAAAATGCCACCTTTGCCAAGACACTACTAGCCAATTATTTAAACTTTATTATTTATGCGCTCACTACTATATTTCGTGGTTTCGTTCATCCAATCACGAAATGCAGCAGTATGAAGACCTCGTCCGGGTTGTTCTTTATTATTTGCATTGGCCTTCTTTACGCAGCGCCATCTGCTGCGCAATTGAAGACAACTGCGACTCCTGACGAATTGCGCTCCGCCTTATCCAAAAGCAACCCTGACACCCGCCAGGTTCAGCTTCTATTACAATTATCTACCTATTATTATTTCGAACGCGACACCTCCCGGGGCTCCCTGGACAGCGTACTGCTCTATTTACAACAGGCAGAACAACTCAGCGCCGCCGTCCAGTCGACAAAATGGCTCCCCGAGATCGATTGTTTCTTAGGAAAATACTATTACAAGACGGGAAATATCACCCGCGCAAATGACTATTTTCAAAAGATCGGCGACTACATCAAAAATTCAGGCCCCGTCGATCAGCAGATCCAACGATGGGAAGACCTTGCCTGGAATATCGAAGAGTTGGATACCGCCGGTCTCACAAGAGTCGATTGTTTTGAAAAAATAGCGACGCTCTATCATCAATTACACGACAAAGAAAAAGAGATAGAACAACAAAAAGAAATTGCCGACACCCATATGAAACAGGGGAACCTCGATCTCGCCATCAGGGAACTCTCAGAAGTATTGGCTAAATACCAGGCCATCGGCTACCGGCATCTCCATTATACCTATCATTTACTTTCCGTAACCCACCATCTCAAAGGCAATTATAACAAAGCCCTCTATTATGCCATAATCACCGTTGAAAGCATGCAAAAAACCAACGATACGGCCAATGCAGCCTGGGCAGTAATTTTCTATAGCTCGCTGGCCCATTTGTATGATGAATTAGGGCAGACCAAAAAAGGAATTGACAACTACAGGATAATTTTCGAACGGTATACTCCGCACCCCTTCGACTTTTATATGTATCGCGAGGCCGGGGATTTTGTTCGCGATCTCCTAAAGGATGGCCGGTCGGAAGAAGCCCTTGCTTTTTTACACGATTTCTCAAAAAAACATCCCCCGGCCGATCAGTACGCCAAAGCCAGCCTGGCGAGGACATTTGCATACTACTACAACACTGTCCGGGATCATGCCCTCGCGGATAAATATACGCGTGAAATGATCAGCCTCGAAGGATCACTCGGCCGGAACAACGAAATAAGAGGAGACGTAGAGTATGATATCGGCCAGTACTATCTCGGAAAAAAACAATTCGCCAATGCAGGCGCCCATTTTGAGATAGCGCTCTATGAGGCCGCTCTCAATAATTCCTCCCATACCATCCGGGATATCCATTTAATGCTTTTCAGGACCGACTCATCCCTTGGCAATTTTGTTTCGGCCATCAAACACCTGAACCAGTATCACCAACTCAACGACTCCATCTTTAACGTAGCCAAGATAAGACAGATAGAAGAGGTGCAGGCCAAATACGAGGTCGAAAAAAATGAGCAGGGCATTAAAATATTGGAAAAAGAAAGCCGTCTCCAACAGGTCGAACTCTCAAAGACCAAAACTATACGCAACTGGACACTGGCCGGCACCCTCCTTTTATTAGTCATTATCGCCCTGCTCATAAAAAATTCCCGGTTCAAACAAAGGACCAATCAGCAATTAGAGGCCCAAAGTACCGATCTCCGTCACCTGGTCCAGGAAAAAGACTGGCTTCTCAAAGAGATCCACCACAGGGTAAAAAATAATTTACATATGATATCGGCCCTGCTCGACGCACAGACCGGTTTTTTAAAAAATAGCGACGCCCTATCGGCCATCCGCGAAAGCCAGCACAGGGTGAACAGCATGTCCCTGATCCACCAGAAACTATACCAGTCCGGCAATCTTTCACTGACGGATATGCCGGCCTATATACACGACCTCGTAGCCTATCTCGAAGATAGCTTTAATACAGGCGACCGTATCCATTTCAAACTCCAGATCGCCCGGCTGGAACTGAGTTTGACGCATTCCATCCCATTGGGGCTGATATTGAACGAGGCTATTACCAATAGCATCAAATATGCCTTTCCGGATCACCGGAAGGGAGAAGTAACCATCAAATTGCTGCGTCAGACCGATCACCATTTCCTGCTATACATCGCCGACGACGGAATAGGTCTTCCTCCTGACTTCAATACGCATGCAGGTTCAATGGGGATGAGTCTGATGCGCGGACTCAGCGAAGACATTGGAGGAAGCTTTGCGATAGAGAACACGGAAGGAACAAAGATAAAAGTAGCCTTTGTATATGAGTAAAAAATTGACAATTGTATGAAAGAAAAAATTCTCATCGTTGAAGACGAGTTCGTGGAAGCCTATTACCTCCGGTCCATGCTCGAAAGAGCCGGTTATACCGTTTGCGGAACTGCCCGTTCCGTACCGGCAGCGAAAGAGCTCATCACGCAGGAGCGGCCCGGGCTCGTCTTATTGGATATTTTTCTTTCCGGGAAACTCACCGGCATCGATCTTGCCAAACAACTAAAAGAACAAAATATCGCCTTCGTCTATCTGTCCGCCAACTCCAATGAGGACATACTGACAGCGGCAAAAGCAACCCAACCCTATGGCTTCCTCGTAAAACCGTTCCGGGAAAATGACCTCCTCATCACATTGGAAATTGCCCGGTATCGTCACGAACACAGCCTCGAAAGCAAATACAGACGGGAAGCCGTATTGCAAACCCAGCTGGAAAATATCATCACTGACCCCGCATCCCCAATCACTCATACCACGTCCCCGACCACTCCCCCCGCATCCCCGGACCAAAAATTACTCGCCATCGCGCGGGCCCTTCAACCCTATATCCCGTTCGATCTCCTGGCCATAGCCTTTTCGGGGGACAGCGTCTTTAAAGACCGGAGTTTTCTGCGTATTGGCTTTGACGAATATCAATCCATTGGCGCGCGCGAGCTATCCACCATCACCGGGCTGACACAGCAGGAAATACAGCTGTTCCAGACAGGCGATCTCAAAAACCCCATTGCGGCTTTCTATACAGGTGAGTCGTTCAAGAGCCTCAGACGGCTCCCTTCGCTGAAAAAGGCATTTATCGACACCTTTCAAATGGAGTCCCATCTATCCCTGCCCCTGTATTTATCCGACGGGCAGCTGTTCAATCTCTACTTTTTTAGCCGTCGCCCGGGCTGTTACACCACAGACCATATTGCACTCTTTGGCCGCATACAACAGGCATTGACAAAAAGTCTGGCCCTCGTCCTGCCCCACGATGCAGCGCAGCCAACCGGCAACGCAACAAAAAATTCCCCTGCCGGCGCAACAAAAACATCCCCCGCCAGCACCGAAGACGGTCCCGGCGGCGGCGCCCCAATAATAGGTTTTGAAGGGATTGTCGGTAAAAGCCATTTACTGCTGAGCGTATTCGATACCATCACCCAGGTAGCCCCAAGCGACACGTCCATACTCATACTTGGCGAGAGCGGCACCGGCAAAGAAATGATCTCCACCTGCATCCACAATCTTTCCCGACGCAAAGGCGAGCGGCTGGTCAAAGTCAATTGCGCGGCAATACCACCCACCCTCATCGAGTCCGAACTCTTCGGTCATGAAAAAGGCTCATTCACGGGAGCCCTCGACAAAAGGATCGGCAAGTTCGAACAGGCAGACAAAGGGACCATTCTCCTGGATGAGATTGGCGAGATCCCGCTCGAGCTCCAGGCCAAACTCCTGCATGTATTACAGGACAGGGAAATAGAACGCATCGGATCGAAAGCTCCTATAAAGATCGATGTGCGCGTCATCGCCGCCACCAATCGCAATCTGGAAAAGGAAGTGGCCGAAGGCCGGTTTCGTCTCGATCTGTATTACCGGCTCAATGTAATCCCTATCACCCTGCCGCCCCTGCGCGAACGAAAAGAAGACATAATGGATCTCTGCACATATTTCATCCGGCTGTACAACCGTAAGGCGGGGAGAAAGATCGTCGGGCTTTCTGAGAAAGCGGCAAAGACGCTGATGGCATACGACTGGCCCGGTAACATCCGGGAATTGGAGCATTTAATAGAACGTTGTGTGCTACTCGCAAAAGGAACGATTATCGAGGATATCCCGATTCCTTCCGGTCTGAAAAAAGACGCGGCACCCGGCACGGCCGAGACGCGTATAAAGACAATACAAGAAAATGAAAGGGATCATATCATCTCGGTGCTCAAAAAATGCAATGGGAGGATATGGGGTCCTGGCGGGGCAGCCGAAATGCTGAACGTCCCTCCTACGACATTGCGGTCTAAAATGAAGAAGCTGGGCATCGAGAAAAAATATTAATCGTCATTTAAACCTCTCCCCACGAGGATATGGGGGATATATTTGTCGATCCTCGCCTCCCGGGTCTTAGATTGTTTGGCCGCAGAAAAATAAAGAAGATATCCTCTTTGCCGTCCCGGCGTCAGCGCATTAAAAGCCTTTTTCAGCGCAGCGTTTTTATCCAGTTGCTTTTGAAACTCTTCCGGCATCGCGAATTCAGCAGTTTTTTTAAACTCCACCTTCAACCCGGCCTTTTCCACTTCGATGGCTTCATAAATATAGGTTTTCAATACCCGCTGCATCTTATCTATTTCCTTCACACTGGTGAAACGTATCTGGCGGCCCGACTGCACATTCTCCGTCTGCGTGATCAGGATACCCTTCGCGTCATTTAACAACGCGCCCTTGAAAAAGAGCAGCGCGCAATATTCTTTAAAGGCATGTATCAGAACGATATTACTGTTCTCCGACGTGTAGCAGGGACAACCCCATTTCAATTCTTCCGTGAGTCCGCAGTCAAGAACTATCATTCTCAGCTTCTCCATTTCCTCCTGCCACTTTTTGGCTTTATCAAAAAAGAAATCCACCTTGGGGTTCATGTTTTTCATTTATTGATTTACTAAAATGACCTTTCTGCCCGCGGGCCGGAAATACCACGATACCACAGTCAGGATCAGCAATAACAACGCGGGGAATATTTCACTCATGGGATCCTCCGACGCGATATGCGAAAATATGGCTCCCGTCATGACAAAGAAAAATCCTGCGTAAGCCCATTCCTTGACTATTGGAAATTTAGGAAAAAGTACCGTTACCACTCCCAAAATTTTCCAGATCGCCAGGATGGTCAGAAAATAGACCGGATAGCCCAAATGAGTGATAGCTTCTACTCCCCCCTGTCCCGTCTTCTCCTTCAATAACTGCACGATCCCTGTCGACAGCATTCCCAATGCCAGCCAGACAGTGGCGATCCAATAGATGATCTTGTTTCTTTTTTGCATAATATCTTATTTTTTTGCGGGATGCCTTATTTTAATTTGCTTACTACGCCTTCCAGCCTGTTGTGCGCCATATTTATGCCTTCGGCAAAAGGCAGCTGCAGCATCCGGTCGCGGTGTGCGACAGATCTATATACGATATGCATCGTGAGCTTGCTCCTGTCGTCGGTAAGTCTTTCAAATTCCAGGAATTCCAGCTGGACGCCAAAAGGCGCATTCTCCATTTCGAATGTCCGTGTGATCTTCTCGTTCGGGCTGAAGGCATGGATCACCCCGTTCGCCTGAAATACTACGTTTCCCTGGGGATCCGATGTCTGAAACTGCCAGCCGCCGTGCTTTTTATTTTCCAGCTTCAGCACTTTCGTTCCCATCCATTGTTCGACAATTTCGGGCTCGACATAGGCTTTAAAAAGTAATTCCACCGGCAACTCAAATTCCCTTGTGATCACCAGATCCTGTTTGCCTTCTTCGGCATTGACCTTTGTTTTTCTTTCCATGAGAATGTTATTTTTTTGATTTGTATTTCTTCATGATGTTTTCCAGGCTGTTGAACCTGTCATCCCACATATTGCGGAATGGCTCTATAAAGTCGGCTACCTCTTTCATTTTTTTCGCATTGATGAAATAATAAATTTCCCTGCCATTTTGCTCCTGTTCAAGCAATTCGCATTCCGTGAGTATCTGAAGATGTTTGGAGACTGTCGGTCTTGCCGTGTCAAAGTTTGAGGCTATGGCGCCTGCCGTCATGGAATGCGAAGCTACCAATAGAAGTATGGCCCTTCTTGTCGGGTCTGCTATGGCCTGGAATACGTCCCTTCTTAAATTCATTGCGTAGCTATTTGGCTACAAATATATGTGTAGTTATTCGACTACGCAAATTTATTTTTCCCTGCCGCCTTTGCGGGGCGGGAATAATTAATCCCCGTATATTTGTTCAAACCAATAAACCAGACATGCCCATAACGAACAGGCTGCTCATCGGCTGTCTGCTGCTATGCTCCATCCATTGGCAGGCCGCCGCGCAGCAAACGCATGAAAAAATGGCGAGACAGATAAACTATCTGCTATCCATACCTGATGGGTACGATCGGGACAGCACAAAAAGATGGCCGCTTATGATCTTTCTGCATGGCAGCGGCGAAAGAGGCGATGATCTCGAAAAAGTGAAAGTACACGGCCCGCCCAAATTGATCGCACAGGGTAAAAAATTCCCCTTTATAGTGGTCTCGCCACAGGCCGATAGATATGGATGGGACGCGCGCGAACTTTATTATCTGCTCCAGGAATGCAAGCGTACTTACCGCGTCGATCCGGATCGTATTTATCTTACGGGGCTCAGCATGGGCGGATTCGGCACCTGGGATCTCGCCATCAAACACCCCGAAGAGTTCGCGGCCATCGTTCCCATTTGCGGCGGCGGAGACACTGCCGACATCTGGAGACTACGGAATGTGCCCGTATGGTGTTTTCATGGCGCAAAAGACAGCTCGGTGCCCATTGCCCGGGACGAACAAATGATCCATGCCTTACAGAAATACAATCCTAACGTAAAGTTCACCGTTTACCCCGAGGCCGGGCATGACAGCTGGACCGTCACCTACAACAACGACAGCCTGTATCAATGGCTGTTATTGCAGAAAAAATTCAGGTACCGGCAAGTGGCCATTAAAACGTCCCTTTTACAGGAATATCCGGGGACTTACACGGGGCCAGGCAACGATACCATAACTATCAGCCTGGACAAGGATAAACTTTTTGGCCAAAAAGGGCATACCCGGCTGATCGAATTAAGGCCCGCTGCAGACAACCTGTTTTTTATAAAAGAGGACGAACCTCTGGATGTCGGGTTTACAAAAAGCCCAAAAGGAAAAGTGACGGGTCTTATCCTGTCTGAGGAGAAAAGAACAGAATATAAAAGAATAAATCCTTAGTCGGCGAAAAATGGTTTGTTGTATATTCTGTCTATTCTTACACCGGGAATCGGTGAGATCATTAAAGGAAATTTCTCTACGACCACATCCGATGGGTTTAGACCAAATCCTTTTTCCTCAGATAAGCTCCTTTTCTTTATCCAGAAATTGAATTTCATGATCAGTTTCTCGAAAAATGGCAATTCATTGTCATCGCTTAAAAACTTTTTCATGACAATAAATTGAAAATCCCCTAACACATTATTCATTTCCAGGCTCTCGGTCCGGCTACGGAGATTTATCTCGTTATTTCTCGCAAGCTCCTCCACGACCTTTCGAAACATCAGACTGACCATCGGTTCAATTCGAAATCCAAGACGGAATTCAATCCTTATTATACCATTGGGAATAATATGCGTCACTTTATATTCACAGGTATAAGGCTCGTCTGCCGTGCGGATATGTATGAACCAATATATGTCTGCCCGTTTAGGCTTTTTATTCAAAATTGAATAGACTATTTTATGTTCGATTTCCCTGGGGTTGCCGGCGCTTGTCATATAGACAAGATGAGTCGCGTATTTAGGAATCGACCTGTCCTGGCTTAGCTCCTGTATCCTGGGAATATACCCTTCCGAACGGACCAGCTCGACGTACCGGTTTTTAATTCTTTTTGCCCTGTACCAGGTATACATAACCCCGATGATCCCAAATTCGAAGATGAGGAACATCCATCGCTGTTTAATTTTAGCCACATTTGCGAGAAAGAAAGATACTTCAACCATCAGGAACACCAGTAAGATAAAAGCTATGATGGTGAGGTGCCATTTCTTTATAAATTTCATGTAATAGAACATCAATATGGTAGTCATCAGCATGGCGATAGTGATGGAAAAACCATAAGCCGCCTCCATATGACCCGATTCTTTAAAATATAACATTACTGCTATACATCCTACCCATAAGATGCGGTTAATACTTGGAATATAAATTTGCCCTCGTATGTCCGTTGGGAAATGCACCGTTATCTTCGGCCAGAAATTTAATCGCATTGCCTCATTGATCAAGGTAAACGACCCGCTGATCAATGCCTGGCTTGCAATTATCGTTGCCGCGGTGGCTATCAAAATACCCGCCACCAGGAATGCATGCGGCATCATTTCATAAAATGGGTTCAGGTCATGCAAATAGGTTTTCCCAAGTAGCATCAGCCAGGCTCCCTGGCCAAAATAGTTGAGAAGTAAGGTAGTCTTCACAAAGATCCAGCTCACCTGGATATTTTTCTTTCCGCAATGCCCTAAGTCGGAATATAGCGCTTCCGCCCCGGTGGTACAAAGGAATACAGCACCCAATAACCAAAACCCTCTTGGATAATGTACCAGTAGGTCAAACCCATATTGCGGATCGAGCGCCTTTAATATTTGCGGATAACGAAATATCTCGTTGAGACCCAGAACGCCTATCATGGTGAACCAGATCAGCATTATCGGTCCAAAAGAGCTGCCCACTATTTTTGTCCCAAATTGTTGAAAGAAAAATAAAATGGTGAGAATACCTATGATGATACTTACCACCAAAGTATTACCCGGAACAATTACATTCTCCAACCCATGTACGCCATTCAACCCTTCTATAGCGGATGAAACAGATATCGGAGGCGTAATAATTCCATCGGCCAATAACGTACCGGCGCCAACAATGGCGGGTATCGATAGCCAGCTACGATAACGACGCACCAATGCGAAGAGGGAAAAGATCCCTCCCTCCCCTCTGTTATCCGCCTGAAGAGTAAGAAGTATATATTTAAAAGTCGTTTGAAGGGTTAGCGTCCAGAACACGCAGGATATTCCGCCGTAGACTAATTGCGCGGTTATTTGGCGGGCGCCGATGATCGATTTCAATACATACAGAGGGGAAGTCCCGATATCTCCGTAAATGATACCCAATGAGATCAATAGCCCTGCCGCAGATAATTTTTTAATATCTATATTCATATTGACAAGCCACCGCCAACAGGGCCCCCAATCCCATGCCCGTTTTGGCAGAAAGGGCTCGTGAGTATATAAGTCATTAATAGTCTTATACTTGTACCGATCCGCGCGCTAGCCCGACAAGCCTTTTCAAACAGGAGGTTCTTTCAAAATGGAAGGGTATTTTCAAAATGAAAAATTTCGGCGGACACCCGGGTTTTCTGCGGTGGCAACCTGTTGCCCCGTTGCCCTGTTGCCCCGTTGCCCTGTTGCCCT
>Ga0105237_10005042_pt1 | contig 15037 bp, 15 predicted proteins | sample KBSC24metaG_FD_81520 | JGI IMG/M metagenome (GOLD analysis project Ga0105237, IMG submission 81520) | Corn rhizosphere microbial communities from Kellogg Biological Station, Michigan, USA - KBS C2-4 metaG | ecosystem: Host-associated > Plants > Roots > Rhizosphere > Soil | place: Michigan, USA... | reverse complement strand
GAATGCCCGTTCGCTTCGCTCACTCCCATTTTTGTTTTCCGCATCTGGTCCGAGCGAACTCGCCCCATCTGCTCCAAACAAAAATGCCCCACCGTTGGTGGGGACATTCATTTAATTGGCGGAGAGGGAGGGATTCGAACTCCGCTATTATACATTGATTGTTAATACCCTTTCGGCTCGAACTTGTCAGTGCACCGAATTTTCCACCTCTGGAATCTTGGCGACTTTCGAATCAAATTTATACAAAAGAATTCAAATCATTGACAACGCCTAAATGAAAGATTTGCCGAATCGCATGGGCAAGTGTGAAACGGAACGCTGCCTGGGTGATTCGAACTTCAATTCCCCTTCCAATACTCATGTAGCAACGAAAATACAACCCGAATAGGTGTCTACTATTACTAATTTTTAATGTCCTTACCTTTATGCAATGACGCGCATATACCTTGACACCAACATTGTTTCCTACTTGCAGCATCCAGAACATTATCTGAGTGAGCCTTGGCAAAATGATGCTTATGCTTTACGTTCTTACCTGGAGCATGCTGAAAATATTGAAGTTGTCTATTCTCCCGCCCATCTTATGGATATGCGAAAGGGATATGTAAAAGACGAACTCCTCGCAATAGAAAAATTGCGGTTTATTTCCAATATCACCCGAAATAGGCGCATAGCAAAGTATATGGGGTCTTCCGAAATAGTGATGGAAAGAGTTGACCCTGAAGCGTTCTTTTTTGAAAAAAATGCCATAAATGCCGAATTCCATGTACCGGGAGATGAAAAGTTGGATTATGCCGCTTGGGTTCGTGAGAACCCAGTTTACGAAAAGCTCAAGAATTATAAGTTCGATCTTGTGAGATTAAAAGAAACCTTCACCAATTTTCCAGTTCCCTTGACGGAGAGCGAAAAAGAGCCGACCGTTCTTAATTTGATGTGCGATTTCGCTGCCTTTGTGGGTGAAATGATTAATCATGACTTTTCTTTGTATAAACCCCTTCGCGCGCAAGCCATGCAGGAAACAGGAATGACGGGAAGGCTCGCCGGCAGCCTTGATCCTTTATCTATTTTGTTACCCATGTTGATGGAGACAGATACAGGAAGACGGGTCCTGCAAGGTATGTACGAAATGATGGCTGAAAAAGACCCTGAGGGAATCATTTTCGGACTGTTTATGAATTTGGACTTTATGGGCTTTGAGAAGGATAAGATTGCGGGCAATCATGGGTACATGAATCTTACGACCGATGCAACACATTGTTTTTATGCAAGTTATTGTGATTTTTTCGTGACCAACGATGAAAGAACCGGCAAAAAGTCTGCAGCTATTTATACATATCTTGGAATAGACACGAAAGTAATGGACATGAGGAAATTCGCGGAATGGGGCAATCGCAAAAAATGAAAATATCGTGTGCACAGGGATGTTCTGATGTTTATAACGCTAGATCCACCATTCACTCAATATATTATTGTTCTTAGCTGACAAGGGAAACTGCGCTTTGTTGTTCGGAAAGTATACCCAGTGGCCATTAAAAAATCCATGCAGAAGAACCCCTGCAACATTGCGGCCGAAGTATTCGTCATTGGCAAAAAAGCCGTGTTTTCCCATAAGGAAATCACTTACATCGATCTCGTTAATATTAGATTCAAAAGATGGATTAATACAGAGAATAAATGGTAATTGATGACGGACAATGATGTCACGATATTTTTCTTCCTTGTATTGCAATTTCCATTGTGCGCCACAGAGATATGCTGTATTGGTTATTTGTGCGCCATAATGGTATGCAAAGGGGACACCGGGGTTTTCAAGCTGAAATTTTCTCCTTTCACGGCTGGCTTCGATACTGGCTTGCGTTTCCTCTTGCGGCGCATTTAAGCGCAATACTTCGCAGATGATGCGTTGATCCTGTGACCAAATGGACCAATCTGGCCGTTTTCTGTCGATTGGGGTATTGAAGCCGAGATCGCTGCACCAAGGATCAAAGAAAAGTCCTGTGCGGATTTCAGCGAGAGCAGAGAAGAAATTTATAGGATCTTCTTCCGTTTGAAGCGACTGAAGTAAAGAAAATCCTCTTTTTTTGTCGAAGGATTTGATTGCCTCCTTAAGTCCTGTTTTGGAGCTCAAAAATTCTTCCGCTATTGTGCTTATTTGCATACTGGCAAAGATAGTTAACACTGATTTGATAGGGGGTTATATAGGACACTAAATCCTTATTTAGCGAAGGCTTTGCGCTCCTTCATTTTGAATAGCATGCTGATTAACAATGTAGTATGGAGCATCTTTAACAGTCTCTCTTGCTTTATTTCAATTCCTCGGATTTTGAGTACAAAAGCCTAGACCATGGGATAATTACTTATTGAGTATCAAGCTAAGATCGTTGTTCTGATGGACAAATAAATAATGAGATTGTCCCCCCAACTCCACTATTCGGCATTTTGGGATTCATAAAAGGTGGTTTGTACATTCAATTTTGTAGCAGGCATGGAAAACTTATCAAATTTGTACTTTAGAAAATTCGCAACGTTTTCATCATGGGTCGAAATGAGTAGTTGCCAGTCGTTGAATTCATGTCGAATTAAATCCACCAATGAGTAAATGTTGACGTCATCCAAGGTTTGAACTGGATCGTCAATGGCCAGGAATTTAAAATGAGATGGCAATGTATAAACCTTGTTCAATGCCAGACAAAATGCAATACTGACCACAGCCAATTGGCCGGTACTCAATTGGTGGATGGCGTCATGGTTGGACGTGTCGTCCGCTAGGAATCGAATACGGTTCGTATTCTCTCTTACGTCTACAAAAATGCCATACCCTTGCTGGAAATGCTGCAATATTTTTCCGGAGTATATATAGAAAGGAATTTTGATCTTTTCGATCATTGCCTTTTTATAATCGAAGATGGCCTTGTCCAGTTGGATCCTGACCATTTCGGCGGATGCCAGGGCAGCCGTCACCCGACCGAGTCGTTCGTTTAGGTTCCGCAGTGTGGTTATTCGTCCAACGTCGTATTTTTCGCTGACGTATGCCAGTTTTTGGGTCAGTGCTTCTTCACTTAATATATATGCGGCAGTTGATTGGTAATAGTCACGATATATGCTGCCGTTTTGTACTTTGGACTCATCGATAGAAATCGAAAATACGAGTTGTTGGAGGTGCTTACGAAGGAGATCTGCCTGAACGTTTATTTTGTCGACGGTGGTATTTGTGGAAATTTTAAAATCAGAAATGTCGTATTGGTGGTCTTGGACATACTTCAACCACGTGGTAGCAGTAGCATAATTTCCGGCTCTTTCTATCAGGTAAGCGTAGAACGCGTCATCAATCGCATGCTCAGGGGCGATTAAATAGGCGTCGATTTTTGCTTGTAGTGGCTTTATCGTTTCGTTCGCAATTCTGTTTTCCAGCTCGTTCCGTAAACGTTCCTGGCCATTCAGTAGGTTTTGCAATTGGTCCGTCCTGAAATCATAGGAGGTCATCAGTGTGTCCATGTTTTCCCATTGGGCATTGCAAAGGGGACAGTTCGTATCCTTTTCGATATGTGCATGTATTCTTAGTTCAAGGAATTGTTCCATGACTCTATCCCGGGCGTCGTTAAGCTCACGTATGATGTCGCTAAGTGACGTGGTTTGTTCTCGCAAACCTTGACGTTGGTCGAAATCTGCCTGAATACTTTTAAGTTGATCGACGGAATAGTCGAATGCGGTCATTATAGATTCGTCGATGGTATAACGGGTGAAGTCGTCACGGTATTTTTTGTAGGCTCTGTTCAGATCATATTGACGACGCAATTGCGCGAGTTTTTCAGGGGCCAACAGGTTGTAAATGATAAGTGTAGTGATTAGCCAATCATGCCGTAGCATTTCCTGTAATGCGTTGCGAGTTTGTAGCTTAGTGTATTCAGCTACATCGAAGGACTTAGCAAAGTTGATTAAGGTTAGAATATGGGCTCTATATTCTTCGAAAGTATCGGCAAGCTGGGTTGTAGGAGCATTTTGAAATGGGTCTTCCTGATCCCAGTTTTGAGAGCGCCAAGAGATTAATTTTTTGTAGGAAGTTGTTTGAGATTCGTTGATCGGTTGTCCGATTTCTCCTATTCTTGCTTGAAGGGCCGATCTAGTAATGGCTAGGCCATTCGCGACTTTAAAGGCGCGATCATATTCCCGCGTTGCATGTTGGGTTTGGAATAGAAAGTTGAGGCTTTCTTTCTTTTCCACCTCATTCATCTTCAAAAAATAAATGTTTTCTTCCTGTTGCAAATAATGAAAAAGCGGAAATAAATTTACTAAACTTATGCTCTGGCCGGGGAAAAAAAGTTGATCTATGTGCCGTTGTGTTATTTGTTGCAGACCGGCAAAATTCGGGCCTTCTTCAAAACCAGCCGGGTTGTTGGTGTAATAGGTTTCAAATAGCTGCCACGCATCTGCTCGAAATCTACGCCCGGTGTCCGTCCGTCCTTCGCTCTCTTTGTCCAATCGTTTGATGATAATGTGATCGACGTGCCTATCAGAAAGACATATTTTGAGGATGACGTCTTCGGACGTGTCATTTTGATAAAATGCTTTATAATAGTCGGCAGTGTGCTTAGTAATGCCTTCGTATTTATCTGCACGCGCCAGTCTGCCGCGCAGGCAAAGTTCAATGACATCGAAGATGGTGGTCTTGCCAAATCCATTTGGTCCATTGAGGATAGTCAAAGGAGTGCCGGTTAGGTCGATGACGGTTTTTTTTCGAATGCCCTTGAAATTCTGTATGTAAACCTTTCTGATTTGCATGTTATTTGAGTTTATCCATGACTCTTTCAAAGCTGTCCGTAGAGAGGTCAAGTGCGTTCTGTTGGACAATGCCCCAGTCTATGATATTGATGTCGTCCGATATTGCCAGGGTGTAGAACGGTTTTACCTGTGCGATTTCGATATATTGTTGTACCATGGTATCAATTGGTATGAAATTGGCCGCTTGGTATGGAAAGGGGCCAAGAAAAGGTAGTTTTAGGAACAATTGCATCGATAAAAAGTAGGTTGCATCTCCATAGGGATTTGTAAAGTATTGGTGAAAGCGATTTTCATTATTCACCGAAACATTGAGATTTGATAAAAGATCGGCACTAGCATTAAGAGCAGAGACCGCCTGATCGACGTATGGGAGGACATAATGCTTGTATTGGAATTCCTCTTCTTCGATCTTTAAAATATCAGGCTTGTATTGCAAAGAATCTGCGCCTAGGTCTTCCATCAGCACACAAAGCAATATAGAGGTGTTTTTGGCCACGTCGGTTTGGTTTTCGTTTTGTTCTTTTAGAAAATCCATGGCCGCCATAAAGCTCGGCGTTGACTCATATGTCTTAAGGGTGTTTTTGGCCGTCAGATAGACCAAGTAGTACTCCACCTTGTCGTCGGCATTGGTCTTAAAAAAAAGCGTGTTATCTGACACTTCTTGCGATGAAAAGTTGAAGGATGCAAATAGTTTAGTCAATAGTGTCTTCATACTAATTGAGTGTTTGGATGGCGTCTTGTACTGTAATGAAGTCCAATTTTTGAGGACTTAAGATGCTATTGGTTTTTTCCAGTATTCTTGGTGCAATGGCACTGAGTGACCCGGTATAATGTTCCGTGATGATATACCGGGCTTCATATCTGGCCGTATTTAGTTTATCGTGAATGAGTATATTCTTGGCAACTTTCTGCTTTTCTAGTTCGGCGTTTTGCAGCGCGGTCAACAGATAATTGTCTGTTCCTTTATAGTGCGGATAGGTATTGCCCTCCAAGGTTAACGGGGTATTTTGAACATGGATAAGGGCGTGGAGGAAAGGAGTAAAAAAACCCGAGCTTGTAAAAAAGGCATCCGTTAACATCTGCGAGCCCAGGGTTTTGCCGTAGGTTGTATAAGGGAAAATTTGGTTAAGAAATAATTCCAGTTCGCGGTCACTCAAGGAACATATTGTTTCTATGATTTCCTTTACGAAGGTTTCATGATTTGGTGGGAGCACCAATGGAGGATTTGCACTCAAATCTTGTATGAATATCACGTATTGTTGGTAAATTTCGGCACGGATCGCGCATGTAGCCATTCGTTGTCGAACGGGAGGATTTCGAACCAGGTCGAATATTTCGGGAAGGCTAAGCCTAATTTGGTAGTCAGCTTTAGCTTTGTTAGCATGTTCATACCTAATTTTCGCATCCAATAAGTCTTGGCATTCTAAATAGCCCTGTTTTGCCCAGGGTTGATTATTCGCTTGTGCATGATGGATCTGCTGAAGAATGGCTCGAATTTCTATTAGGATATAAGATTCAATATCGTCGAGGGAACAAAAATTGCGATCTGGCGCATATGGGTATCGCTCTACGCCATGCGGATTTTGGGCGGGCGTTAATGTCTCCCAATTGGTGATCTCGCAGATAGTATGTAGGAAATTGGATCCTGGACAAGGATGAAAGGCATGCAGTGCATCGGTATAGGGACCTTTCGTTGTGCCGCTTAAATACGCTTTGACTTGGTGTACCTGCAGATCATTGGCAGCTTGCACGAGTTTTACATCTTCCTGGGTTTCGAATTCGATGTAATATCCATCAAGACCTTCGCAGTTTAGAGTCCGGATGGTTTTTAGAGCAATTAATAGGCCGACTTTTCCTTGGTGAGAATACCCGCTCCAACTGGCAGTGGCATTTTGTGACATATTGAAAGGACGGTTTATGGTTTTGTCCGACGAATATAACAAATGAGCAAGTATTCGCGACACCTTTAAGCTTCGAGTGATTCGGCAAAAATGGATGAAAAATCTAAAAGATTGGTGCTTTTGCTGGTTAGAAATCAAAAAAAAGGAATAAAAAGGGTGTTTTCACGGTGTGAAATGGCGAGGTATGGGTTAATTTTCGGGACCATACTGGTGTGCACCATCTGATATCTATTATTTTCATAGTATAGCAGGGGAGGAACTCAAATTGATTTGCCATGAAATTAGATCCTATTGAGCGGAAATACGTTTTAGAAGCCAGCGATGCACTGGACAAGGAAGGCTATAAAGACAACTTTGATTACGTGATGTACGTCGCCGAAAAGATGAAAAATTACCCCTTCAAAGCCTTGATGATTAAGGCCTTCTATTTGGCTACTGGTGAAAAAATCGATGGGCGTTATTTTCATAGCGGGAATGGGACTCGGCAGCGCATGGTGGAGAAGTTGGGTTATCCTATTAGCTTTCGAATGGATAAAGAGGTCCCCTTTTTTACTTGGGGAGATCTTGATGTTTTTAGTCGTGTCGCGGGGAAGGAGTATCGTTCGAATATGTCGGAGGGCAAAGCTATCGGGACCACGCTTCGGAACACGGTTATATTGAAAACAGCAACTTGGGCCAATGCCATTCAAATGAGTGGATTCTCTGTAGAGCTGGATAATAGCTGGCAGAGTCGAGGGGTCTATGCGACGTATACATGGGCACGGATATACAAAACGCAAGATGCAGGAAAAAAGGTGTTTTTCACGGTGGGAGTTGATCCAGGTGAGCAAGCGCTTATCTATAAGTTGGATTGCCAGCATTCGGCGTCCAATGCTGAGCATGCTCTGTCTGCGGCGCAAACAGCCATATTTGATCGAATGGTTGATCCTCCTCGGTCACTATGGCAACTTGTTATTGCTGATAAATTGAAAGACTACGACTGGGGAAAATTGGTAGGTGAAACAAGAGCCTATATCGAACACTACTTACCGTTGTACGATGAGATCATTCGGGCGATATGGGAGTCGCCTGCTCCCCGATCAGGTAAAGATGCTTTATTTGAGCAAGCGGCGCCGGTTGGCGGCCAGTTTCCCTCCAAGCGGGGGGGCAAGGTGACTACGCTGGAAGTTGATTATGAGTCACAGTACAAACGAAAAAAGGAAGTAGGAGATGCCGGAGAAGCACTGGTGATCCAAAGGGAGGTGCATCTATTACAGGAGGCGGGACTTAGTGATCTCGCTGAAAAGGTTGAGAAAGTCCCTGATTGGAGTGGATTCGATATTCAATCCTATTATCCGGATGGTAAGGACAAACTAATCGAGGTGAAGACGACGGTTGGCACCATTGATCGCCCGTTTTATCTCACTGCCAATGAGGTAGCAATAATGCAAGAGAATCCGGAAAGTTATTGTCTTTACCGACTGTATAATTACGACCGACACCAAAATACGGCGGAATACTTTTTGCTATATGGAGATGTTTACTCCCAATTGACTATAGAAGCTACCGGATTTGCTGCTATCTGTACCTAAAATGGTAACCCTCTGATGGGTAACGAAAATACAATCCGCATAGGTTGACTACGATTCTAGCCCCTATTTTCAGCGTAGACAAAGAACCAAAACAGTGCGGCTAATTCCAGCGATTTACGGTAGGTGTTCTAGGGTTGGCCTCCCTTTCTCTGTTTATAGTTGCGCATGAATGGTCTTTTGGGCTAGTACTAGATACCCATCCTTTTTTCTCTTATATTCGAAGGTGGTGTTGGTTTGTACCATTGCGGCAAGAAATTCAAAGAAGGTATCAGGCCACCCCGGAATTTGTCCATAAATTTGCTCGCTCGGAACCTCTTGAATGCTCTTAAAACCTAAAGACTGCCCCTTCAAGAACCATTGAAGCCATTCATAATTCACAAAAACCGTCCATTTAGTTCCGGTTTTTGCTTCAGAAGATCCATTATTGCTCGATCTACATAAGAGTACTCCCATGATGGTACTGTCATTCAAATTTTTATCCAGAATTATTGGAGCGATAAACCTCTTATATGCCTCATTTAGATCACCTACAACGACAAAGCCAAATTCTCTTGGTATAATTTCTTTAGAAATATGCTTTTCAAGTATCTTCTTTGACTGGAATTGCTTTTTGTTTGGAATGCCCAAGACATTCCTTATATATTCTTCATGCTGATTTTTTCTCTGTTGAAGTTTCCAAACCGGCCAAGCTATACAATCTCGGTCAATCTCTATTGCATGATTCGGGCATAACCAGATACCATTTGAAATACTACATCTTTCCAAAGAGGTAAGGGAAGGATTATATCGGGGACCGCCTGGTGATGCTGCTGTCATATGTGCTGCAACACCTATTCTTGTAACTGAAACTATCGATTCTGTGCCAGGGCCAGATGTATGAGCCCCGCAAATAGAACATCGATGCCCTGCCCTTAAGGCTAATGCATCTTTAGTCTTTTTGTCAAAATCGTCTCGCCTAATATCTGATTTCATTTTAGATTAATGCTAGTAGTTATGTCTAATTAGGACTTTCGATGGCTCAAAAATAGTGAACTTTCTTAAAGAAATTACTACTCATGCTTTGCCAAAGGGATATATTTCGCATATATCCCGGAGAAAATAATTATTTTCCCTCCCACTAGTACTTTTAAAACAACAGAGTGTTCCGGGTCATCGTTTGTGAGCAGTATGCAAGCGAACGATATAAAAATCCGGGTTAAGGGGACCATTGTAGATAAGTACTAGTATCGATGATTAACTATCGAAGTCAATCACCAAAATATTGTTGTATATTACCAATGTTGAAATTTTTTCAGATAGCCATACGCGATTCGCCAAATGAAAAGTATCTTATATACGGTTGCGAAAACCGCCGATGGGGAGTTAATTCAAGCATATCAGGCAGAAAAAGGGAGTTACTTCTCTTGTCCTGTATGCAATTCAGAACTATTGCTTAGAAAAAGCGGGAATATCGGTAAAAATAGTAAAAGGCCTCATTTTGCACATAAAGCGTTGACGGCAAATTGCACGCCAGAGACAGCCCTTCATTTTTCCTTCAAAATTCTCCTTGCCAAAAAACTTCAACAACTTATAAACGAAAATCTTCCCTTTCAATTTCATTGGACTTGTGAGTACTGTGATGATAGGCATGAAGGGAATTTATTAAAAAAAATTAAAGCAATTGAAGTTGAGCATGATCTTGGTGTTTGCAGACCGGATATTACTTTATTTGATGGGGAGAAAAGGGTTTTCGCAGTTGTTGAGATAGTGGTAACACATAGCCTGGAGAATAGAGTATTGGATTTTTATCAAAATAACAATATCATTTTAATTCAAATAAATCTGACTTCCGATACAGATATCAACGAACTGGACAATAAGATATCGAATCCAGATTTTGTGTCTACATGTTTCAATCCTAAATGTGAAAAGTGTGGCAGATTCAAGCACAGAACAATACTAACAGTAATTGATGGTAAATGCTGGAAATGTTCATCGGATATGAAAGTAGCCGCTATTCAAAAAGCAGGAAGCACCATTGGTCCATCCGACTTTTCACCGGAGGAGATCAATATAGCTAAGGACAAGGGAGTAAATATCAAAGAATGCTATAGTAAAACAATTAACGAGAACTACATGGCAAATACCTGCGATTGTGGGGCGTTTATCGGGGATCATTATATCTTTACAGATTATGTTGCGCCTGCCTCATATGGAGATTTGCCTTCTAAAGAATATGAAATAGGTTATCATTGCGAACATTGCTTTCAAGAGGAGGATATTCCTGACGAATATGACACTCTTTTCCCTTAAATCAGAAAAAGCCTATGTTCTATATCCAAATAAATAAATTTCATTTCTCGAGATTTGCTCGCTTATCGATTTGATCTTTTACACCGATGCATTCCGCTTTCGATGGCATACAAGCGATGGTAGTAGGTGGCCTATTACCATGTACCATTTTCCTTCATTTCTTCCATTTTAATGAACAGGGCCATTTGCGCATCAGCAATAGTGGGATGAAGAACTGTACCAAAGGTGTCGTCGACAATACATTTAAATTTATTCGTTTTCTTGTCCTTAAAGATTGTAAGGACGTGTCCATTCTTTTTCAGATAGGTATTCCCTTTTTTACTGACCTTCCAATTCGCGTTGACCCACTCTGAGCGCCGAGAGGCCCGGCTGCGGAGGATGGTCTCTAGGCGCCTGGGTGTTTCGTAATCATCCGTCATTTTTTCTGCACATATGCAGCCAACGCGATACTCTTCACTGACGTTGGAATGGTTTACAAGATGGATATATCGTATGTTCTCTTTTCCGCACATCATGCATGTTTCATACTCTCCATTCCAGTACGAAGCACCGTCCGCAGCCAGGTCGATTACGTCGACCAGTGTCCATCCCTTATGGGGTACCCCAGGGACGTTCCAAAAATTTGTCATATGGTGAGTGAATAGAACAAGATATGATAAATTTTATTAATCACAAAAGAGCACAACATTGGCTCAGGAATGAGAGGCCGAAAATTTAGTAAATTGGGGTATGATTACGAAGACAATACCTGTTCCAGGTGAGCAGGCACGATATAATATAGCATTCATGGGAGAGTATGAATATGTCAATCCCATTGAGAAGATCGGAGAGGCGATGATGGCCATGCATGCGATGCAGGAGCGAAGCGTTATTGATCTGGAGCCAAACCTTATAAAGATTCTGGAAGGGGAACCGAACAGGGAGATTATTTTTGATCGGGTCGAGCGGAGACCATAAGGCGGTTGAAAGAACGTTGGTATGAAATACCTGGGACGCCGCACATCCCCTGCAATCGCACACCAAGGGTGTAGCTTCTGCCACCAGTTGCTTCTTTAATAACTTAGATTAGCCTATTCACATGGACAAATTGCGGCGTTTTACGCCCAGCTGCTAGAGGTTGACCCGGCTCTGGCAAAAGGATTTTCATAATGTCTAATTAACTATGAATTCCGCGGCAACTTGCCTTCCCATGATCTCGATAAACAATTTTAAACTTCTTTTCCTTATTTAATAGATTGCTTTTCAATTTATTAGAGTATCCCAGCGACATTATAGGGGATAATCCCTCTCGTCTAACCATGTTTTTCCTGTTTTTATACGGTGTTTTTCCTATTTTCGCTAAATGAACGCTCGCATCAAATATGCCATTATAGATGATCATCAGTTATTCCGTAGTGGTGTACGAATGGCATTAAAGAACAGTGAATACTTGCAATTACAATTTGAAGCCGAAAGTGGCAAAAAATTAGTAGACAGGCTAACACACCTGAAACAAGAAGATATTCCTGATGTAATTACGCTGGATATTCAAATGCCAGAAATGGATGGACTGGAGGCTCTTGATTGGTTGAAATTGCATATGCCTCAGATAAAGGTCTTAATGCTCACTATGCACAACAGCCCTGAAATGATTCTCCAATCCATAAAAGCGGGAGCAAATGGATTCCTAACAAAAAACGCATCATCAGAAGAAATAATCAATGCAATTGTTTCTATCTATCAAACCGGCTTCTATTGTTCTCCGCGCGTAGGGGAAGTGCTTTTTTCTGAGATCCACAATGGAAACTTTCTTTTTAAAAGGTTAGTTCGTGATCCAAACATTGCTAGGGTATGGGAGTCCTTAAGCGAAAGAGAAAGAACATTCGTTTTATATGCCTGTACCGAGTTGACCTATCAGGAAATAGCTCTAAAGATGGGTCTTAGCCCGAAAACAATTGATGGATACCGCGACAAGGTTTTTGAGTCGTTCAATGTTAAAACAAGAGTCGGAATCGTACTCTTTGCAATCCATCATCAACTTATAGACCTTGATCGGATGCCCATTCTAAAAATTAATCCTTGATGGCATGCCTATAAAGAAGACAAGGAATATAACAGCAGGAACTGCAGACAAGGAGGAGCAACTTGAAATAAGCTTCTTCGGATTCCGAATTAAGTGTAAAAATCCCAGCCCAAAAGGAGTGACCATTTTTATTTCGGCCATCGTTTTCTTTTTAGTATTACTTGTCTTTTTTCCTAAACTGAGTGTACTAGGCGGTGCATTCAGTTCAATAAAATCTTTTTTTAATACTGCCAAATAGTGAAAGCCAGATAATAGCTCAAAAAAATCGATAAAGTCCTATATAATTAAATATAGTTTACATGATTTTCAAGAATATCAATAAGGGAGAAGTTCGGAATAATTTAAATTACTTTCGTTCCTTACCCCTAGCTGCGTTTGATCATATACACCCTCGGTGGGCTTGTGGCAACCATATTGATAAGTTGTTGTCAAGTGAACTTAATCCTCATGCTGGCAACTATGCCTTTCATTATGTAGACATAACTGAGTTTATCAAGAAAGCTCATTTCTTAGATGTCAATCCTGAAAAATTCCTTTCTGGCGATGATCGAAGTGATTTCCGAATTCTGACGACGCTTTGGCAATGGGAACATGGTGGATATGTAGATCCGCCCGACATAGGTCCATTCTGGCAGGATAAAAGTAAAATCACCTTTGCCGATGGGCAACACAGAACAATAGCTGCTTATTATTTAAATGCCTTGCAACTACCTGTAGCTATTCACAAAACTTTAATTGAAGAGATTCGTCCCAATCTTACCTTATATGCTTGTAAATGTCTTTAAAGTCTGGCAAATTTCAATATCCTATTTCGGTGACTGATAACGATGTTTCCAGTTATGTATGCCGGTCGCCGTTACTACCGACAGCCTGCGACGTCATCGACAAGAATAGCATCTCTTTAATATTTAAGAAAAAGAGGTTCGATATCATGAAGTATTTTTTTATCCAATAGTTTGGCATAGTGCTGAGTATCTGAAATATTTCTATGTCCAAGCATCTTCGAAACACTCTCGATCGGGACATGATTATTTAAGGTAACGGTTGTTGCGAACGTGTGCCTCGCAGTATGAAAAGTCAGCTCTTTTCTGATCCCGCAGCAATCAGCAATTTCTTTCAAATAGCTATTCATTTTTTGGTTACTTAGTACTGGAAGAAGCCTATTCTTTGCCTTAAAATAAGGATGCTCCTGATACTTCTCAATGATTTTAAGGGCTGCCGGAAGCAGTGGAACATTTGAAGGAGTTGCTGTCTTTGTTCGGTTGACCGCTATCCATGGTCGGTTACCTTCATCCGTAAAGACATTTTGTGGCCCTATCTTATGCACATCTGTGTATGCAAGACCGGTGAAACAGCAAAAAAGGAAAATGTCTCTTACCCGGATGAGCCGGGCGATTGAAAACTCTTTATTCATGAGCGCCCGCAATTCTTCCTCATGAAGAAATACCCTTTGGGTCTGGACCATTTTTGCCCGGTACATGGCAAAAGGATCCTTCTTTAGCCATCCATTCGCTATGCAGAGGCGGATTATTTTTCTGAAATTCCTGAGATACTTAACGGTAGTGTTGTTCGAACATCTGCGAATGTGACGAAGAAAGAAATCAAACTCTGCAATAAAATCATGGTCGATTCGCAGGGTATTCATATCCGCTGCGCCGTATTTCCACTTCATAAATTCAACGGTGTGAGACAAACAGGTCTTATATCTTTCCAATGTGCCAGCAGCAAATTCATTGGGAACGAGATCAGCCATTCGGCGGTTGTGTTGTTGGAAAATGCCGACAAGCATTCTGGGATCCTCTTCAACCCCTAAATAATTGTTCTTCAACGATACTGAAGTGATTGTTTCACTTCGCCGGATCATGGAGTGATACGCCTCCAATAGATTGGACTCTATCAGGTTGAGATCGTTATTGAGGCGCTTCGCGTTCTTGGAAGAGCCTTTCGCCCTGCCAGTCTTTGGCATCCAGGAACTTCGTTCAATGGATTTACCAGTGGAGAGCTCGGCTCTTTTACCTGCAATAGTAATACGTAAGTAAATTGAAAGAGGTTTGCGTTGGTGTTTCTTGTTCTTTTTTAAGAAAAAAAGATGGTGAAGCTTGGTGTGCATTGTGAGAGATTTAGTGAACACCAACACTACATCTGTTAATAGTCAAAACAATTCAAATTAATTTATTCGGTTCGTACGAGAAGGTGATCATTGACGAACCGAATAACGAACCTTCTTGAAACATTTGCATCGATTTGTATGCCTTTGATGCATAGGTTCGGGAGATTCAAGTGACCTAAAATGCTTCATAAATCACTGAAAATCAATTCATGTAAATTAGGCGGAGAGGGAGGGATTCGAACCCTCGGTACAGTTGCCCGCACAACGGTTTTCGAGACCGTCCCGATCGACCACTCTGGCACCTCTCCGGGAGCGCTTTTAT
>Ga0105237_10005039_pt1 | contig 15042 bp, 12 predicted proteins | sample KBSC24metaG_FD_81520 | JGI IMG/M metagenome (GOLD analysis project Ga0105237, IMG submission 81520) | Corn rhizosphere microbial communities from Kellogg Biological Station, Michigan, USA - KBS C2-4 metaG | ecosystem: Host-associated > Plants > Roots > Rhizosphere > Soil | place: Michigan, USA... | reverse complement strand
GGCGGCGGCCGATGCGGTGTTCGAATCGCTGAAGCGCCACGACATCACCGCGCACTGGGGGCGCGGCGACCTGGCGTCGTCGGACATGATGAGCCTGCAGACGCCGCGCGCCATCTGGCAGGCGCGCGCCGACCCGCGCCGGCGCACCGCCTCGATCGGCGTCTACACGCACGCGCACGACCGCTGGGGCTTCTTCTACGACCAGCCGATCGTGCTCAACCGCCGGCAGGCCGGCGCCGCGATCGAGGGCGTCGTGCGCCAGGAGGCGGTCGAGGACATCGGCCAGCTGGCCGTCGACACCCATGGCTTCACCTACTTCGCGATGCTCGTGGCCAAGCTGCTCGGCTTCGACCTGTGCCCGCGCCTGGCGGACCTGAAGAGCCGGCGGCTGCACGTGCCGGCCGGCTTCGCGGTGCCGGCCGCGCTCAAGGACATCGTCGACAGCGACCTCGATGAAGCGGCGATCGAGGCCGCGTACGACGAACACGTGCGCATCGCCAGCTCGATCCGCGTCGGCCAGTGCTCGGCGGTGCAGGCGCTCGAGCGCTACGGCAGCGACGCGCGCGGCCAGCCGGCGTACGACGCCGGCGTGCAGCTGGGCATGATGCTGACGGCTGTGTACCGGATGGACTACTTCCTGAACCCCGAATTCCGCCGCGAGATCCAGCATGCGCTCAACCGCGGCGAGGCGATGCACACGCTGCAGCGCGCGATCCACGACGGGGCGATCCCGAACGACCTGGCCCGGCGCGACGAGTCGCTGGCGGGCGTGTCGTCGGCGCTGAGCCTGCTCAGCAACATCGTGATCGCCTGGAACACCGAAGGCATGCAGGCGGCGCTCGATCGCATCCGTGCGGCGGGCGAGGCGCCGGAGGCGGCGGACCTGCGGCGCATCGCGCCGACGAACGTCGAGGGCATCAACCTGCGCGGCACCTTCGATTTTCCGGTGCAAAAGTATGCGCAGCGCCTCCTGCCGAGCTCCGCCGGCATCTCAGGAATGCTGCGCCCGGCGGCCGCAGCTGAAGCTCGCTGAACGGGGGCACTTGACGAGATGCCGATCAAGACATCCAAGCCATCGTCTGATGGCCGGTCCTTTTCGCAACAGGTTCCGGCGCGAAGCGTTCAGCTGGCGTGGATCGCGCCTGGCCGTCGAGCGCATCGATGAGGCCTTGGCGGAGATTCGCGCTGCCCGCCCTACGACCCGTCACGCATTGCCTCGTAGTGTGCCCGGATGATCTGCCGGAAGTCATCCGTGGTTCTCAGGCGGACCCCATTTTCCGCGCGCTCCTCATCCGTAGGAAAGAGCTTCTTCTTCAGCTGGTTGAAGCAGATGTGCTTGGTCAGCACCATCGCGTACTCCACGCGGGCTCCGTCGAACTCGCTCGCGTGCGCTTGCTTCAACTCGTCCTTCAGTTCTGCAGTTCTGCGAAGACCCCTCGCACCGCCTCGATGTCGTCAGGGCCCAGTTTCGGCGGATGCGTCGTGTTGCCCACCTGATACGGGCTGGCGTAGAGCCACAGACCTTTTTCGTGAAATGCGTCGATGTCGCTATCGAGCGTTTCCGGCGTCGCCGAATCGAAGTGGCCCACCTCGTGCTGCCGGGAGAGCAGGGCCCGGTCGTTGTGGGCGTTGACGGGAGGCGCACCTGAGTTCATCCGCGCGTTGGTCGTCATCACGATCACCGCACACCCGAGGTAGGCGTGAACCGACAGCGTCCAGAGCATCCAGTACGGCGAACCCGAGTCCTCGATCGACTTCATGATCCGGTGGAACTCCGGATCGTCGACAGGCGCCTCCTCCAGTTCGCTGATGTGATTGAGCGCTCCGTTCGGAAACCCCGGCAGGTCGCGCCCTTGCGTGAGGCGCTCACGCATCAGGCCGCCCAGCAACTGCAGCATGCTCGTCTTGAACTGCTTTTGCTTGACCGCATCCCAGGTCTTCGTGAGGAGATCGGCAGGCCCGCCTTCTCCCATCTGGACCGGAGCGAGGATGGTCTTGCTGCCTGGGAGTCCGTTGAATTCGCGCGCAAGCCGGACCGCAAGCGTCTTGCCGGTGGCCACCTCACCGCTGAAGGTCACATACGTCGGTCCGCCCACGTGCACCGGGTGAAGCGAGTCCACCGCCGGGCCGTGGCAGAGGTACTCGAAGGCTGCTTGGGATCGCTGCGGGAAGGTCGCCGACACCTGGTCCACATCGCTGATGTATGCGCGCGTGCCAGCGTCATCGAGCCAGCGCACGACCACCATCTTCGCGATCGGACGGTTGATGATGAGCTTGTCCAGATACAGGTTGTTGTCCTGGCACGCCGCCGGATCCACCTTGACGTTGATGCCGTTCAGCAAGCGCCGATGGTCCGCAAAGCGTCCCATCTGGTCGTCCATGATCTTCCACGCCTCGACTTGATACTCGTCGGGGCTGTCCATGAGCCGCTGCCAGTTGCCGTCGTCGGCGATGATGCGATAGAACTTCTGCTCCGCCATCCCCATCGTGTCCATCTTGGCGCCTTCGATGGCGATGGCCAGGGACTCGAATCGGTTGCCGAACAGATACGTGCAGACGATCCCGATGCCGGTCGCCCAGCCGGCGTCCGAGGCGATGACGTTCCTGATCACGGTACCGGCGGAACCGCTGTCAGAGCCATCTGCGGAATTCGAGCACATGGTGCTGATGGCGTTGGGCGCATCGGCACCGAGCTTGAGCATCTGGTTGATCGCCGCTTCCGAATCGGCGCTGTGCTGCGCGGCAAGGCTGCCGTTGGTGCCGAGGAACGGCGCAGCGATCTCGCGCAAGTAGTCGATCGTGAGGTTTGCGCCTTCGAATCCGCCCGAGAGCAGCCGCTCTCCCAGTGCGATCAGCTGCTTCTCGAAATTGCGGTCGTTCGCGGCGGCGATGCCCTCGCGATTGGCGTCCAGCATCTCCTTCACCGTGCGGTTGGCTTGCTCGGCGTACATCGCCGCCACCTTCCGGTACACGTCGTCGGCCTTGGGCATCACGCCGTTCTTGAAGAGGTAATAGATGCCGACCACGAAGACAACGAGCACCCCGGTCACAACGACCTTCGGGTCACGACTGAACCGCTTCCAATTGACCTGCTCGATCTGATAGTGGGTCGCACGGGACTTCGCAAGTTCCCTGCATCGCTTGAAGAGGCTGGTCATCTCGGCCCGCGCCTCGATCGAGAGCGGCGCGGCGGGGCTTTGGGGCATCGTGGTGGGCCAGGGCGTGCGCGCGCGCGGAGCGATGGGGCCGGCGGTCGGGATGCGCCGGCGCAGTGCGTGCGCGCCAGGGTCGGCTTGAACGGCCGTGCTGCTGGCCTGACGGTTCGAAGAGGCTGGCGCGACGGGCGCGACAGGGCTCAGCGAAGTGTCTGTTCCGGGTAAGGCCGGGGAGGTCAATGAGCTACTGGAGATCGTCATGAGGGCGGTTCGAGGGGGGCGACCGATCATTTCCGGACTACCGTCTCGGCATTGGCTCACCTGCCGAACGATTCACTGAGAATGCGAATCAGTTGCGTTCTCTTGCGTACATGGCGGACCGAAACCCCGCTCGACGAACTCGCGCAGTTGCGACAGGTCGGTCTTCGCATACTCGGCGGTGGTTTGCACCGACGCATGTCCGAGCAGCGCCTGCGCGGCCGGCAAAGGCACCTGGTGGTCGACGACCAGCGTGCGCGCGTAGGCGTGGCGCAGCCAGTGCGGCGACACCGCCCGCAGCAGCAGCGCGCCGGCGGCATCGGTGGGCTCGAGGTCCTCAGCCACCGCCTGCAGCACCGCCTTGACTTCGTCGTACAGGCCGCGCGCCCCGAGCGCTTGGGCCTTCTCGCCGTGGATCAGCGCTACCCGCTCGAGCGCGTTCGGCAGCGCGGGCAGACCGCGGGCGATGCGATAGCTGCGCAGCACCGCGGCGCACATCCGCGGCAGCGGAATCGCGCGCGCCTTGTCGCCCTTGCCGAGCACCTGCAGCGTCCAGTCGCCGCGCGCGTCGACCTCCAGCCGCGGCAGCCCGACGCCGGCCTTCCAGTCGAGCTCGGCCAGCCGCACGCCCGCGCAGCGGTAGACGGTCCAGATCGCGGCACGGCGCCAGCGCCGCAGCTCTGGCGGCGCCGCCGCGGCTTCCGCGACGCTGCGATCCACCCACGCGTCGCAGGCCTGCAGCAGGGGTGCCGGGACGAAGCGCTTCGGGGCGAATCCGGCGCGCGATCGCGCGCCGCCGCTCAGGCCGGCTGCAGGGTTGCTGAGCAGGTAACCTGTGTCGTGCCAGTAGCGAAACAGGCTCGCCGCGACCGCCGATGCACGCGCCTGCGAGCGCTGGCCGAGCGTGCCCGCGGGCGCGCCGCCGCTCGGGTTGCCGCCGGCCGCGCCGGCAACCGCAGGCGGCTGCGCCAGCCACTGCCGGTACGCCAGCAGGTCCTGCCGCGTCAGATCCGACAGCGGCCCGCGCCCGCTGGCGGCGCACCAGTCGCACAGCCGCTGCAGCTCGGCCGCATAGGCGCGCCACGTGTGCCGCGAGCGCGAGGCGCGCTCGCGCAGGAAGGTCGCGACGGCTGCGTGATCGTCGACGGCGCCCAGCGTGTTGGTCTCCGCGTGCGGATTCGCGAGGCGGCCTCGGCGCCGCAGCCAGCCGTCCAGCGCGAGGGACAACACGGGCGACAGCTCACCTGCTGCCCCGGCCGCGTCCGCGCGGCGAAAGCGCTTGGCATGCACCTTCAGCAGCGCGCTCACGACCATGCCGACCGCCGGTGCCGTGCGCCGGGAGTGCCCGCAGCCGCCCGCGCTGCCACGCCTCGACCACCTCGGGCGCATCGATGAGCTGCCGGCACACCGTGGGCTTGGCGCGCCTGGCGTCGGGCAGCGCTCCATAGACGGCGACCAACCGCGCCCAGGTCCATCGCTCGTACACGGGATGGCCGAGGGTGTCCGCGAGGTAGGCGGCGATCTCCAGTGGCGCGGCGGGCAGGCGCCGCGGCGGCACGACGCCGTGGTCGACCCACGGCGCGGCGGCATCGGCGAGCGCGCCGTTCATGGCGCAGGCTTCACCGACTTGGCTGCTTTGGCGTTGGGCGTGCGCTTGGCGCGGCCGGGCGCCGGCGGCGGTGCCTTGGCCCCCGGCAGGGCGCGCACGATCTCGTCGAGCTGCGCGCGCAGCGACGTGTTGACATAGCGCAGCGCCGAGGTCTCGCCGGCGGCTTGTTGAACCTGCCCGCGGGCCTCGGCGAGTTCCGCCTCGAGTTGCTGGATGCGCCCTTCAAGGGTCTGCTGGCGCTTGTCGGCGAACTTCAGCTGACTCGTCAGGCGCACGACCTCGCCCTGGACCGCCTGGCGCTGCTGCGCGGTTTCCTCCAACAGCCGCCTGGACAGGCCCTCGTAGCGCTCTTGCGCCGCGGCGACGGCTTGCGCCTGGGCCTGCCGGACGGCGCCCAGCTCCGTGTCGAGCTGGCCCGTGCGCTCGCGCATGGCTTCGAGCTCGTGCTGCAGCGCCGCGGTGCGCTCGGTCCGTGCGGCGAGATCGGTCGCGGCCTGCGCCAGGCGCATGTCGCGGGCGGCGAGTTCTGCGCGCAGCTCGGTGACTTCCGCCTTCAGTACCTCCGCGCGCAGCTGCGCCTCGTTCAGCAGTGTGCGCGCGCTGTCGGCCACGCCCTGTGCCTCGCCGCGCAGCCGCGCGACGTCGTCCAGTTGCGCGCCGACTGCCGCACGCCACAGCCGCTGCATCAGTTCCGCAATGTCCGGCGGCAGCTCGGGCAGCGCGATGCGCTCGACGCCGGCAGCGGCGAGCTCTGTCTCCAGCGCGTTGATCGCGCGCCCGATCGTCGCCGGGTTGCCGCCGCCCAGGCGCTCGCGCACCTTGCGCACCGAGACGGGCGCGGCGGAACGAAAGCGCCGACGGCTGCTCGCCGACGCGGCCTTCAGCCAGCAGCGCGAGCACCGCAGCGCGAACGTCTTCGGGCGTGGCAACGGCGGGACGTGGCATATCGGGACCCTTCCCCATCGTTTACTAACCCGAAGTTCCTACAGCCGCCGAACGAATTTACCTTTGACTGACAGGCACTTAGCGTGAGAAGCGAGTTCCGCTGACTGCCTACATTCGGATCTGCTGAAGCAGATCGAGAGCGCGTTGCTGGATTGCGTTGGGCGTCGTGATGACGGCGAAGGGCGGCGCAGTGGGGTCAGCGCGGGGTGTGCGGCAGGTGTTGCGCACGACAGTGGCGAGTTCGGCAATGAAGGTCGCGAAACTGTGCACGGGCGTGCCGTCGTCGAGCGTGCGGTGTTGCACCTTGGCCAGTGCCGCGTCGGAGCGCTGGGCCGGCGCCACGGGGTCGCGCGTGGCCTTGGCTTGCTGATCAATGTCGGCGAACATCAACTCGCGCCAGGCCTCGCGCAGGTGCCACTCGACGTAGTAGGCCAGCATGCACAGGAAGATGTGCGCACGCACTCGATCGGCCGTGTGATGGTGGATCGGACGCACCTTCAAGTCCATTGTCTTGAGCGAGCGGAATGCCCTCTCGACATTGGCCAGCGACTTGTAGTTGCGTACGCATTGAGGTGCGTCCATCTGCGCCGAAGGGACCGACGTGCGAATGATGTAGATCCCGTCGAGCGCCGCTTCGGTGGCGATGCTGTCGGGCTTGCGCGAGAAGCTCAGCGCGTGGTCGCCGATGACCAGGTCGAAGTGCTTGGACATCTTGTGCTTATCGATCACCTTGCCGACGGACACACCGATCTTGGCGCTTCCGGCCAGCTTGCCGGCACCCACGCGGGCCGCGATCTTCTCGAGATCGAGTTCGGTCGCAGCCAGCAACTCGATGCGCTTATGCGCGCGCAATTTGGCCAATTCCGGATTGCGGCACGCCACCAGTCGCTCGCCCGGATAGTCGGGCGAAGTGAGTTCGAGAAGATTGCGCTCATCGAACAGACCCAATTGCAGATACCCCTGCTCGACGAGCGCGCGAATCGATACGTGCTTGAGTGCCGTGACCCAGGCGATGCCATCGATCTCGCGCAATTTGTCGATCGCCTTGCTCGAGATCATGCCGCGATCGCCGACCAACACCAGTTGCTCGATGCCGAAATCCTCTCGCACCTTCTGCACCGCGGGTATCAGAGTCTGGCCGTCGGTGACATTGCCCTCGTGTACCGAGACTGCCACCGGACAGCCCAGTGAATCGGTGAGCAGTCCGTAGTTGACTTGCAGCAGTCCCCTCTTGCCATCGCGGCTGTATCCCAACTTGCCCAGCGGGCAGGTCGTGCCCTCGAAGTAACTCGACGAGAGGTCGTACAGCACCAGACCACCGGCGCTCAGGTGACGTGCGGCGAGCTTCTTCTCGATCACGCCCTGGCGCGCGAGGAGCCAGTCCATGGCGGCGTACAGATCGTCTTCGTCGGCATCGGCCACACCGAAGTCCTCGGCCAGCGTCGTGGTGTGCCACCAGCGCGTTGTCGCCAACTTGGGCGAAGGCGCCAAGATGCGCGCGGCCACCATCGCCATCACCAGGTCGCGCTCGCGGCAGGACTTGGCCGCGATCACCGAGCCCAGACCCAGGCGTTGCATGCACGACGCAACCGCCTGGACATGGCCGTGGGCTCGCGACGCGGTGATCTCGAAAGCCTGCCCTGCAGGCTGCAGCGCGTCACCGCGCAGTGCCGCGCGAATTGCATCGATCTGCGCAGCCGACAGTCCCGAGAGGTTGGCGAGAGTGCGCTTGCCGACTTTGGAGCCCTCGCGGTAGGACTCGCGCAGCAGCACGGTGGGAGGCGAGCCGCGGTTCGGAACGACATGGACATGCATGCCTACAAAAATAGGCGATTTGTAGAGCTATTTCAAGTGCAAAACATGCCTACATTTAAGAGACCGACGATCCATTCTATATCGTTGATTCATAGGGAGATTCGACCCAGTGGCTGGCCCATTTGTCTGGGAACTTCGGACTAACGATGATGGCATACGTTATGAAATGAGTAGGATCGATGACTATGTTCAATGAACTCTGATAATTTTTATTATCGGCGCAAACAGGCCTGCCCGGAGCCGCAGCAGGTTGGGTCGAGGACACCGGGCCACGCTGGCCAACGGGATGGATGCCTCGCAAAGGGAGTCAGAGAATCAAGCATTCATGCGGGTTTGCGGGGCGATACCCCGCTGTAGCCCGCATGAATGCTTGAGGTCGATTTCGTCCTAAAGCGCACGACGAACAAGAGGACCCCGTCTTCGCGCGACGTTGCCTGTGCCATCGGCTCGGAACGTGTTGCGCCGACCTGGACGTCGTGCTGGCCGGACTCACGACAGCGCTCCAGGATGCAGAAGGACACCCGGACCCCGCGCTCGCGGGCATCCTGCACGAGATCACCCTCGGACGCGCCAAGCTCGAAAACGCAGCCAGGCTGGCCGCCCAGCGGCGATAGCCCGGGACTTCAGCGTGTCCGAGGCCTAGCGGGCCGCTTGGCCGCGGCAGGCCCGTCCTGGCGGGCCTGAGCGGCCACGGCAGGCGGATCGAGCGTCACGTGGACCGTCGGGTCGAGACGGCATGTCGCCTCGCGGATGGCCGACCAGGCGGCGTACGGCACGAAGCCGATGTTGAGCGGCTCGTCGCTGACGTCGGTCATGGCCGGAAACGCGAACAGGCGCACGTGCTGGCAATCGGGCGTGCTCGCCAGCACGTCCATCAAGTGGGGCGACTGCATCAGGACGAGTTCAGGCTTCATCGACTCGAACTGCTCGCCATATTCCTTGGCGACGGCGGGGTCGGTCTGCAGCCAGGCGGCGACCTGGTCGCCCATCGATCCGTTCATGCGCAGGAGGCTGAAGAAGTCGTGGCCGCTCAATTGCTGCGGCTTCATCGCCAACGGATTGAGCTTGAGGGAAAGCTCCACCACAAAGTCGATGACAGTGAAGTTCAGGCGCTCACGCTCGGCATGCGCCCGCGCAGCCATGAACGCCACCGGCTTGCTCCTGGAGCCGTAGACGCCACAGAAGCCGGTCTGCGGCGGTGAAGCCATGGGCCAGGAACAGTCCTTCAGCGCGATGGTCCGCGGCGCGCGCCCCTCGTAGAAAGCCACGGTGGAAAGTTCGATCAGGTGCATTCGTGGGCACGTTCAATCGTCTGGGTGCTGCGCTTCACCTTGTTTGGACCACCCCTGAACCAGCACCTTGGCGACACCTTGGCGCTCGCCCACGCTGCTCACGACCTCGGCCATGAGCTTGAGGGTCTGCTTCGGGGACATGCTCATCCTGTTCAACGCCTCCAGCCAGCGAATCACCGGCCGGCTCGGCTTGCCGTTGTGAAGCAGGTGTCGGTAGACCGATGGCGGTGCGCGTCCGATCAGGGTCGCGAACGTCTCACGGTCTTGCGGGGAATCCCGCAGGCCCAGCCACGCATAGAACTCGGCGACGTCGGGAGCGACCTGGACCGGCGAGGACCTCGGGCTGGAGTTGTACAGCTGGAGCAGCATCCCCAAGACGGGATCGGACAGCGGTTCAGCCGCCTTTGACGGATGGGTCAGTTCGTCCCACTTCGCCTTCTGCAGTCCGAACGCATCCGCCGCCGCGGCCTTCGACAGGAAGCCGTTCGCGACACGCCAACGCTCCAAGTCCGCTCCACAGAACGGTTTCTCTGCTGAATCCGCCATTTCCGCAGCCATGCTTCTGATGATAGCAAGGATCGCAGGCGATTGACGCCCACGGCGGCGTGCTTTCTTTGTGACGCATTTCCGCATAATATCCACCATACGGAGTCATGGAGCCTAAGGCACACGGCATCGGCCGGCGCACTCCGAAACGGGCACAACCGTTGTGCCCATGACATGCGGTACCGGACAAGGGAAGGAATCGTCGTGAATCAACCTGCAAATGCCCTCTTGGGATCCTTTCGCGACGCGGTCTACCACCGCCACAAGGTGGACCCGGCCCTGAAGCTACCGGCGGACGAACTCGCCGAAACGCGCGCGGTTCGCTTCGCGGACCTCAAGGCCGCCGAACCGGACGCGGGCGAGGACACCGAACTGATCCGGCACTGGGCCGTCGCCGACCTGCTGGCCGCGAACGAAACCACCGGCGCCGGGCACGATCGCATTCGGCGCATCATCCTGGTGAACGCGGTCAGGCATCCGCACTATGCGGCCACCATCGGGGCGCACTCGCCCGAGCTGCTCCGCGGCAGTGAGCACCCGGACCTGATCGCGCCCGTCGGCACGGCCGCGAACACCTCCGCGATCGATGGCCGCCTCGCGGCCCTCGGATACCGCATGGAAGCGAGCCTCTCGTCGCTCGACTCCGAGGACGACGGGCATGCCCTGGTCGACCTGGTCACCCTGGACTTGGTCGACCCGCCCAACGAGCAAGTCCGGGAACTCATGGAGGCCTGGACCGCGGAGATCGAAGCGCACGCCGCGCCGGGCCGCGCGCTGAAGACGATCGCCGACAACCACGCCCGCCTCCTGCGCTCGCGCGACGGCGTCGTACCCAAGGAGGCGCTGCGCGAGATGGCCGCGGAGGATGCGGATGCTCTTCGGGCCCTCACGTCGCCGGATCAACGTCAAGTCGCGGTGACCACGATGGCCGCAAGCGCCAGTGCGCATCCGGGGTACGCGGAGGGGCTGGTGTCGATCGATGCGCGCCTGGCCCAGGAAGTCGCCGATGCCGATGCCGCCCGCAAGCGGACGGAAGCCGAGTACCTGCTCGTGCAGGTCGAGCGGCGCCGCGAGTTCATTGACGATGCGGATTCCGCAGGCCTGACGGCCGCCGCACACGCCGACGCCGACGCCTTGATGCGCATCGGCACCGAAGACGAGCGCCTGCTGGCGCTCATCGTCGTCGGCAGTCGCGCGCAGAAGCTCCCCGGCTATGCCGCCGCGCTCGCGGATGTGAATCAATCGCTCGCCGATGCGGCCGTCGCTGCCCGCGCCCACGTGCAAGGCGCCGTTCGCGGTGACCCTCTGGGGGCAGCGGCCGCGCCGGAAGCGGATGGCGGCCGCGAAAGTGCAGCGGATGCACCGCCTGACCATCTGATCCCGGACGGGCACCCCCTCCTCAAGGAAGTCGAACAACGGGCCCTGCAGCTGCAACTCGGCGAGATCGAACCCTCGCGCCTCGCAGACACCGCACGTCTGGACGTCGACGCGGTGCTTCGGATCCCGGGCGAGCAGGACAGCGCACGCGCGCTCGAATCCCTGGGTTGGAGCACCGCGTTCAACGCCGACTACGAGCGCGCGCTGAAGCAGCACGCCCCCGAGGTGGCCAGGCTGGCCGAGGCGTTGCAGGGGCTCGTGCTGGACAGCGCTTACGGCGACTCCAGGAGCGCGGACAGCGCTGGGGAGCGCGCGGCCATCATGGCGGAACTGCGGGCGTTGCAGGAGGGGCCAGCGACGGCAGAGGCCGCGGCCATGGCGGCGATTCGATCCCGTCACGCGGCCAGGCGTGACGCCGGAGCGCCCATTGAGGCCATCGATTCCGCCGAGATCGCGCGCCTGGCGCAGGCGGACGCAGCAGACCTGATGGCCATCCAGTCAACCGCCGGCATGCGCGAGATCGCCCTGGACTTGTCCGACTGCTTGTCCAATCCCTCCTATACGACCGCCCTCGAGGCCGCGGACTTCCGAACCGGCGCCGCCTTGCGGCAACTGGAAGGCGATCGACAGTTCCGCGAATTGCTTGAACGACGCCATGCGGAGGCTGAACGCAAACGCGGCCTCTTCGGCGTCCTTGTCGAGGAAGGCGAGGCACCAGACAAGCACGACGAGGCGCAGCGACGGACCTACTACGTCAAGTACCTCGAGGACTCAGGTCGCGTTGGGACGGCCTGGGGGCGGGAGTTGCCCGCTGCGCTTCGTCTCGCGGGTGCGGCCATCGGCGACCGCGTCCGGATCGTTCGGGGCCCGTCGGAGCTGGGCACGGAAAGCGACCTCGCATGCGACAGGTCGCGCTTCACGATCGAAGTCCTCGAGCGAGCGCAACTGGTGGACGCGGGCACGCCCTCCCCTGTCGAGGCCGACGCTGCCGCAGACAGTGAACGCGACCCTCGGGACGACGACAGCGCCGCGGACCGAGCAGAGCCAGCGAGAGCCCCCGCTGACGTTGCGCCGCCTTCCGCAGCAGCGTCCGTGGCGAGTGCGACCTCCTCGCAAACGGCGGCACCCGTCATCGACGATCAGACGCTCGCCAGGCTTGCGGCCAGGCGCAGACAAGACTCGGCCGCCGCGCGCGCTTCGCTCGGCCCGCGCGAAGGCGAGGACGAATGGAAAGTACCGTCCGCTGCTTCGAGCAGCGCGAGGCCGACGGCGACCGAGAGCGCATCACCCGCGGCGAATTCCTCCACCGGCACACCGCCGAAGACCCCGTCACCCGCCGCGCCGCAGAAACCACGCCCCGCCAACCCAATGGCCAACGGCGTGACGGGCGAGCCTGCTGGCGACCGGCCCACGCCATCCGAGACGATCGCCAAGCTGCTGGAGGGCATCACCTACGAGATCAAGAGCAACGGCAGCGTGCTCTACCTCGTGCGAGGCAAGGCGGCGTTCGTCGACCACGGCCAGCAGATCCTGATGCACGACGCCGGCAACGAAGAGGACGACGCGATCCTCGCGGCCGTGCTTCTGGCCAAGGAGAAGTGGGGCAAGGTTGAACTCACGGGCACGCAGGCGTTCAAGCAGCGGGCGCTCGAGCTTCTGGTGAAGCACAACATCGACGTCCAACTCAAGAACCCCGAGCAGGATGCGATTCGCCGGCAGCTGATGGCGGCTGCGCCCGTTCCTGCGGCTGGAGACGCGCCCAAGCCGCTCGTAGGGCAGCCCCGCCAGGGTGACGCCTCCTCGACGAGCGAAGCGACGACGGCTGCGAAATCGACGCCCTCATCGCCGGCCCCGGTGCAGCACATTCGCGTCGGCGATCCGCAGTCCTCCGAGGCGCCCGCCTCGCCGGTCATCAGCGCCGAGGGCAGCCCGAAAGCATCCCAGTCTGCCGCTCCGGTCCTCGCCGCGGACCTCGTTCCGATTCGCGCCCGCGACTGGTGGTCGACCCAGCACGCGGCGATCCTCTACTGGAGCAAGGGCCGTTCGGCGATGCAGGAGGCCGACCTGGCCCAGCTCGGGCCCGAGCCTCCGCCCGACCAAGTTTTCTGGTTCGACAAGGGAGGGCGTCGCTGCGACCCTCCCTCGGACGCCAAGGCGTTCGCCGAGTCTCTCGCAGCGGCAGACGCCAACGGCAAGGAGATGAACATGGCAGATCGCAAGGGCGACAGCGCGGACCAACTGGTCCTGCGCGGCCTCATCAAAGACGGTGACGAGTTCAGGACCACGGCCCTCCTGTTCAAGGGCAAAGGTGACTTCCTGCAAGGCTTCATCGAGGCCGGCGGCGTGAAGCACCAGGTGATCGTGCACATCAACAAGCGCAAGCCCGACGACGACGGCGTGGTGCGCCCCAACTTCCTCAAGGTCGCGGAACTCACCGGCAGCGGCGAGCCAGCGCAATGGAAGGAGATCGGCTACGGCAACGCCGTCAACCACCGGTCCGACGGCAAGGTGGTGCACTTCGACGAGGTGTTGTTCAACGTCGGCCAGGAAGTCGTCAAGGCGCGCGTCACCGCCAAGGTCGATGCCGACATGCATCGCAACCTCGGGTTCATGGAACCCCGCCGGGATCGGAATGCGGCCAACCGCCAGGCGGCGACGCAGGAAACCTCTGGCCCAAAGGCAGCACCGGCGGCTCGCGTACCGGAGGACGCGGCCGCCGAGGCACCCGTCACGCGGTCGCGGCGTAACTCGCGCGCGAGGGCCGCGGCATGAGCACGCGTCGCAATGCCGCCGCCTTGGCACGGCTCGCGGTCGCAGGGGCGGCCGTGTTCATCGCAGCGTCCGCCGCCGCCGCCCCCTGCCGGAGCGAGTCGGCGGCGACCGCGGGAGGTACCGCCGGCTACAACGTCGACATCCAGGCCGCCGACGCCACCGAGCAGCAGGACAAGTCCGCGAGCGACATCCTCGGGCAGTGCGTCGCCGGCATCACCGGCGTCATCACCATCCCGCTGTTCCCATCGCTCGACGACATCCTCAACCAGATCAAGAACGAGATCTGCCGCATCGCGAGCGAACAGGTCCACCAGGCGGCCAACAACGTGGCGGCGGAGATCGATTCCGCGCTTCACAGCATCCCGAACGGCGGCGGGCCGGTCACGGTTCCGCATCCGTCGGTGTCCGTGGGAAGCGGAGGGAGCCTTGGCCCGATGGGGATGACGACTGTTCCTGCTGCAAACCCGTCAGCCCAAAGTTCGAGCTGGTGGAGCCGCATCTGGAGATAGCCGAGTCTCCGCCACCCGGTTGGCAGCGGCGACCGCTCTACGGGAGGCCCCTGCGGCGAGACGGCGGTCCTGGCCTCGCACGATCTCGACGCAGGGGACGACAGCTTCGCGCCGTACAACTAAGGCACTGTCGCTGAATCGCGTCTCATGCGGAACACAAGCTTGTGCTTGGCGAGATCGATCCCCATGGCGAAAATGGCCCCGCTTCCTCAGTCCGGGCGGGGAAGCCAGTTCATTCGTCGGGCTCAAGGTCGGCAAGGGAGACGCAGCATGTACGAGTATGCGATCCATGAGGTTCAGAGCCTCGTTCAAGCGCTACCCTCGCCCATCGACGATCGAGCTCCAGCTGTTCGCTATCTCTGCGCCATGTTCGCTGAGCTTGCTTACTACCATATCCCTCAGTGGGAGATCGACAGCAACAAGCGAGCGAAGCTGATCCCTTGCGAGGCATATCGGGCGCTCATTGCCCGGGGTCGCCCGACCAATCTCAACGTGCTGCTCCAGCAACTTGATCTTCCACGCGGGTTCGCTGTCGCAGACCGTGGCGTAGTCGCTGTCTGAACCGCACCGGCTTCCGAGGAGGCCTGTTGGCTTGAGTCAGACCGGCGTGGTCTGATCAAGTTGAGTTGGTGTTGGCTGTTCGGATTCTCCTTCTTTCGGCCCCCCGCAGGGGCCGCCGGAGGCCCCCGGTTGGGCCATGTACTCATGGTTCAACCCTCCTGCAGCGTTGCCGAGTGCGCGGGCTTGTTTGTGGCCGAGGCCTG
>Ga0105237_10005035_pt1 | contig 15046 bp, 11 predicted proteins | sample KBSC24metaG_FD_81520 | JGI IMG/M metagenome (GOLD analysis project Ga0105237, IMG submission 81520) | Corn rhizosphere microbial communities from Kellogg Biological Station, Michigan, USA - KBS C2-4 metaG | ecosystem: Host-associated > Plants > Roots > Rhizosphere > Soil | place: Michigan, USA... | reverse complement strand
GCTGGGTGTCATGCAAGATGCGTTCACCACCCTGGCGGCGGGCGTCATCTGCTTCAACATCCTGGTCAACGACATTTGTTAGTTGACCAGGTTTTGGCAGAGCTTCTTATGCGTAACCAGGGGCACAAGACGTTGAAGTCCGAACTGATCGTGGAGGACCCGGAGAGCCCGGGGGAGCGTCCGATCAACGCCGGCGAAAGCGGCGAGCTTCGCCTGGCCATCCTGGCTCACCACTACAGCGACGTTCTAGAGCGGTTGTCGCACCCCGTGCATGCCGCTTACCTGCGGAGTGGCCACGTTCTGGCCCAGGAGACGAACAGGACCGCTCTGGTGTGGGACTGTCTGGTGCCTGCTCTCAGGGGAAGACAGTTTGTTGGAGGGTTCATTCCTCCCGCCGACCAGCCCCAACTCGCACTGTACCCGCAGTTCGCTCACCACGAACTGACCGGGGACAGGTTTCCGCAGGCGAACCTGAACTATCCCCGTTTCACGTTCTTCGGCTTGGAGAAGTCAATCTTCTTCACGCTTCTGGACGCCACGAGGGCACGGACGGCCAGCCCAGGTGCATTGATCCGCGTCGAGCAACAAGCCGTCCCTCGCACACCGGAAGGGGTGAGCTTCCTTCGCGACGGCACGTTGATCTGCCCCTTCGACTTCATGACGTTTTCCGAGGCGGTCAGGGTTTGAGGATCCACGGCTCAGGTGCCCGACCTGCCTTGGAAGACCCGCAACTCAAGAGAGACATCACGATCGCCACCCGAGTACGATACGGTCCGCCCTGCGAAAATGGACTGGAGGATCCGAGCCAGATCGACCGCCCGATCGAACCCGCCTGTGGGGATCCCTTGGAACGCTAGCCCCGCACCTTTCTGGTCCTGCCCGGCCCAACCATTCGCGGCATCGTGGTATGCGTATGTCAACTCAACTGAGTAGAGGCGAGCGTCGCGATGCCAGACGCGGAATGCTTCCGACCGCCGAGAGAGCGGGTACCAGACTATCACTCTGGGCTCGTCACCGAGGAGCCGCTGGACCCGGTTCAGTTCATCCGGGGCGTCCCAGAACGGGTCGGCAAGGATGAGCCGTGGGGCGGCCGGTAGGACCGAAGCGATCTGATACCCGTCGCCTGGGTCCACATGAACCCGGCCCGACCGCCCCTGGAAGCTGGCCACCTGTTTGTCACCAACGTCTCGGCCGTAGATTCCGATCACGGACGGCAAGTCTGCCAATGAATCGTCCACGACACGGATCGAACCGGGGTAAACACCGGCGGTCAAGCAGTTTGCCAGCACACGACCGTAAGGGCCGAGCTCCGCGACCCTACCTGACTGCTCGATCACGCCCACGGCCCGCTTCTGCTCGCCCTTCCACCCGCCAGAGGTGGGGTAGTCGTAGAACCCGGCGTGGGTCTCCGCGTACACCCACCCTCCGGGGTGCCCGTGGCCGAAGACTTCAGCCACAGCCGGCACGATGGCGTGCTTGATGATGTCGCCAATGTTTCCGGCATTCTTCGTCTGGTCCGCCATACCTCAGTGACCCCGAACGAACAGAGGGCGAGCCTCGGCCGACCACAGTGGCCGACTCGACACACACTCGCTCCGAACCCGGCCCGCTTACGTCCGCGGGGCGTGACCGTTCTCCGATCGAGCACATCGGCGTCGACCACCGGTGACCCGTTGACCACTTCCATCACCCGTGCATGTCGGCTGGTCGCAGGCGTACTTACAAACCCCGGCGGTCCGTCGACTCATCGAGGCACGCATGCTCGGTCGTATCCTGCCGCCAGCGGCTGTTACTTTGCGGGGTTCGCCCCACCCCCGTACATCGCCTTGTAGTGTTCGCCGAGGGAGAAGTTGGTTACCGCCTCGGTGTACTCGGCCTGCTGGTCCATCAACCCTTGCTTCGCCCCCTCGAACCCGAAGTGATCGGCAAGGGCAAGGCTGTCCAGGTACAGGTGTGGGATGAACACTTTAAGCCCGTCGAACTGGTATTCCGCCTCGAACCCCCTGAGGCACGCCCAGAGCGGCTGGTACGTGAGGTCGTCCTCGAAATACCGTCTGAGGTCTTCGCCGGTGAGTGCGTCACCCAGCCAGAACCGGTGGGTTTCCTCGCCCATCGAGTACGTCCCGTCTGCGAGGAAGTGCTCCAAGTCGTAGGCCCCCCTGACCGGGTGCCCTTTCTCCCGCAGCCCCATGAACATGCGGTTCGAGAGCACGATCCCGGTCGTGAGGTGGGTCGTGCCGTCGAGTCGCCATCCTGTCTCTTTGGACAGCCACGTCAAGAATGTTGGATCGAGCATCCGCGTTCGGAACCTCTCGAGCTGATCGCCCGCGGTCCGAAGGTAGTCGAGGCTGGTCATCAACTCGTGCGGCCCGGAGGGGACGAGTGAGTTCTTGCACTCTAGGGCGAACAGGATACCGCCGACAAACACCAGCAGGTCGATTTCACCAAGGTCGTATTCGAAACCGGCCCTGGGATGATGCCCGAGTTCCTTGAACTTCGTTTCCAAGAGCGTAACGAGCGGGTCCACCCGGCCGTCCTCGTAAAGTCGCCTCTCGATGACGACCAGCGGATTGCGGTAGATGTTCGTGTTCGCGAAGACGTTCGCCGGAAGAAGGACCTCGCCGCCAGCCGGGATCAACGGCTGATACTGCATATCGACGTGGCCCGTAACGTCAGTCGACCACATCCTGATGGCTGCTTCTGCTGTTTCCCGACTCACACACGTACTGAGCAACGCGACCAGCGTATCGTGCTGGAAGACCGGCACGATGGACTGGAGGACGAGTCCGGGTCGTGTCTCGAATTCCGGGATGAGTTTGGCGGCCGAGATCGACCGGATGAACTGAAACAACCGAGACACAAGAAACAGGTCACGGAAGGTCAGGTGCTCGTCGAGTGTGAAGTCAAGAAGCTCTTGGGGCGGCGTCAACAGATCCCGACTCGCCCCCGCGAGGTTGATTGTCTCTTCGATGAACAGCTCTTGGACTCCGGCTGTGAGCTGCAAGATCTCCAGTGGGAAGTCGAACCGGAACCGAGCCGTGGGCTTCTCGATCAATCGGATTAGTCCCGCGTCTTCCATCCCTGCCATGAGCTTCGGGGCGAAGTCGTGGAATGACTTCCCTCCCTCCCTCGCCCACTCCAGGGTTTTGATTCGCCGTTGCTGGGAGGTCTGGATGAAACCCAGTTCAACTGAGCGGTGGAACTCTGGCGACGGATGCACGAGGCGGTACGCGTTCGGATGCCCGGTCGGTACGAGACGGTACCCTTGCCGATCGACCTGAAATTCCCAGTCACGGAAGGCGGCGAGGTGAGAGGCGGAAATCAGGACGGCGAGGTAATGGCCAGCCAATAGTCCTTGCTCGTTGATCGCAGGGCACTGAGTGAGCGGCCCGAATTCGTTTCCGTAGAGGGCCAACAGCGAGGAGAGGCCACCGGCCAACTCTTCGACGTCGAAGAAGAACGGGTGTCGCGATGCGACGTGCCTTTTGCTCGTCTCGTGGATGCCGACTGTTGCCTTCAGAAACGTGAAATCGAGCCAGGCCAAGGCAGATTTGATGCCGACCTCTCTCTCACGGTCAAGCCACGCCCGTAGCTCCTGGTACTCTTGCAGGATCCGCCGTGCCACGACGTAGAGGTTTGCGACTGACTGAAGGTATTCCGTGACTGACTGGGAAAGCCCGAGGCCGGGCGTGACGAGATCCGAAACGATCGAACTCAGCGGTTCTGTTGCGTACGAACACCTAGAAATACGCAGAACACCCCGCTTCTGGAGACTTGCGAGAAACTGCTGTTCGTCGAGGAGGAGGCCGGCGTACAGCCGGTTCGCTGCCTCACGCTGGTCACCCTTCATAATTGCCTGCTGGGCGTCGTCGAGGAGGCCCCGACTTTCTTTCTTGGTCAGTACGAGTTTGCCCTGATGCACGATCAGTTCTTGGGGAGACTCGACCCACGACGCCCTCGTGAGCGTACCGATGACTGAAGCCAAGTTCATCACTCACCTCTGACTCGTAGCTCGGCCGTGAGCCGAGCAGAAACCCCGCCGGCTCGTTCTTGAGGTTACCCTGGGTCGCCTTCGCGTCTCAGCCTGTTCTCAACAACGGGCAGTAATCGAGCCCGCCGGCATTCCAGATCAGGTCGAACGCTGGCGTCAAAAGGCGGGTGCAGTCCTCGTCAGGGAAACTGCTACACAGGATCGGTGGGAGGAAAATGTCCTCCTCTGCGATGGGATTCGCCGTACGGCCGAACCCTGGCCAGTACAGGTGCATCCCCCTCACGCCGATCAGGGTGAGGAAACAATAGGCAGGTGGCACCAGCTCGAGCCCGGCGTATCCCTTCAGGTATGAGTCGACTCCGCTGATGACGTATTTCACCAGGTCGTGAGTGAAGAAGGGTGGGCTGTTCGGATCCAGGCTATTCCTGTGCGTGGCGTCGCAGGCAACGGCCTCGACAATTCCGTTCCGCCGGACGTGGGTGTAACCGAACTCGGCGGTACTGGTCTGGGCCGTCTCGGTCACGAGAAGGCCATCCATGCGTGCCCTGTCCGACCGGCCCCCACAAAAAACGAGTAACGGGAAGTTGATGAGCTGACCACGGAGCTGCGGGATGGAGAGTGAGATTCTTGCCCCGAACGCATCCTGCGGGATCAGGTGGCACACCAGCTTGGGTGTACTCTTCAGAGGAAGCAGGCTGCTGCCGGCTTTGACGGCCTGAACCCGCTCGTCGCGGTAGCGGGTGATCCTCTCCTCCGTTGAAACCGACTGCGTAAAGGCCTGTCGCAACTCGGACGTGTCCATCCTCGACGTACCGGAGGACGTCCGCGACCAAAACTGGCCGAACTCACCGCGGTAAACCACCCGGTGCGGGGCAGCGAGGCTTTTCTGGATCCGGATGACGAATACGTGCTTGTCTTGGTCAACGGCAACCGAGTGGATGTCGAGCCCGATCCTAGGGTCGAGGTTGTTCTGAACGACGTCCAGAATCCGACGCTTCAGCAGGTCGACCTCCTTGTCGTTCACGTCGAAGCCGCACACCGCAGACGGGACGGCACCGGAATCTTCGATGCCGATGATCAGGTCGCCACCGAGGGTGTTCGCGAAGGAGGAGATGTCCTTCAGCATTTCCTCGTGTTGCTTGACCTTGAAGTCCGGCTTGGGCGAGTCCAACAGGTAAAAATCCCTCTTGTACTCGATCGTTTTGCCCTCCCGGACGCCGTCCGCGACCAGCCTCTCAAGGTCGGTCAACTCAATTAACTCAAGCTGCTTGTTGATCACGTTCGTTTCTCCCGCGGCCTCGCCCTGAAGCCGGATTGTACCAGTTACCCGCGTCTCCTTCGCCGTCCCTGGCTCCCACCACTGGCTGGCTGCCCAAGCTTCTAATCCGAGGACACGAATATTCACCTCTCGGGTCGATAACGAATACCTGCAGAAAAATCGCTGGTTGCCACAACAGGCTTGAACTTCAAGGCTTGGCGGCGACGATCCCCGCGGAGAAGACTCTGGTTCAGTGAATACGGCCGCTCTTGTGTCGGGAGGCGAGTGACCTTCCGACGCATCACACCGAGAGGTCGTCATGTCCGAGAGCAACGAGCAAAAGAACGAGGAGAAGAAACGCAAACGGTCGCGACTGATCGAGCAACTCCGGGACGCGGAGAAGCTGACCTTCTTCCTCAACTCGGTCCTGGAACCGACAGTCCACATCTCCGGCGACGCGTTTCAGAAGGACTGGCCGGTGGACAGCCAGCGGGTCACCGATCTGGTAACAGCCGTCTACTACGACCAGAACGAGACGATCCTGTCGTCCGCGGAGCGGGAGTTCATCCTCTCCCAGATCCGCGAGGAGTGCCGGGCCGGCGGCCGGCGGGCGAGCGAGACCGAGGCCCCACAGGCCGACAAGGATGTCATCGTGCAAGCGGTTCTATACCTGATGAACGAGCAGCCTGAGCCTGAGTTCGACGACCAGACCTGTGTGTTGCTCGCCAAGCTCCGCTTGATCCAGATAGAAGCCAAGACGGCACAGCACGAAGAGATCCCGGCGTTCACGAACATCTTCAGCCGACGCCTCCGGCGGCTCATCCCGGTGCTCAAGGGGTACGGGATCGAAGTCAGCATGCGTCACCAGGAAGACGGCAGCTACTGCAAACTGGTTCGCCTCGCCACCTTCCAGCGGGAGGGCGACTCTACCACCGCACTCGCCAAGACCGCTGACGGTGAGAACCGTCAGTCGTCAGGCCAACCGTCAGGCGGGATCGCCAAGAAAGGCAAGGAGTTCAGGAAGACTGACGTTTCTGACGGTGACAACCGGTTCGACGACCCGAAGGACAAGGAAGCCTTGAAGGCTCGTCAGGTCCAACTCACCGCCACCGCCGAGAAGGGAGGTGACCAGTGAGCACCCCCCTCACCCCCCGCGACATCCAGCGGTGGTACCCGAGCCGGTGGGACCAGATCGCCGGCAACTCGGCCATGATCGCCACCTGCTGGGACATGCTCCAGAACGGCCCATGCAACACGTTGTTCACCGGACCGCACCGCACCGGGAAGACGCGGACGATTTCTCTCGCGGTCGAGAGCCTGCTCTGCCCCAACCGGACGACGACCCTGGACCCCTGCGGTGTTTGTGCGAGTTGCAGAGCAGTGAAGGAGGCCCGGAAAGCCCACACCGGGCTCTACAGCGTCATGACCGAGAGCGGTTATAGCTTCGTCCCAATCGACTGTCAGACAGTCACCGTGGAGGACCTTCGGGAGGTTCTCAGGAACGCCGACCTGGAGAACTTGCGGACGGTGATCTACCTGGACGAAGTGGCCGCTCTCGGGCGGCGAGGGATCGAGACCTCGCTGCTCAAGCCGATCGACGAATCGCCGTGTATCTGGATCGCCTCGGCCATCACCGTAAACAAGCCGATCAAGAGGGGGCAAGCGGCACGCGTCGATGGCCTCTCGACCCAGATGCAGGCTCGGTTCGCGGTCAAAGTCGGGACCGCCCTCCCGACCATCCGGGAACTGACCCAGTGGGTCAAGGACCGCTGCAAGGAGTGGGAGATCAGCATCGAGCAACCCGAACTGGTACTCCCGGCGTTGGTCAAAGGGAGCGGTCATCGAGTCGGCTACGTCGTACTCGCTCTGGCCGATGCAGCGGCCCGAGGCCGACGGCTCACCCCGGACCAGATCAGCCGGTTCAACTTCGGATCGCCAGACTGAGAAGACCCCGCTGACGTAACACGCAGGCTCGCCAAGGAGGGCGAGCTTGCTTTCGTTCCGGTTCACCCACTTCCCTGTCAACAACTGCTCGTGCTGCGGCTTATCGCCCAGAACGCTGTTCGCCACATCGAACGCAGCCCCGCCAAGAATTCCGCCTCAGTGTTGGGAAGTGGATCGCGGTAGTCATCCGGTCGCCAACGAGACCAGTGCAACCACGACGACCACAGCGGACACCATGACCTCGGATCACCTGCTGAGCCACCTCGTCCGTCGGGAGCCCGGAGTTCGCGTCGAGCGAACAGACCCGGACTTCGATCATCTCGCCTGGTTCACGATTCGAAAACTACTCGGCAATCACTACGTCATCGGCGACGACGGGCAGGCCGTCACTTGGTTCCGCTCCCTCATGAAGCGGATGCCACTGTCCTTGAACGCCTACGTCAGCCCCTGGTCGGTCGTCACCGCGGCTGAACCCGATCACGAGTTCCTCACCACGGCCAAATCGGAGCAACGAGCATGGTACGCACGTCTTCAAAGCATGCTGTTTGGTTCGGCTCGCACCCAAAAGTATTTCGGAATCCGCGGCAGCGAAAAGGCGAAGAAAGACCCCGCCCTCCGGCAACTCGAGTACCACGGCATACTCATCGTCAGCGGTCGGCACATCTTCCCCAATCAGTGGCCCGATCCAGTCGAGCAAAAAGACCAGAGCAAGCAACAGGAGCGGCTCACCCTGGTGGGGCTAACGTTCGGGAAGTTGACAGTAATCGCGGACCTCCCTCAACAGCGACATCGTTGCCAATGCATCTGCGGCAACGTCACGGTAGCGGATCGGAATCACCTTCGCTCCGGTCGGAAGAAATCGTGTGGATGTCTGGCCGAAGCCCAACGGAAGATCTTTGCAGCACGCCGCCACCGTCGCGGCAGATAGGGGCATGCACCCCGCTCGGATGTTCTCACACCGAGTTCGGATCGGCACCGCGAAATCGGCAGCGGGATACAAAAAGCACGACCCACGGTGGGCATGCACCGTGCGTAATCGGCAGCACGGCAACCCCGTGTCCTATACAGGCCCAGTCGGCGGGCAGCCGACCCTGCTAGGGGACCGAGAACACCACCAAAGTGGCAGCAAGAACCAACGAAGTTGAAACACGAGACGAAACACTAACAAAAGTAACGAGACGAGAGAAACCAAATGAACACACCGAACCGAACTCCAAGACGCAATCAAGACCCGAGTAAAGAAGAGAAGGTCATGGACGTCCCGTCAGCGACCCCGTGAGCCGTCACCATCGCCCGACGACACGACCGGGACGGAGTCCCACCGACCAGTCCCGGTCTCGTCACCCCGAACTCAGCCACCGCCGCAGCGTCTCGAACAGGAGGCCTAAAGTGAGTACCGCCACCGCACCGGAACTACCCACAGAACAGAACCTGGAACCCGACACCGTCGAACTCCACGTCCGTAACGTGCCCCGAGCCGTCTGGCTCAAGGCACGCAACGCGGCCCTCGTCTCGCGGCTCCGGTTCGGTCAGTACGTCATCAAGCTCTTGGAGCAGGCGGAGCCGCTGGCACCCGCGGTTGGTCACGGAACCGCATTGATCCTTCAACATCCTTCACCGAACTTGCCCTCAAGATTGAGCCGCGAAGAGGCCCAACCCGAAGTGGCAGGAATGCCCAACTGCCAAGGGGCCGGCGACGGGAGTCTCGAATGAAACCATGAATCGGAATCCTGGCAGCATGCGGGTGGTTCGCTCGCCTTCACGAGGTCGCTGAGCCCCTGTCGCCTCGTGAACCGTCACCCATTCCTGGTCGGCTATGTTCGTGCCGTGGGTCAGAGCGATGTCGGCAGGAGGATAGCCGAACCGAGCAAGGAGTTTCTGAAGACACGCTTGCGGAGATTCTCCCGTTCGCTGCTTCCCGTTCCGTCGAAACCGACGACGACCAGCCGGCAACACGAATGGTGTGCTCGATACCCAAACCCTGCTCTCACCGAAGAAGGTGTTCAGCGAAGGCGTGCTGAGCGGGAGCGGCACGATACGGACTTGCCACTCCGGAGCATCGTAGTCCCACGCCATCGGAAGATCACACGCTTCCACGAAGGCATCGGTCTCCTCGGGCGTGAACGGCGTTGATCGCCAACAAGCCAAACGAGTCGGTGACCCGGCCTCGTCGGGTAGGATGGCGATGAAGGTTGTGTCTTTCCCCTCAACCGGAGAACCGTCTGGCTCAAGGCCGCGAATCAGCCTGAGTTCGGAGCGTTCAACGGTGCTCAACTCCGCCCATCGCGTGGTGCGTCCCGCACTCACCTGGAGGGCACGTCGGCGAAGTACCGCACTTCTGAATCGCTCGGTCAACTGGACCCAGTGAGCAAGCGGTGGCAGTACCCTTCCCCCGATGGAAAACTGTAGTAGGTCCGTCGTAACCAAATGTCGAGGAGCCGGTACAACCCTGCGTGCTTCGTTTCGCCTCGGTGGTATCGACGCGTAAAACCACGCGGTTCCAGGTGGGATGCGACGGGACTTGAGCGTCGCACTGTCCGTGGTGGACAGCAGCACCGCGATGTCGAGGTCAGTTCCTGGAAGCGGGACCAGTACAGGATTCCCGCCACCCGGCTGGCTCTTCAGCGTGCAGTTGACCGTCGGCTCGGCCTCAGCGTCGATGACGATCCGGCAGAAGCTCTCAGACCGGCCGAAGTAGATCATCCGCCGAAGCAAGCCGTCGAGCAGCCGGCGTTCACCGGGTTCTAGGTCTGGATTCAGGTTCCACACCCAGTAGATCGGAGCGTCCGACGGCAACGCACGGTAGTGATCCTCGACCAGCGTCGAACCTGGACGCTTGTAGCCCGGGTTCTTGGCTTGGCCGTCCGACCAGGCAACGCCCGTGGGGTGGTACTGCTTCACAGCAGGGCCACGCCAACTCGCCTCGGGCAGTTGAAACTGAGGCACCTCCCGGCCGAGCTTACGCAGGAGTGCGTCACGTAGGGCGACATCTTCGTCCCCGGTCTCACGGCTGTATTGAAACCAGCGGGCGGCCAACGCCCTGAGCAGACGCCAAGGGGAGGGAGGCCATTCGCCGAAGCGGTCTTCGAATGGGTTCTGGTTCCAACGGGTCGCATGGAAACGACCGAGCGGGAACGTTTGACGCAGCACCAGAGGCATCACTCGTCCCCCGACTCTTCGCCGTCGTCAGAAGTGTCTTCCTCCTGGTCGCCAGCGTCCTTCTTCTCTTCCTTGCCCGGCTTGAACAGCTCATCGAACGGGTAGTACACGGACGTGACCCGTGGATCTTTGGTGAAGCCGGCGTCGCCGATCACGGTCGCCATGTCGATCGTGGGTAGGTCGGTGGGCAGTTCCTTTACGTCTGCCGAGTCCGTGGAAATCTTCACGTCCGTCATGGCCAGCTTGCAGCCGGAGCGGTAGGAGAAGGTTCGCCGTAGCAGTTGCCGTACCTTCCACAACGCGAGGGCCAGTAGCAATTCTTTCTGCTTGCGGCTCAGCCCGAGCGACTGCTGGCCCTCCTCCTTCGCGTCTCGGCCGTAAGAGCGAAGAATACCGAGGTCGATGACGAAGGTGGCTCGGATTTCTTTGGCGGTTTCCTCATCCTTGGGGAAGATCGGCTGACCTGAGGTCGTCTTCCCAAGCCGGTCGAACTTGACGCCAGAACTGCCTACCCGTGCCGCACCGTACGCTTCGAGGTGGGCCGTGAGCATCCGGCTGAGTTTGATCTGCTCCTTGGCGAACAACACGCCATGAACGAGCGAGTTCGGATCGTACTGGAATAGCGTCGAATAGATGCTCCACCACGAGTCGGACGGAATGAAGTACGTCTTGTCCTTCTTCACCTCGATCAGTTTGAACTCGGATCGCAGATCCTCACGGAACGTCGTCGAGACGACCTCGCGACCGGGTCCGTTCGGGACGAATCGACTGCCGTCGAGGAAATAGTCCGACGCGATGCGGTGCCCCTCGGTCAGGCTTGTGGCCACGGGCCGGTCACGTGGGTCGCCTGACTGCCCTCCAAGGGCTCCATCCTTCACCTCGGCATTCCGATCTGTGACGCACTTCAGGTAGGGCAGGCCAGCCAAGTCCGAATGAAGGCTCGGATCGTTCTCGCCCGCGAGGCAGACCTGTTCGAGGTGGTTTGCCATGCTGGCCGCACTGTCCACGATGCAGACCTTGTCTTTATCCCGGTCGGGCGACTGATAGATGACGTGTCCGACTTCCGGGAACCCCGCCGGCTGAAAGCGGTCGAGACCGGCTGCGATGCCCATCGTCGCTTGAATGATGAGGCAGACCGGGCCGTCCGGATCGAAGAAATCGTCACGCTGCCAGAGTGGCTTGGGCTGAGTGTCTTGAGCCATGATCGATGATCCTCAGTTGGTGGTGCGTTTCAGTGGAATGAGCCAGCGGTTAACGCTGTCTCGGATATCGAAATCGCTGACCGGGATCAGCATGGACGCCGCCAGCCGCTCACAGAGATCTGGGTCCGATGAAGTCGGGAATGAGACCTCGACCACGGAACGCCCCATCGAGCGATAAAAGTTCGTTGCCGCCGCGATTGCCGAATCAAGATCACCCGCTTGCAGCAAGGCCGTGACCCTTCGAGCAATTGCCGGCTTACCGCTGACCTCTGGCTCGGATGGTAGCCAGTCCAGCACACTATTCAGATGTGGCTGGAAGATCGGGCGGAAGAGTGCATAGAGTGCGGCTTCTCCGGTCAGACTCGGAGCAGCGTATCGGTCCGCGAGAGTTGCTTGGCGGCTCCAATCTATGAGGGAGAGAGCTGGGATCCATCGTGCCAGGAGATCGAAGTCGAGTTCCCCTGTGAGGAATCGCAGGATCGACCGCATCGATGTCGGCAGTGGCCCCACAAAGTAGTCAGGGTCCAACCCGCCGCTGGGTTTCAGTGCCAACTTCTCAGCGTCTACCAAACGCCGAGAAACCAACTGAACCAGAACCCGGACAGGGTGACCCTCATTCCAAACGACACGGGGCGAACGCTCACCTTTGGTGAACGTCACTGAGCCGCGGTCGATAGCAACGCCGAATACGTTCACTAGGAGCGGGTGGGCAGTACCTGCCCCAACCGAAGCGATGCTACAAGCCAGATCAAGCTCTTCAGGCCGATCCGACTCGGGCCAGGCACGCAGGAACCACTCCGGGCTCAATTGCGGTAACGCAGGGAGCTTCTCCCGCCAAGCCTTGTTTTTGTCGATCCTGTTTTGCGTGTCCTCGAGCAAGAGCAGCAATCGACGCCACCTTTCGGCGTCCTCGACGCTCTCGCCAACGCGGATAATCGCCTGCTCAATTGGTCCCCGGAGTCCCCGGAACTTACCTTTTTGCTTCTGATCACGCGGTTCGAACGGAAGCCGATTCAGCCAAGACATGACAGACATCAGCAGGGAAGACGCAGCAAGTCGGTCGCGATCCTGCCCCGCCTGAGAAACCGAAATGTGCTCTTGGGGAACGGCCTCGTACACCTTGGCACTGGTGGTCTTCCTGAGATCGAATCGGACGAACGCGGACACGCCACTATCTGTCCCCGCTGCCATGGCCGCCACAGCGAACTCGTGGGGTGCCTGGGCGGATCGGTTTCCGATCCTCGCCAGCCCCCGCTTCAGCAACTGGCGACACTCGGTGATCGTGATCGGCTGATCCCACAGAGGTGCCCAGAATTCCCCCTTCGACATGCCGACCTCGCCGGAGACGGTTGGCTGTGCGGGGTCGCAGACGAACGGGAATACGGCATACGGACGTGCCCGCATGCTCAGTCGGCGATTCACGTCGCCAACCAAGAACAAGGCCCCCTCGACCGCCAGAAGAAAGGCCCAAGGGGAGAGCCGGGTGTCGTCACGGGTCCAAGACTGACCGTTGTTCGCGAACTCGTTGCAGAAGAGGAACCATGTGCCTGCACTTCGGAGCGGAGGCAGTTCAATCTTGTCATCCCCTCCGGTGACTGCTTCAAGCCACACCCGCATCTGTCGTGTTCGTTCTTCCGGCACAAGTTTGAGAAACTGCTTGCAGTACGCCGCGAAGTAACTTGGCACCTTGGCCCCAGTGGATTGCCCTGATCGTGAGAGAGCGAGAAGTTCGAGCCCACAGGCATGCACTTTCGGAAGGTCACGCCTCCCAACAGTGCCGCCGGCCCCGAAAACTGGATTGAATTGGTTCCGACCGGCACCGACGATGTGGGCCTCCAGGAGTTCCACTTCACAAACGGACCGTGTGTTCCTCGCTCGCCGAAGCTGTTCCGAGTCTTGGGCCTTTGTGTCGGATTTCTGATCCTTATCCCACCAACGCTCGTATTTCACTGGTTCCCACGATTCGAGCAAAAAGCTCATGACCTCATCAACGGTCAGGGTGGGGTGCACGAGTGCGAACCTGTCGCCTCGCCAGCAACCACGAACATCCGCCCACTTCGAGGAAACCGAAGCGAGAAGGCCCAGACCGCCGAAATAATGCCCGAGCGTGTCGGTGTGGATCCCCTCAAATCGGAGAACTCGGAGCGGGGTGGTCATTGCTTCCTCCCCTTGCCTGGGTTCCGGCTTGCTCGCCGATCCGCCGCACAGATCAAAGCTTCTAGGAACGCCAACTTGAAGGGGCCCAGACGGGTAGGGCCACCAGCCTCCGTTGCAGCGTCGCCGGAATCAGGTGACGGCTGATGGCTGGGAAGCGTGCCCAGCAGATCAGAAACCATCTCGACCCACGATGTGCCACTGGGGCTGAACGTCCCTGCGGCGTCGTCCCATGTCCCTCTCATTCCGAAGAGGCGAGGCTCGGTGGGTACGACTACACGATCAGGAAGAATCCCCGGTACCGGAAGCAACTCGTCACCGAATCGGATTCCGAACATCAGGTCGGGTATTTTTGGCTGGATGAAACCACCGCCTTTTCGCATTCGCAACGGGTTGGCACGAAGCACGGTTCGGACTTTGCCGTGATGGCACGCGATCAGATAAACGGCCAACGCTGTCAATCCAGAGGATGACGGATCTTCCCGCTGCCACCTATCCCAGGCGACCATCGCACTGGCGGCTTCATGTCGGTAGCCGGGCAGGAAGCGGACAAAGAGCTTTCGCCGATACTCATCGCGAAGGTCGGTGGGTAGCTGCTGGAGCAAGCCGCGGACGTCCGGAAACTTCGCCCAACTCTGCTGACTCGGCATCGCGAGAGTGCTCTCAAATGCCCGAAGCGGAGCTTTCACCTCATCAGCACCATCATCCTGCAAGCAAGCCTGCACCTTCTGCCGAAGAGTGCCCAGATAGCTACTGATCGCCGCATCCCAACGGGTTGAAGACTTCCCGACGTCGTGCCACCGTGCGACCACGCCGAGCGTTTTCCCTTCGGGGGAATCCGTCATTCCGAGATCACGGGCAATCTGACCAGATTCAACGACAACATCGTCCGTGTGGTCGGTGAGCGACAGCCAAGATGTGGCCCCGCTCGTGCCGTCCGCCGAAATGTCATCCGGGCGGCCACCGTCATTCACAGTGATCGGGGCGGGCTTGTCGGACGGCTCTCCGGTCCACCCGAGATCCGCTCGATATCCGCCTTGGGAGATCCAGAGTCGCAGGGTCATCCCAGGTCGGATGTCGGAAGACTTCGGACCGACCCGACGTACCGTCCAGTTCCCGGATTCACTGTCCCACTCGGATGCCGTGCCTTTGGTGCGTCTGAGGAATTGTTCCAAGGAGTAAAACGGAACCGGGCACAACTCGTCCGGCGAAGGAAGCGTTTCACCCTCCAAGGGCTGGCGGGTAGAACGCCAGTAGACGTAGGTATCGACGTTGCGATCCTGGTTCCGCACAAACCGCGAAACGTCCGTAAAGCCCCCGGACAAGTCCGGCTCCGTG
>Ga0105237_10005034_pt1 | contig 15047 bp, 10 predicted proteins | sample KBSC24metaG_FD_81520 | JGI IMG/M metagenome (GOLD analysis project Ga0105237, IMG submission 81520) | Corn rhizosphere microbial communities from Kellogg Biological Station, Michigan, USA - KBS C2-4 metaG | ecosystem: Host-associated > Plants > Roots > Rhizosphere > Soil | place: Michigan, USA... | reverse complement strand
TTACAAACGCCAATACCCGCCGCCTCCCAAGGAGGGGCGGATAATAATCGCGATGGGCTGAGCAATCAGACGGCGCATGTCTTCATAAATATCGGCACCTCTCACATCTGTCAAACAAAAAATTTCATTACCCCAACCCCGTCATCCCCCAACAATCTATCTGCTATAGTAGGGAAGTAGGGCTCGGCGGCGGGGGCTTCGTAGCAACATTTCGCAGCAAGGCCGCTCGGCGCAGCCGAGTCGGCCGAACGAGGACGTTGCGGAGAAGACCCCGCCGCCGAGCCCGGTCACTGCGCACAACCCAACCATCATCCGGTTAGAGATCCGCGCACGATTTGAGAATCGTCCCACACGACAGACAGATCAACTTACACTTCCGCCACGTCACCGACGCCCCACCACACATCACGCAAATCTCTTCCGCAGTCGAAACCAAAGGTACCGGCTCGGGCACATCGGCCGAAGACGAGCCGTCATCCTTCACTCGAAATCGATCCCCAAATCCAACGCTGGTGGCGAATGCGTGAGCGCTCCCACCGAGATCCAATCGACCCCCGTCTCCGCAATCGCCCGCACCGTCTGCAAATTCACTCCACCCGACGCCTCGAGCACCGCCCGTCCGCCCACCATCTGCACCGCTTCACGCATATCGTGCAAACTCATGTTGTCGAGCATGACAATGTCTGCCTTGGCCTTCATCGCCGCCGACACCTGGTCCAGCGTATCACACTCGACCTCGATTCGCACCCCCGGCGCCGCAATCTCCCGCACCCGCGCGATCGCCAACTTCACATCACCGTCCACCGCGGCTAGATGATTGTCCTTGATGAGCACCGCATGCGCGAGATCGTTTCGGTGATTCATCCCACCGCCACAGCGCACCGCATATTTCTCCAATGCCCGCCACCCCGGCGTCGTCTTGCGCGTATCGAGAATCCGCGCGCGCGTCCCCTGAATCGCTGTCACATATTGTGCCGTGAGCGACGCAATGCCCGACAGCCGCTGCATGAAATTGAGTGCCACCCGCTCCGCACTCAGTAGGCCGCGCGCATTGCCATTGAGAAAGAGCACCGTCCCACCGCGCTCCACCGCCACACCGTCACGTACATCTTCGCGAATCGCCACGTGCGGATCACGCTGCCGAAACGTCTCGAGCGCCAACGGAATCCCGCAGATCACCCCCGCCTTGCGCGCCACCATCGTACACCGCGCATGTCGGTCCGACAAAATCGTCGCGATCGTCGTGATGTCGTGGTCTGCCCGATCCTCGACCAGCGCCGAGCGCACCAACGTAGCCGTCTCGTCCGAGGAAAGCGGAAACACCAACGCCGACGGTAAATGCCCGTCGAATCCCGAGGACGCCAGCGAGGCCGTCACTCGCCCGGATCCACGGTGGGAGCGCCCGGCGTCAGCGAGCTGGATGGGGTGTGCAACGACGGACTCGCCGCCGTTGAGCCTCCGATCGCCACCATCCGCTCGATCGCGCGTCGCGCTTTGTCCGCGATGTGCGCCGGCACCGTGATGCGGTGTTCCAATGTCTCCAACGCCTGCAGTACCTTGGGAAGCGTCGTCACTTTCATGTACGCGCACACCGCGCGCGAGTTGGCCGGGATGAACCGCTTGGTCGGATTCGCCTTTTGCAACCGATGCAGAATCCCCACCTCGGTCGCCACGATGAACTCGTGCGCCTCCGTCTCCGCCGGCCGTTTGATCATCCCTTCGGTGGAGAGAATGTGCACGCCTTTGGCGTCCACCGCCCCAGCCGACACCGCCTCGACCACACTCGTGGCACAGCCGCACTCGGGATGAATCAAGAACTCCGCGTCAGGATGCTGCGCACGTTGCAGCGAGATATGCTCCGGATCGATCCCCGCGTGCACGTGACATTCCCCCATCCACACGTGCATGTTGGTCCGCCCCGTGAGCCGGCGAACGTGCGCGCCGAGGAACATGTCGGGAAGAAAGAGAATATCCGTATCGGCGGGGATCGAATTGACCACCTCCACCGCATTCCCTGATGTACAGCAATAATCACTTTCCGCCTTCACCTCGGCCGTCGTGTTGACATAGCTCACCACCACCGCCCCAGGATGCTCCGCCTTCCATGCGCGCAGTTGCGCCGCGTCGATCGTCGCCGCGAGCGAGCACCCCGCCGCCATATCCGGCAACAGCACCGTTTTCGATGGCGACAGCATCGCCGCCGTTTCCGCCATGAAATGGACGCCGCAGAACACGATCACGTCTGCCGACGTCTTGGCCGCTTCGCGGCTCAATCCCAACGAATCGCCCACGAAGTCCGCGACATCCTGCACTTCCGGACGTTCGTAGTTGTGCGCGAGAATCACCGCGTTGCGCTGGCGTGCCAGCTCGCGAATCTGTGTATGTAAATCAGTGGATACGGTCGTCATAGCCATCGTCAAAAAGTGGCGCGAGTCCCTTCGCGCCAGCCACCGGCTCCCACCATGGAAGCCGTCACCATTCGATATGGCGCTTTTGCCATTTCCGTTTGGTCTGGGGATAGTCGCTTCGGTAGTGGCCGCCGCGCGATTCTTTGCGCAGCAATGCCGCCTCCGCGATCAAGCGCGACGTATCGAGCATGTTCGCCTCTTCTGTCGCCCCAACCGGGAGCCGTTTCCGAATGCCATCCAACGTTTCCAGACATTGTCGCAGCCCTTGGGCCGTTCGGTCGATCCCGGCGCAATCCCACATGACATGCCGGATCTCGTCCGCGATCACCTGGGCCGCACCGCGGTCTGTAAGCGCCGGTGCCTGCCAGGCGCGCCCTTTGGGCGGCACCCGATCGAGTGGCTCGATGCCCACCATGTCGCGTGCCACCCGTTCCGCGAACACCAGCCCTTCGAGCAGCGAATTGGACGCCAGTCGGTTGGCACCGTGCACCCCCGTCCTCGACACCTCGCCGCAGGCGTAGAGCCGAGGAAGGCTGGAACGGCCGGCGAGATCAGTGACGACACCGCCCATCATGTAGTGAGCAGCCGGCGTGACCGGGATGAGTTCTTTGCCCGGATCGATCCCTCGTGCCCGACAAAGCACCGTAATCCCGGGAAACCGTTTCTCGAACGACCGTCCGAGAGCCGTCGCGTCGAGATAGACCCCGTGGCCACGCTGCTGCTCCCGGAAAATTTCGCGTGATACCACGTCGCGCGGCGCGAGCTCCGCGAGTCGGTGGCGTTTGACCATGAACCGTTCGCCTGCACCGTTGACCAGAATTGCCCCTTCACCGCGCACCGCTTCGGAGATGAGCGCGAGCGGATTTTCAGGCGTGTCGAGCGCCGTGGGGTGGAACTGGACAAATTCCATGTCCGCAAGCCGAACACCAGCACGGTGTGCGATGGCGAACCCGTCGCCCGTGGCGACCACCGGGTTGGTCGTATAACGATACACCTGCCCGCATCCGCCTGTGGCGAGCACCGTCGCGTCCGCGATAATTTCGACACGCTGGCCTGATACCGTGGCGCGGACCCCAACGCAGCGGTCGCGGTCGATAATGAGATCGAGGACGCGCGTTTTCTCGGAAACCCGTATCGACTGGCTTTCCTGAACTCGCGCGATGAGCGTGCGCGCCACCTCCGCGCCCGTCTGATCGCCGTGCGCGTGGACGATGCGTCGGCGCGAGTGCGCCGCTTCGCGCCCCAGCTTGAACTTCCCTTTGGGATCGAGATCGAAATGCGCGCCCGCCGTCGCCAGCTCGCGGACGCGCGCCGGCCCTTCTTCGACCAGCACTTCGACCGCCTCGGCGTCGCAGAGCGCGGCGCCCGCGGCCAACGTATCCTGCCGGTGCAACTCGGGCGAGTCACCGGCGCCGAGCGCGGCCGCGATACCACCTTGGGCATAAGCGGTGGCGCTGTCGAAAAGCGAGCGTTTGGTGAGAATCATCACCTCGCCCACGTCGGACGCCCGCCACGCCGTATGAAGCCCCGCGACGCCGCTACCGACGACCAGGAATCGAGTTCGTATCCGCTCGGGCATGCCTGCAGGCATGCCTCAAACATAATAGGAATCCCACCCGTTTTCGAATACGCGCCCCACGAGCCATCGCCGACAGGCGCAACCAACCACCCGCCGGCAGAACGCTGGGCGCCGCATACAGTCCCCAGCGTTTGAACGACACAACCCGTGTGATTCCGCTTCGATGCAACATCGACAACCCACCGTATCATAGCCGCTCACTTCTTGGAGCTCGCTATGCGCACCACATTCGCCTCGCACACCACAACAGCATACCTTGTCGTGTTGAGCGCAGCTTTACACGCCGCGTGTCATGATACACCAACTATCTCCAACAACATCGCACCACCACCGCAAATCGAAGCGGAACAACTCGTCGACCAAGATACCACCCCAGACATCCCAGACTCACTGCGCCAAACCGTTCAATTTCTTCCACCGTTCGGCCCACCCAAGCCACCACCACCCATCACCAATACCACCGTCCGCGCGCTCACACTCACCATCCAACCACTCACCGATTCATCCGCCACCCCACTCGCCACCTTCACACTCGACGCGCCCCGCACACGCAACGGACCGCTACAGCCACTCGGCCAAGACTTACACACGAACGCCTGGCTCGCACAGTGGACACCACCACAAGTCACCACGCCAACCACACTCGCGCTCATCGTCCGCGTCGCTGACTCGGTCGTACAACGCACGCCATTTGTCCTAACTCCCAACCCGACACCATCAACACGCCCCCTCCAGCAAGACACCATCAACGTCCATTGGCAGCCAACACTCGATATCCGATTCTTCCTCCTCCCACCACCAACCGCACTCCAAGTCGTCGTCGAACCCGGCGTCACCGGCACACTCCACACGGGGACCACATTCTACCGCGCCGGACAACGAGTACCGTATCGCTTCACTGCGCAACCAGGCTACACCAATGTCCTGGTCATGATCGACGACGCCTACGCATCCAACCCAGGCGCGGTCACGATGTCCAGCAACCACACGCTCATCGTCTCCGCCGACCGCACAACATCGATCGACCCACACGACGCCGCACTCGTGCGCACCGCCCACGACCTCCTCACCGCCCGCGACGCCCCAGCCGCCGCCCAACGCTGGCTCGACGCACTCGACAACCTCACCGACACGACCAACCTCGACGAACGCCTCGCCGCCATCGCCAACGCCGCCTTCGACCCCATCGCCGACTCGGCAAAACTACGCCGACTCAACGCCGCACTCGCCACACATGTCTTCACCGCCGGCTCACTCATCGGCCACACCACCACACCCCCGCCAACACCACCACCCCAAGGCGGCCAACCCACCAACCGCGTACACCCCAGCGCGCCGACACGCCCTTCAACATCAACACAACCACGCGCCACCCGCACACCAAATACACACCCCACCGCACGCTACACCACATCCACACCACTCGCCGAAGAACCCGCCACACTCGCCTTCGTCAACGGCATCTTCACCCAACCACTCGACGCACTCAACGCCACCAACACGCTCCTCCGCGTCGCCAACGCCACCACATTCCGAACCGCAGCCCCCATCACGGTCCGCCTCCTCTACAACCGCTCCGCCCTCGCCGACGACCGCTCCCCCTCCGCCACGCTCTCCCGCTGCTTCTCCTCACTCACCCCCCGCCTCGCCCTACTCGGCGTCAATTCGCTACCGATATTCATCGCCAAATGTACGGGACGCGCCATCGCCGACGTCATCCACAATATCCAAGACTTACAAGAAGCCGCGCGCCAATACATCAACATCTCACTGGAACACGACGCCCCAGAACCCGACGCCCGCGCCTTCGCCGACTCCACCGCGCAATGGCGCGATAAAGGACAACACGTCATCTTCGTCCCGCACTCGCAAGGCAACATGATGGTCCAACAAGCAGTCCAACTCCTCCGCCAAACGCACCGCTACGACCCACCACACGACTCCACCTGCATCGGCGCAGTCTCGCTCGCCGCACCACTCAGCACCAATTGGCCCATCACCCCACCACACCTCGCCGGCATCGTAGTCGACGGCGACATCATCCTCGCCCTCCAAGGCAACCACTTCCCAACCACCCACACCGCTACATCAGACTCCGCTACCGCCGACATCAAACGCTGGAACCGAATCGGGGCCCCACTCATCGCCGCCATCAAACGCATCACCTGGGGCATCAAACTCCACAATGTCGTCAACAGCTACCTCGATAACCCCACCACCCAACCCATCATCCAATCCTCACTCGCCACCTCACTCGCCTCCTGCACACTCGGCAACATCCTGCTGACACCAGCAGCACTCCATCTAACGCTGGGCGACTCGGCGGTAGTCACATCACAATTGATCGACGCAAACGATACCCCCCTCGACGGAACACGCACTGTCCAATGGTCCCTCTCGGCCAACATCCCGCCAGCCGTTGTACGAGCAGACCAAACGAGCGCGACAATTTTCACCAACGCCATCGGCACCGCCGGCATCAGAGCCGCCACGAGTTCTCGCGCCACCACTGCGGCGCTCGACATCGCACCACGACCCCTACAACTGGACGCCACAGAGACGCTCTGGTCGCGATACTATATGCTCTGGTGGACCTACACACACGGCACACTCGGCGTGCTATTACCCCAATGGATCGACGCCCCCGCATGGGACGGTGGCTCCTGTGGCGGCACACTGAACTACGGTCTCAGCGGCTCCTCCGCGATATACGGACAAGTCTGCTTCGCCGGATACCAAGTCACCGTCCCCCCCGTGCCAGACGCCACACGCTACGAAGCCCGTTTCTTCATACTAGGCTCCACCAGCGACTACGCACCAGTATTCGGAACCGATCCCAGACTCACACTCACCAACGCCTCTCCATACCTCATCAGCTGGAGCGGCGTCCCACCCGACAAAATCGACCGCATCATCGTACTCGCCTACGACGCCGCCGGTCGAGTGCTAGGAGACGGCTATACATGCGTCCATGGCTGCCTCGGTTGGCCCAGTAACTGAGGCACCGCGACACCCGCACGGAGAGAACTCTCCGACCGGTTATCTTTCTGGATCGGGAATTCGACCTCCCATCCCGCTAAGGAAACCCAATGGCTCGGAACGCCATGTTCGCGCGACTCTCCGCGCTCATTATTACCGCATTCGTCGACATGGTGGGGATGCTCATGGTCATCCCCCTCATGCCGTTCTACGCACGACAGCTGGGCGGCAGTGCACTCGTCGTCACCATTCTCGTTTCCGCTTTCACCGCCGCGCAACTCCTCAGCGCCCCCCTCTGGGGACGCGTCTCTGATCGCTACGGCCGACGCCCCGCACTCCTCGTCGGACTCAGCGCCGCCGCCATCGCCTACGTCGTCTTCGCCTACGCCAACTCGGTCTGGCTCCTCTTGCTGTCGCGCGTCGTTCAAGGCGCGGGCGGTGGTACCACCGGCGTCGTCCAAGCCTACATCGCCGACGCCGTCGAGCCACAAAACCGCGCCAAAGCACTTGGCTGGCTCTCCGCCGCAACCAACGTCGGCGTCGCACTCGGCCCGCCAATTGGTTCCTACGCACTCCACACAATAGGACGCACGGGCCCCGGACTGATCGCCGCCAGTTTGTGTCTCATCAATATCGTGTTCGCGTGGGCGTATCTGTCCGAATCACGCGACATGACCGAAGCACGCCAATCCGTTCGCAAACCCGGCGCGTCACGCGACGCCATCCTCCACGTCATCCGTCACTCCGCCGAACCAGCACCACGACTCATCTGGATCTACGCCATCGCCATCGGCGCCTTCCAAGGCATGACCGCCATCATGGCACTGTTCCTCGCCGATAAATTCGGCGTAAAAGCCGATCAAATCTGGATCTTGTTCACCTTCATCGGTGCCATCTCGGTCATCACCCGCGCCGGCATCCTCGGACGCGCCGTCGACAAATACGGCGAAGTCGCCCTCGCACGCGTCGGACTCACCATGCTCCTCATGGGACTCGCCGCCTTCCCACTCATGCCCACCCTCTGGACGCTCCCCATCGCCGTCACGCTCATGCCACTCGGCACCGGGTTCACCTTCCCATGCGTCACGTCGCTCCTCTCACGCATTATCCAAAGCCACGAACGCGGCTTGTACATGGGCGTCCAACAAACCTTCGGCGGACTCTCCCGCGTCCTCGTCCCCCTCTGGGCCGGCTTCGCCTACAACCACTTCGCGCACGACGTCACCTTCTGGACCTCCGCCGCCCTCGTCACCGGTGTCATCTTCCTCAGCTACGGCATCCACGACCCACGCAAATCCACCCCAGAACCCATCGCCGCCGTTCCGCCAGCGGCGTAGCATCATCTCAATGCAAAAACGGGTGACGCGCCACACGGCCGATCGTGGACAGCGTCACCCGTTTTTTATTGGATTTCACACGCACGCACCATCAACCGTACGCCCCTACCGCGTCCCGCGCGCATTCCCCGATTTGTCCTTCACCGCGTTCCGCGTCCAAATCACTAAAATCGCGCACCCCTGATTGCGCGAAAAGTTGAGCGCCTCAGGCACTTCGGACGGCTGATAGTACTCGATCCCCAACACCTCGTCCGGCCGCAATACTTCATCGAGCGAGACGCCTTGCGTTGCATCAGAAGGATGCTGGTCGATCACGTACCGCACGCATCCGTTGTCGCGCGTATTGTACATCGTCATCGACGATCCAGTCCCCACCACATACAGCCCCGGCATCCGCCGCAATGCATCCGACAACATCGGCGCCTGCATCCGCTCGATGTCGTCCTCCGTCATGTATCGCCCAATCCCCACCGACCGACGCTTGTCAAACCCCACCGCCGCCAACGGACTCTTTTTCTTCGCGGACACCGACACTTTAGCCAGCTCAGGCACGGCCGTCATACTCAACCGTGCCGTGATCGCGTTAGGTCCCCGCGACCGCACATCCACCGACAACTCTGTCGCCTCATAACCCAGCTGCCGCACGATCACCACCTGTGTCCCCGTCGGCACACCAGACATCGTGAATCGCCCATCGCCCCCCGCCGTCGCCGCCGCCATGGTTCCTGGCACAGTGACTCGAGCACCGGCGAGTGGTACACCACCCCGATTGGTCACCATCCCCGTGACCACCGCCGACCCCGACAACAACGTCGCTGACGGTGCAGGACGTCGTGTCGCGACCGAATCGTGCGCAACCATTGTATCGACCACCGTCACCAACTTCGCCGGTGCGCCAAGATGGAGATAGCGAATGTTCATCGGCTCGTCCGACGTCGTGAAGCGCACCTCCGCCGTCCGCGCTCCGCCACGAATCGCCTGCAACGTCGACTGCACACCATACGGCAATCCACACAAGCGATACGTGCCATCTTCCAGCGTGGTCGTCTTCCGTACGCGCGGCCCCGTCTCGATGCCACGCACCGGATCCGCCGTCGTCTCCAGCCACGCCAACGACACTTCCACTCCACCAACCGGCTGATCGGTATCCGCGTCCAACACCTGCCCAAAGAGCGCCGACGGCCCGAGCTTGCGTTGCAACGGCGTGCACACACTCGCCACAATCGTCTGCGCCGACGGCACGCTCAAATTCAACGCCCGCGTCGCACCAGCCGACACCACCACCGTGTCGGACACCACACGCAATCCCAGTGTGTCCAATACCGGATGCGACAGCTCCAACGTATATCGGCCCGGCGGCACCGAATCGATCCGAAATGCCCCCCGCGTCGACGTCATGGCACTCCGTCGAGGCAATTGAACGATCGTAACCACAGCCTCGACAAGAGGAGACTCGTGCAGCGAATCCGTCACGATCCCAAAAATCGCCCCCAACGAATCGCGCGCCGTAATCGACGCCCCATGCCCGCCCACCGAGGATGCTCCCTGCGCCCCGCTTGTGCCCACCCGTCCGCCCAACATCGCCAACGCGACACCACCCCAAACAACCGCACGCCTCATGGGTACACCCGGGTTCGAGTATCCATCGAAATCACAGAGTAGCCAGCCGGCTCCGCAACCGCCGTTCCTCTATATTACACATCGAGCCCCACCACACTCGACTCGCCCATGCCCTCGCAGATTCCTACCCGCGACGTCGTCTTCCTGTCCGCTGTCCGTACCCCCATCGGCACCTACGGCGGCTCGCTCAAAGACATCCCCGTCATCGACCTCACCGTCGTTGCCGCGAAAGCGGCCATAGATCGCGCCAATATCGCGCCATCTTCAATACAGAATAGCATCTTTGGCAATGTTCTCTACACGACCAACGATTCTATTTATCTAGGCCGGCACGTCGCCCTCAAAGCCGGCTGCCCGATCGAAACACCCGGACTCACGCTCAATCGCCTCTGCGGCTCAGGCTTCCAGGCCGTTATTAGCGGCGCCCAAGACATTCTGTTGGGCGAATTCGACGTCTGTCTCGTGGGGGGCGCCGAATCTATGTCGCAGGCGCCGCATGCCGCGCGTGGGCTTCGCTGGGGCATTCCTATGGGACGCACCCCCCTCCTCGAAGACACGATGACCGAAGGGCTGCGCGACAGCTATGCCGGCTGCAGCATGTCTGACACGGCCGAAAAGCTCGCCGCCAAATATGAGGTGACCCGCGCGGAGGCCGACGAGTTTGCCCTACGTTCCCAGATGCTGGCCAAAGCGGCCTGGGAGTCGGGCGTCTACGCCAACGAAGTGGTCCCAGTGCAGGTGGCGCACCCCAAGACCAAGCAGGTGAGCGAGTTCCAGCACGACGAGCATATGCGCCCGCAGTCCACCGCCGAAGGGCTGGCCAAGCTCAAGCCCGCCTTCCGCCCCGACGGTCTCGTCACCGCCGGAAACGCATCAGGAATCGGCGACGGTGCCGCGGCGCTGGTGATTGCAGGCGCCGACGCAGCGGAGCGGTTGGGTGCCAAGCCACTTGCCCGTCTCGTCTCCTGGGCCGTGGCCGGTGTTGACCCCACTATCATGGGCTTCGGTCCCGTCCCAGCGTCGCGTGCGGCGCTGGCCAAAGCCGGCCTCACGCTCGGCGATATGGATCTCATCGAAGTCAACGAAGCCTTCGCGCAGCAAGTCGTCGCCGTCGAGCGTGAGCTTGGCATCCCGCGCGACAAGCTCAACATCCACGGCGGCGCCGTCGCGCTCAGCCACCCGCTCGGCATGTCAGGCGCCCGCATCACCACGCATCTGGTGCACGCCTTGCGGACTGGCGGCCACCGATATGGATTGGGCACCGCGTGCATCGGCGGCGGCCAAGGCATCGCCGTCATCATCGAAGCGCTCGCGTAGCTCAGTCGACGAACGACCTCTCCTCCACCACCCCGCATGCCGTCATCTCTTTCGATCCGTACGACGCGTCATACAACACGTCGCGCTGGAGCTACGTGGACTAGCATCGTAGCGACGACGCTGGTCGCGACCGCCTGTGCGTCCTCCAACAACGCCGCGGCGAGCGCCCCACAGGAAGCCGTCATCGTTCGTCAGCGCGACATGACCTGGCCCATCAAAACGCGCGAAAATGTGGATCTCTGGTTGCACGGCTTTGCATTGCTGCAGCTCGACTCCACCGCCAAAATTCCACTCTTCCGGCGCGACTATCGCGACGAAATGGTGGTCCGGAAAAACCAGAGCAACGTTCTCACCCAGTTCGACGCCAACATCGACCGACTGCGGAGCGGCATCACCAGCAATCCACGCATGGTGGACGCGCAGTTTGCCGCCATGTACTTCCCCTCCGTCGAGGCCATGCGCACCACCATCACGGCGTACGTCGGCACCAACGCCGATCCGCGCGCCGCGAATACGCCGGCGCTGCAAATGGGATTCAGCGTCTTGGCCAGCTACTTCCCCAGCGCCGCCGACCGCGCCTGGCTCTCGCTCTTCGCGTCGTCGCTCTGGGACGAACAGGACAAGTATTACCACTCCTACTGGATGCAAACCCAGCGCGCGCGTGGCAACGTCATCGATTCGGTGCAAGCGCTCTGGCAACACCTCATGCGTCCGCGCATCCAGCGTTTCCTCAACAATACGCAACAAGCCAACGGCGACATTATCCTCTCCCCACCACTGGGCGGCGAAGGGCGGCTCCTGAGCGGCACCGGAAGCAAAAGCTACGTGCTCGCGGTCCCCTTCCCCGAGCGCCCCGCTGACGCCGCGCAGTCGATGTACGTGATCGCGCACGAAGTCGTGGGGAACGTCGTCGGTCACGTCGTCGAAGACAACGTCTCCCCCGCCCAGGAGCGCGAAGGCCTCGGCAACAAGCTGCGCACGATCGGGGCCGTGCGCGGTGGTCTCATGCTCTTGGAGCAGCTCGTCCCCGAGCCCGCCGATGGGTACGCGCGCTACTACCTCCAAACGGCTGGCATCAAGCCCGGCACCTCTCCCAAAACGCAACTGGCCACAGCATTCCCGCTCCCCGACGCCATTCGGAGCGAGATCGCGCGGCAAGTGGAATCGGTGCAAGGTGGCATCTGACGACGAACCGTCCCCACCCGCGCCGCCCACGCCACCAACCGTCGGCGGACTCGACCGCAAAACGGTCGAGCGCGTCCTCGCGCGTGCGACGCAGCTCAACGCGAGCGCCATGGGCGAACCCACCGACCTCATCACGCACGATCAGCTCTTCGAGATTGCGAAAGAAGTCGGACTCGCGCCGTCAGCGATAACACAGGCACTCGCCGAGGAGCGCACACGCGTGGATGTGGACGTCGCGTCCGACAGCGGCTGGTTGAATCAGATCACTGGTCCTACCGTCGTCAGCGCGCAGCGCGTCGTGACCGGCGACGCCATGCGGGCGATGGCCGTGCTCGACCGGTGGATGCAGGATGGCGAATACCTCCAAGTACAACGCCAGTTTCCCGACCGGATGGTATGGGAGCCACGCACCGATTGGGCCGCGATCATGTTGAAAGCATGGCGCGCCGGGGGGCGTTCCTACCATCTGCGCGAAGCCCGCGGCGTCGCCGCGACGATCGTTCCGATCGACGACGAGCGCGTGCTCGTCCGTCTCGACGCCGATATCACTCCCGCGCGTAACCGCCGCATTGGCCTCGGGATCGGCGTTGGCGCCTTTGGTCTCGTCGTCGGCGCCGCGGTGGGCGCGCTTGGTGCGCTCTTTCAGATTACTGAGCTGGGCATCCTCGGCATGAGCGCCGTCCCGGTGGCCGCTGCGGGGGTCGGAAGCCACGCCATTCTGCGGAGTCATCGCGCGACCGCCGAACGTGTCAAGTTGGGGCTGGAGCAGGCGATTGATAAGCTTGATTATGGGACACCGCCACAACGCGGGGCGCTCGACTCACTCGTCACGCGTCCGCAGCTGCGTTAAGTCACCGATGCGGCCGGATCATCTCACCTTCACATCAGCGTTCGCACTCGCGTTCGCACTCGCGTTCGCACTCGCGTTCGCACTCGCGTTCGCACTCGCGTTCCCCTTCGCGTTCCGGAGAGTCCCACATGTCTGACTCCATCACCCACGTCGGCGTCCTTGGCGGCGGACTCATGGGCGCTGGCATCGCGCAGGTGTGCGCGTATGCCGGATACCACGTCACCATGCGCGAAGTCTCCGATGCGCTCTGCGCCAAAGCGCGTGTCGCGATCGAAAAATCATTCGACAAGAGCATCGAGAAAGGGAAAGCCACGACCGGAGACAAAACCGTGGCGCTGGGGCGGCTTTCCTTCACCACCGAGCTCCGCGCGCTCCACGATGCGCAGCTCGTGATCGAAGCCGTGGTTGAAGATATTGTCATCAAGAGCGCGATGTTCCGGGAGCTCGATACACTCTGTCCCGCCGCCACCATCTTTGCCTCTAACACCTCCAGCCTCACCATCACCGAAATGGCGGCCGCGACCGCGCGCGGCGACCGGTTCGTGGGGTTGCACTTTTTCAATCCCGTTCCGGCCATGAAGCTGGTGGAAGTCGTGCGTGCGTTGAGCACCAGCGACGACACCGTCACGCGCGTGACACAGTTCGTCGCGTCGCTTGGCAAGGAGCCCGTGGCCACGCGCGACAACTCTGGCTTTATCGTGAACCGCCTGCTCGTGCCGTATATGATCGACGCCATTCGCGCGCTCGAATCCGGCGTGGGGAGCATCGCGGACATCGACAAAGGAATGACGTTGGGCGCCGGCCATCCCATGGGCCCGTTCACCCTATTGGACTTCGTGGGATTGGACACCACATATAAGATCGCGGAGATCATGTTCGCCGAGTATCGCGAGCCACGCTTCGCGCCACCGCCGCTGCTCAAGCGGATGGTGATGGCGGGACTGTTTGGCCGCAAGTCGGGCAAAGGGTTCTACGACTACAGCCAAACGCCACCCGCTCCCAATGATCTCGGGCTTTAACGGACGCTTTCGTATCGATGACGACGCCCGCGGCGTCTATGCCGAAGCCGCGGGGATCGCACGCGTTCTCCCGCGCGCCGTCGCCGTCCCCGACACCATCGACGACGTGCGCGCGCTCGTACGTTGGGCTCGTGAGACAAGAACGCCACTCATCCCCCGTGGCTCGGGGAGTAGTATGGGTGGTGGGGCAATTGGCGACGACGTTATCGTCGATCTGAGCCGATTCAATCACATCGATCCGGTCGACGTCGTGACGAAACGCGTTCGTGTCGGTCCGGGCGCCATTCGGAATGACATCGACCGCGCCGCGCGTGCCGTCGGGCTGCGCTTTCCTCCCGATCCGTCCAGCGGCCCCTTCTGCACTATTGGTGGCATGATCTCCACCAACGCCGCCGGCTCGCATACGCTCAAATTCGGAGCGACGCGCGCGTGGGTCCACGCGGTGGAGTGCGTGTTTGACGATGGAAGCCTGGCGACCCTCACACGGGGAAGTGCGTGGCCCGTCCACATTCCAGCCATCGGCCGTCTTGCTCGCGCGGCGGACGAATTGCGCCGACGTGGGGCGTCGGATAGTGCGAATCATCCGGGACTTCAAAAAGAATCGTCCGGTTACGCCGTCCACACCTTCGCGCAACATGGCGATCCTATCGACCTGCTCATTGGCAGCGAAGGGACGTTGGCGATCATCGTGGGCGCTGAGCTACGGTTGACGGAAGTGGCTGGCGCGACCAGCTCCGTGTTGGGGACATTCGC
>Ga0105237_10005033_pt1 | contig 15047 bp, 8 predicted proteins | sample KBSC24metaG_FD_81520 | JGI IMG/M metagenome (GOLD analysis project Ga0105237, IMG submission 81520) | Corn rhizosphere microbial communities from Kellogg Biological Station, Michigan, USA - KBS C2-4 metaG | ecosystem: Host-associated > Plants > Roots > Rhizosphere > Soil | place: Michigan, USA... | reverse complement strand
GAACTGATGATCAAGATGGTCGATATCAAGCAGGCAACAGTATCGTTTCTCCAGCTTTCGCCGCTCGATGCCGACGTGCGAGCCAGCCAAGACGTCTACAATGATGCGATCGTGAATATCTTCACTCGCCTTAACACGGCGGGCCGTGCGCTTACCCGCCAAGAAATCACATTCGCCTGGATCAAGAATGGATGGGGCGACGGCAGCAGGACCGGCAATCGCACGGCGGGCCGCTGTTTTGAAGACCTGAACGACTCCCTCGCAGAGGCGGACGTGGTCATCGACATTGATGACCTTGTCGGCACGGTGTCCGTTATGTGGTCGGTGATTCACCGCGATGGAGTGTTGCTCACCGCGAACGACTTGCTGCGTGGAGAGAAAGTGCGCCCGATGGCGCAGGATTTGGTCGAGAGTTGGGGCACGATTGTCTCGAATGCGGTGGAGGGGGCCCAGCTCGTACGCGACCGCGGCTTCCTGTTTGGTACCCACTACCGGTCACTCAACGTCCTCACTCTACTCCTCGCGTGGCGGCTGCTTGGCTGTCAGTGGCTTGCTGCGCACAAGCTCTCCATCGCGGTTCAAGATGGGTTTGAAAAGGCGCTGAAAGCCGCGTTCGAGGACAATTGCGACCGGTGGATTTTGATGTCTCAATGGTCCGGACGGTGGGGCAAGTCGACCGACAAGGCCCTCGCCGATTATGCGAAGGATCTTGCTGGCGATTGGGCGAAGCTCAACAGGCTGGTCTCACCGGACGATGTCCTTGCGGTATTGAAGCTTCGCATGGACACGTGGATTGGAGCTTTGAAAGCCGATTCAGCAAAATACATCGACGACTTGGCAGCGCTCACTCGCAACCGCGTTCACGACTATCACCTTGCACTATGGTTATGGCATCGTCTCGACGACAAGCGCTGGAAGGCATCGAAGCTTCCGCTTCGCGAATCCAAGCGAGGCGGTCTGAGTTGCGACGTCGATCACGTCGTGGCCGTGAAGCTTTGGGAGACACTGCCGGGTGTCTTGGTGCAGCAGAATGCCGAGGATGACGTGCCACTGAGCGCGGACGACCTTTCGACGACGATGAATGCACTCGGCAACTGTTGCCTGCTCGAGAAATCCTTCAACATCGCGAAGGGTGCAAAACCGCTCGCGGCGTTTCTGCAGGGTGTTTACGAATTCAAGAACGGCATCCTCACGCTGGATGACTGGAGCCGGAATCTCGATTTGAGCGCCATGCTCGTCGATCCGGTCGGCGTGCCTGCCACAGATGTTCGCTTGGCGGTCGAAAAGCGAACCGTTGCTATGAAGGCCGAATTGAAGGAATACCTGGTGGGAACGCGCGAACGCGCCGATATGTGACTCGAGAATCTTCATTGACGCACGGATGGTGAGGGCCGAGGTCAAACAGTTGCTGTTGCTGGTGCAAACGACTTGAATTTCCGCCATGGGCGGCTGCGATAGTCAGGCGCGCAACAGGGCGATGGACGCGCGAACCGCAGGCTGATCGCACTTGATCGATTCAGTTGTCAGTTCGCCAGGTGCATGCCGCGTCGATCAATGATCAATGACTGAATATCGCCGGTGTCCTCGTATCCATTTGCAGACCTTTTCCGACAATGGACCAAGGTCGTTTGTCGAACGCATCGTGCATTCCCAAACAACAAGTACGCGCCATCTCTGCTTCAGAAGCTGAGATACGGCTGCTTGATCGCGTAAGCGGTTGGCATCGAGTTTCTGTTTCCAGAAGGATTGCCTGGATTGCGGCAGCTTGGCATACCGGCAGCCCTCGTGGGCGTGCCAGAAACACCCATGCACGAATACCGCCACGCCACGTCCCGGTAAAACAACATCTGGCGATCCGGGGAGATCGCGTCGATGGAGGCGAAAGCGGAATCCCGACGCGTGGAGCAGCTTTCGCAACAGCACTTCGGGCCGGGTATTCTTGCCCCGAATCCCCGACATTATGCGACTGCGTGTTGCTCGGTCTACGACGTCAGCCACAACTACGAAACCTCCGGCACATCGCTTAGCGGAGCAGAATATTTGGAAGAGAGAACCGCTTCCCGGCACTCGGGCTTCTTTGCCCACTCGGAGATCATCCGGCCCGACGAGGTACGATGGAGCTCATCGCTGATCTCTCGAGCCCATATCGATAGCTGGGTGAGGAGCTTTTCGGAGAGCGTTTGTACATTCCAAACACGCTCGAGTCGAAAGGATTGGCCATAGGTCTTGGCTGCAAGTGATACTGTGTAAGCAGCCACGTTGGCTTGGAACGCAGGAAACATCGGACGCACCAACTTGGTTGCCGCCTTGAATACGATGGACTTCGCAATCATCGCCTTGAAGGCAGAAGCATCGGCTGCCGGCCCTTCAGAATCAGCCGTGATTGTCATGAAGCGATCGAAACATTTCTGTGCGCCGAGGCTTACAATGTCCGGGTAGCCGTCCCATGCCATCAGGTACTTTGCGAGATCCGTTTTGGTGATTCTGCGAGCAGGAGGGATGGTATCTCGCAGTGCTTTCAATTTTGCGGGTGTCGATCCTTCACGGGCGAGCATGGTCGAATAGCTTCCCGCCGCGCGTTCGTAGAACCATCTGCCCGTTCCGTCAGGCAGATAGACGCCCAGGGACAAGCGTTCGATATCCACGTGGAACGGCTTGTTTGCAGAGAGATCGGACTGCCGTACGGCATTCTGAGTATTGGCAAAGCGTGAAATGTCGGAGATGAGTGCTTCCTCCTCTATGGCATCCGGCGTCTTCATGATGATGATCTTCGCCGGTACCCGCACTCGGCTCAGATCGATGTCGGAAGAGCGCTTCTTGGCAAAATACATCGTCGCCGTTGTCTGGCCGCCGTTGACGACTTGCATGCCTTTGAGCCAGGCGACGCCGGGTGATCCATCGCCGCTTTGCTGAAAATGCGCTTCGTCCGCAACCAGCACGATGCCGTTGTTGTACGCCATAAAGCGCTCGGGCGATTCACGTAGCGTTTTCTGGATGCCTGCATTTACACCTTTGGACTTTATGCTCAGGAATGACCGGACGTTTGCTTCAAGGAGACGGGCGCCAAATTTTTCGTACAACAGCCTCAAGGCCTCGCCGGGAATGGCCGCCAGTGCGTAGTCGTAGTCTTCCGTTTCTCCGGGGACGTACACACACGGCAGGGGAGCGCCGGAGAGATCGATAAAATTGACGACCAGCTCGTCTCTCGGCTTGCCCTCACTCCAGTGTCGGAAAAGGCGTTCGATGTCCATCACCTCTAGACGCACATTTTTCCGGCCGACCTCCCTGGTTTTGAAGTTTTTTGCCTTGGCAATCCGATCGGTCAGCACATAGATGCGGAGCTGCTCCAGCTTGTCGTAAATCTCCTGCAGCGTCAGCGCGAGCGACTTTGCCTCGCTTGTAGGATCAAGTCTTCCGGCCATCTTGCCTTCTGCACAGAGTGCAAGAAATCGAAGACACTGTTCGGCAGCGTTTTTTGTTTCTGCATCGGAAACCGGTGTCAGCGTCTCGACGCCTTCATAGAGGCTCACAAAGAGATCGAGCTGATCGCATTCTTCCGAAAGTGCATATCCGCTCAATCGAAGATTCGCATTTCCGACCTTGGCTTGGAAATGGCAGGGAGTAGGGTCCGATGTCATCCCGATTTCGGCCATGTGCTCCATCACCGTTTCGCTGAACGCGATTTCCGGAAAGGGAGAGCCATCAGCCATGCGCTCGTGCACATCGGCCTGCGTCTCTCTCAGAAATTCCTGCAAATCCATCACGACACTCCTAGGCGTTTCATGACGTTCGCCAGATCCAAGCGCGGGCCTTTGACTTGGTCAAGATCGATATCGTAAACCGCATGCCGCACTTCATTCGGCACCGTCCCCCCGGTGAGTCTCGGGAATGCTGAATCAACCTCGAACAATTCAAGGCCCACCAGAGTCATGCGCCGCTCGTACAAGGAGGCGTGCTGTTCGCTGTAACCAGCCGACAAGAGGTGCTCGCGCAAAAGACGATCCGCCTCCGGTTCGTTTGCAACGAGGTGGTGAACGCCATCTATGTATTGGGGGAGCGTCATTCCCGCGGGATCGATTCGCAACCGAATCGCGGCAACGAAAATGGGCTGGCGGGTTGCATCGTCCAGCTGATCTAGCGAGGTGATGTGCGCGACGAAGCCTGTTGTGGAAAGCGAGGATTTGACCTCGATTGCTCCTGAGCCGAGGAGGAAATCCTGAAGGCCGCCTTGCGGGCCCTCCCATGCCCGAAGTGCCGAGGTCGCCTGCAATCCAGACTCGACCAGCTTCGACAGGATCAACAACTCGCCGATGAAGCCGATCTCTTCCTCCAGGCTCATGGCTGCCTTGCTTTTGCGCATGAATTCCTGCCATGCGCGAATCCTGCCGACAAATGACTGAAACATCTTTTCGATCGAACTGGCGGAATGCTCATGGACGATTTCCGCAAGTTCTGCAGCCATCTTGTGGAAGAGGTCGGCTCCCGAACCTGATTTTCGCGTCAGGGCAAGCCATGCAACGCCGGCCGATCCCGGCATCGTCACGCTCTCCACATAGAACCCTTCGCTTTCCGAAGGAATATCCTTCCTGGCGATCCTCAAACCCGGAAATCCCACAAGAAGCGCCTGTTGATTCTCAGGGAAACGGCGGCCTGCGAGCAGATGGAGTGAACGATCGGGCGACAATGGAATCGTTTGCCATCCCTGTCCGTGTGGATCGCCTGCTGCGAGATGCTTCCAAGCGAATTCCAGTTCATCACCCAGCATATTCCTGTTCCCAAGTAAGATGATCCACCTTGTACTCGACCTTCGTGCCCGAATTGCTTTTCGGAAAACTGACTCCGAAAGCGATGACTGGATGGTCACAGTTGACGAGCCGTTCGTTTCCTGATTCCTGAGGATCCAATGCGTACAGAAGTAACACGCCGCGCTCCCGGGCCGGGGGGACGCCGGCTGCGCCATTACCTCTGATTTCACGAATCATGGGGCCACTCGGGATATCTGGGGGTTGAGTCCTGCCGCGTGTCTGCCCTTTGCCCTGTTCCCACTGCTTCAGAGTTCGCTCGAGGGCCATTTGCCAGGCTGCATCGCCCAGATCGATTGCTTCATCGCGCGGGGAGAGTAGGCGGCCGATGGAGAAGCTGTCCTGCGTTCTCGACTCCTCCTTTCTTCCCGGCATCTTGGTGGAAAGTCCGGAGGAAAAAGTGTGGGTTCGTCCCTGCCGGCTACCGATCAAGGCAACGGTCCACGACGTCAGCTCACCGTTGCTCTGCATCGACCGGACGAACTCCGCGAGAAGCTGGCTGTTGACCTTCCGTGCTTTTGAATGCGTTGCATACTCTTCGAGAAAATTCGCAACCGGAGTTGCCGGCACCGTGCTCCAGACGGCGGCAGACCACTCCTGAACTTTTTGCCCTCGCATCAGGACCGGATCAGTCATGGCCGGCGTCCCCATTGCGACCAACAGTCTTTCAGTAGCCGAAAGATTTCGGACAAGCACGGTCGGCTCGGAAAACAATGAAACGGTCTCGACGACGCTTCCACTGAACGAAATCTGCAAACTCTTCGCGGTCCGCATCTTGATTGGCGACGTCACGAGCAAGACCGGGTGAGACATGACGCGCAAGCCGTATGTTTCCGGTGTATCGCCTCGTTCGGCCATGGCTTCGAATTCGTCCCTGAGCTCCTCGGACGCGTCCGCGATGTGTCCGAACCACTCGATCAGATCTGCGGATGTATACAGGCGGCAGAGGTCGGCGTAACCCGGCCTGTACCCAAACCACCGGCCCATCTGCATCAATGTGTCATACATTTTTGTTGTGCGCACAAAATAGCTTGTGCAGAGCCCTTCCAGCGTCAGACCCCGAGAAAGTTTCTCTCCACCGATGCAGATGACTTTGAGGCCATGTTCTTCGTGCTCCGAATAATTGAGAGCATCCTTCGCAGTGCCATTCACGATCTGCGTACGCATATCCGAGACGACGTTCGGAAGTGCTGCAAGAATCTCTTCCCAAGTAGGAATCAGCAGCGGTTCGGCTTCAGGAAACACTCTCTCGATTTCTTGGCTTTTCGGTACGAAATCTCTTTCCCAAAGATTCTTGAGATCGGAAAGAAGTTCATCTGCATCAATGCCGAGAACGATCTTTTGTCGCAAACGCTTCAGCGCCTCGGCCACTGCGTCATGCACCCTGACTTGCACGTCGGTTAGTCTTGTGACGTGAATGAGCATTGAGGAATGCCGAGATCCTTGCCCGCGGCATACACGTGCGGCGCAAGCGAGCAGGAATGATCGAATGGCCTCGTGAAGCGACGGTGGAAGGTCCATGTCGTCCCCGTAGACAGGGACATGATCTTTCTTGTGCTTGGGCGGCATCCATCCACCGTGACCGCTCTCGTCAACGTGATCGGAAATCGCCTTATGGATATCCAGACCGCCGACACGACCTTCTGTTGTCTTTGATCCGAATACTCGAGCGGGACCAATGTAGTTTGAGGGAGCTGCGAGATTGATGATGAAAGCTTGGGGGAAGAGGTCGGGCCCCTCTTCCCGGGTCGCGGCTCTGCGGTGTATGAAGATGTTCGCGAACGGCGTTGCCGTAAAGCCGACATAAGCCGACTTTGAAAAGGTGTGAAGGATTGTCCTGATGAGGCCATTAATTGTTCGGGGATCATGCTCAAGGTCCGGCATGCCTTCGGCGTCAAATTCCTGCTCCCCGGTGTCCACCGAAGCGTGATCGGATTCGTCGTCGACCAAGAGGAGAGGCAATTTCGAGACAATCCGGCGGCCGGTGCCAGTTTCTGTCGAGTCTGCGACGTGCGCGCTTATCCAGCGCAAAAGCTGCTCCAGGACGGTTTTCTGTTTCTTGACAACGAACAGCCAGGGCCGCTCCTCCGGAGAGATGGAGAAGTGTCGGGCAACGGCTGCATTGAAATCGCCATTGTCCATCCGCGTCGTGGCGCAGTGAGGGTGAATCGAAGGATCGCTGTCAATCACACCAACACCGACCCGTTTTCCGGGGTCGCGGTTCGGTGACGTTTCGTAGCCGAGAAAACCTTCTTCGAGCCGGATCTGTGTCTGGGATCTCAGGTTGTTGTGCAACCCGGCCAGCACGATGATGATCTTGTAGCCGGCATCAGCTGCCTTGCAGATAAGGCCGGTGTAGTTGCTGGTCTTCCCGGACTGCACATGCCCGACAACAAGTCCCCTTCGATCCCATGCGCCCTCGCGCAAAGGGTCTTCGAGACGGCTCAGAATTGCGTCGGTGGACTCATCGAGGGCGTCGACCACGGAGCGCGAAAGACCTTGCTCCAGGAGCATGCGATATCGCGCCCAATACCTCCATCCCTGCTTTCTTGCCGCCACCAGCCACTGAACGTGACCTCGCGGATCATCCAGGATCGAGTCGCGCCCTATCCAGTGGCCGAAGCGTCGCACCAGCTCGGTGGTAATCGCGCCGATATCTGGAGCGCCACCTTCGGAATGCGGAATCATGCTGGCAGCGACCGCCACCTTTTCTGCGATGAACTGCGGCGTTATTGCAGTGTTGTTTCCTTCGACGTGAACCAGGGTCTGCGCGATCGTTAGGATTGATCGCTGCATGTCATTCATGTCATTCATTTCGGTCGCCGCCTGTTTTGTGGGTTTCGTTATTCAGTACATCTACGATATGTGGAAATTTCTGGAAGGGTTCGGTCGTCAGCAGAATGCGTTTGGCTATGGTCTCTTCCAGGCCCTGTCGAGTGGTCATGTCTCTGAACAAGATGCGAGCTACTGCGGCAATCTGTTCGGGTGCTTCGTCAGAAAATGATGTTCGTGGCAGTTCCTTTGCTTCGGTCGTGTCGAGCCAGATTCGTTGAACGGGAACGGTTTCCTCGATGATTCGCAGCATGGCAAGCACCAGATCCCCTTCGGCACCGCTTCTTTCAAGGACCGCCGCGACCGCCGGATGCCTCCTGTCGATGGCGTACTTGACCCCACCTGAGCCATGCTCGGCCCTCCATGTGGAAACGATGGGATTCGCTTCATTCGGCGTCGACGGTGTTCCTCGGTATGCAAACACCCGTCTAGCCCGTTCGCGTGTGTCGATTGCAAGTTTGCCGAGCCAAGGTCTGAGTGCTATGGGTACTCGCGCGATCGACTTGCGAACATCTATTTTCCAGGCTGCGTCTGCACTGTTAGGCAACTCGATACTGATCCGGGCCAAGCGAAATGCTTCTTCCCGGTTCCATGCTTTGGGATTTCCAAGGCCCAGCCAGCCACCGGCCAAGAGTAGTCGCCGGTTGCGATAGACATAAAAACCCTGCTGCATGGTCCAGCCGCCAGGACCTTCGGCGCGCCGATATTCGTCATGGGTCAGCTTGTCCCTGTGCGGAAGTACATGGCAATGCACTGTGACGATCCCTTCCGGCGTGCGGCGAGGCGCTGGAGGAGATTCCCACGGTTTGGCGGCATGCCCCGAAAGGAACGGATCCCATGGCGGGACAGGGCGCTTGTTCAGGAACAGTTTCAGGCGGCTGCCTTCCAGAATGCGGTGGAAGACCATGGCGAGATGGGCCCCGACACGGTCCACCATGTCTGAAAAATCATTTGACGAATAGCCTTCGGTGACGATCCGATCGAGAACTTCCCATATTACGAGTGTCCCTGTCGTCCGATCGCCCAGACCATCTAGAAGCTCCTGTGACTCTTCACTAGGTCCCTCCAAAAGCGGCCAATCACCGCGGTCGGACTTGGCAAGTTCGTCCAAGTCCCAGCGCAAGCACGAAAGTTCCCCCCGCTTTCTCGAGGCGACTGTGAGTCGTCGACAGTGCGAAAACGACGCGGTCTTCAACCCCAAGCCGAAACGACCAAGGTCGGTAGGTGCTCGAACCGCAATGGGGTTCCTTGCTCCCAATCGCATGGCTTGCTGGAGCTCTTCGTCGTCCATGCCGAAACCATCGTCGCGAATGACGAGAAAGCTGCGCTTCCCTGCCCAGACGAAATCGATATCGACTGTTGCTGCACCTGCCGAAATTGCATTGTCAACAATGTCGGCGACGGCGGCGGGAACGGAATATCCCAATCCTCGGAGAGCTTCGACGAGCGCACTTGCATTGGGCGGACTATCCCTTACTCCGTTTCCCATCATGATTCTTCCTCTTTGGAAGGGAGCAAAGGAGCGACATCGAGACAGTCCTGAAGATTCGCAAAGTGTCTGGGGTGCCGAAGCTTTCTCAGACCCTTTGCCTCGATCTGGCGTATGCGCTCTCGCGTCAGGTCGAACATCCGGCCCACCTCTTCCAGCGTACGATCGGTTGGTTGATCAATTCCAAAGCGCAGTGCGAGCACGTCTGCAACGCGCGAATCCAGACGGATCAGGGATCGGCGAACCTGTGATGCGATATCCCAATCGATCACCAAATCCAAAGGTTGCTTTTGCCCAGCGTTCGTGACTTCCCAGACTGCACTCGCATCAATGTCGTCTATCTCGTTGAGAGATACAGATTCCTCTTCGATGGAAAGGGCTATAGCAACCTTTTTCTGCGAACACGCGGCATCGGCTGCAGTTTCCGCCAAAGTCGGACTGCGCCCGAGTGCGGACTCAAGGCGATCCCAGGAGCGTTTGACCTTGTTGATCGTCTCGACCATGTGTACAGGCACCCGGATGGTGCGCGCCTGATCAGCTAAGGCACGCGATATCGATTGCTTGATCCACCACGTTGCGTATGTGGAAAATCTGAAACCTCGTTTCACGTCGAACCTCTCTACGGCACGCATGAGTCCGACGTTTCCTTCTTGGATGAGGTCCGCCACGGGCAAACCAGCTCCGCTATACCGTCGTGCGATGTGCGCGACGAGGCGGATATTGGCTTCCACAATTTTGTTCATTGCTTCCTGGCGCATCTTCATGCCGCAGACGATTGCCTTGCGATCGGCAGATGCGCATTGATCGGCGTTTACCTCATTTGCTTTGATTGCTGCATTAGCGGCGGATAACAATCTCGCCGAACTTGGACCAAGTCTGGCCAAAGCCAAAACTGCGGAATCGAGCGGCAGTTTCCCTGGGCGGCCCTCTCCAACCCAGCGCCTGACCGAATCGCGGTGCGCGCGAAGGAATTCGACCATTTCCGCGGGCTCGTCGTCGCGAGTTTCCAGTGATGCATTGTCAGCCGGAGCCTCCATTTCGACCGGATTGTGCGGTGTCCTTTCGGTCTGGGCAGTGCCGTCTACGATCCGTTCGGATTCTTCTTCCAGTTCTCGGTCTGCTTGGTCGGCAGATACGTTGCTGTAGGCAGCCAAAATGCTGTCGAGCCCCTCGACTGAGCGGCATACCACGCTCCCGACAATCGAAGTGCCTTCGCTGAACTTGTATGAAAGTTCGGTTTCGCCTTCCTGAGTAAGTAGCCGCGATCGCTGCAGTTCGCGCGCATAGAAGCGTTGAGAATCATCCCGTCCGCTTGTAATGTGATCGAGATATCCCAAAAATTGGTCGACGAGCTCTTGCTCATCCTCGCTGGCGTCGGGAATCGCCTCCTCCCTCAGCGTGGGCAGCCGATCATCACTTGATAGTCCAAGCTGCCCAAGTGCGGTGCGTAAGAGGTTCTCGGAATGTTCACTACGCTGGCCATCCGCGAATTGGCAGGCGTAAATGACATCGTCTTCAGCAACGGCACCTTCTCGAATCGTCAGCAAGACCAGCCGGGTGAGTGGCCATTGTTCTTCATGATCCTCAAGGCGCGCGATTGCGATGGCTCGATCTGGAAGGGATGCATCGACATCGGACCAGTCTTCATCCAGATCTATCGCGTTGTGCGCCGAAATTGCTGATTGCGTCCTCGATGCTCTTGCACCCACAAAGTCATCGTTACCTGGGATCGTGATGCCCTCTTCTTCGATCCATGAGTCGGCATCCGCCGAATAGTCGATTGGCTGCTCAAACGCTTCGAGCACCCGCAGGGCATTTTCTGCGTTATGCCGGCGAGCCACACCCAGCGCATTTTCGCCATCTGCATTCTGCACGGCTGGATTTGCACCTGCATCGAGCAGCATTCGACATATCGCTGCACGATCGCTTCGCGCAGCTAACATGAGGGGCGTCAAGCCGGCCTCGTCCGTTGCGTCGAGATCGTCGCGTCGTTCAATATGAAGGCGAACGGCGTCTTCCACGCCTGCGCGGATCGCGATTCCGAACAGCTTATTCAGCTTTCCGCGTGCATGCTGCTTCGCCGAATATCCTGACGTCACACTGCCATGCATCCTGGAAGTCGATTCCCTTTCGAAGATCATTCCAATGCAACCGAATCATTTCTGATATTCGGATCCCCCATACCACCTTCCCCCTTGCTAGGCAGTAAAGAGCATGTCAAAGCTGCGCTCCTTCATGATGTCCATGGGGACCATGAAAGGCGACTTGTCAATGAGTCGCTCGTGCCAACGGATGATACGCGCAGGTTAGATTGGCTGCATAGACGGAGCCAGCCTTGAAATATCGATCTGCATTTCAAACTGATTACTTCACCCAAGACTTCGATCGCGTAAGGCGTCCCAGTTCTACGTCCGTATGCTACGGTTGGACCAGCTGGAAGCTGCCGGTTTTCTGCACTTGCATCTGTTCAAGGCCGCAGCAAAGATGGCGATCGATCTCACCAAGCACCGCAACAGGGCGAGATTGCTGGCGGCCGAGGCTTTCGAAGCGCCTGTGCTGGTCAAATCCAACTTGGGATGGGATTTCAGCGTGGATTGAGTTGGAAATGGTGCGGCTACGGAAGCAGATTGATTGTACGAAAACCCTTTGAGATGACTGTCACAATTTGAGTGTTCGGCTTGGCGTGCAAAACGCTCTCACCAAGACTACTATGGCATCCATCAGGGGCAGGGCCGAATAGGGTTTAAACCGCTAGTCAACATGCGGCGGATAGTAAAATGGCCCTGTAACCGTGGCGTGTGGTTTTGGCAACTTCAGTCCGTAGTCGGACTGAAGTGTCCGGGGGCAGCCATGAGATATATTGTCAGTCGTTTGGCGATCGCAGCTTGCTGTGTCGCAATGACGCAATGCGCGAGTGTAGGAGATACTCGCCGCACTCGTGCCATACCGCAATCCCCCCGGCAATCGGTGGGCGCTCTTTCAGTAGTGAAAGGCACGATGGATCGCAAGCCGGATTTCATTCTTCTGGCAGATGCGCAAATCAATGAAAATCACGGGGCGCCGATGTTCATTCAGTCGGGGTTCGCCCAGTCCCGAATTGCCGTATCGAGACGATCGGTACAGCAGACCACGTTCTCCGACATGCTGTTAAAGCAGACGGCCCTAGTCGCATCGAATCGAGGAGACATTCCGATCGTGTTCCTTGGGGACGCCCTCAATTTGTCCTGCGAATCCGAACTCGAGCGCTACCGAGCCGTCGTAAAAAATTGGCCCGGCGAATGGCTTACCTTGCCGGGCAATCACGATGGCTTTTTCACCGGTGTAACGCTGCCGGAGCGTAATTTTCACAATACTCGGGGAATTTCGAGCCCTGACTATGGACGAGATCGTTGGACATGGAACCGTGACTGCGCCTCTCATGTTGTGAGGAAATCGACGGGAGCAGAGGGGGTCACCGTAAGCGTCGTTCCAGAAGACGAAAAACTCGAGTCACAACATGCCAAGAACGAAGCCTCGTCGGAACTTAAGGAGTTCGCCACCGGATACGTTGAAGCACTCGTGACTCCGCCGTTGCTGAATACGAGCGTGATGACCCGTGTCGATCTCCAGGCAGGCTGCCATCAATTATTTGGTACTGCATCACGATCTCGGCAAATTCTTTGGTGCACATATATGGAGGCCGCACCAGAGCGTCCAGCCTATAAGGCTTTTATTCTTCAGAAGGTCAGGCGATCAAATCAAACGGGGCCGGTAGATTTCATCTTTCTCGACTCCAGTGTGTACGACGAAGCTCCTTGCTTTGTCGGTAGCGACGTTATTTTCTTGAAGCGATGTCTGAACGCGGGAAGTGCCGGTGGATTGGGCCTGGAGCAGAGGCGACATGCCTCAGCTCTTATCGAAGAGAGCCGACGAGAAGGAGAAGGTGTGCCTGTTCTGTTGTTCGCGCACCATCCCGTCGCGGATTGGCAACAGGCGGATAAGGATTGGCTTCTCGAGGAAATTCGCCTCGGCGGCGTGGCAACGATCTTCACGGCGCACATCCATCAGGGGTGTCTACGCAAACCGTTCGATGCGGAGCCTGAATTTCGAGAAGTCAATGTGGATTCCGTGATCGATTCGGCCGGAAGAACCGATCAGAATCACTCGCGCCCGAGTGGTTTTGCGAAGGTCTGGTTCGAAGTGCATGACGGCAAGGTGATGGTTACCTATACGCCAATCGAAATCGACGAGACGTTTCTTGGCTGCACAGATAGAAGAAACGCGTCGCTGCCGACGAGTAACTTCGACAGTGTCGAGGCTCAGGTCGAGCCCAAGGTGAAGGGCAACGATGGACCTTATTACGCGCAACTCAATCAAGCGCGCGCCGAGGGTGCACTACTCAACAGAATGCAAGTCAAGGGTGCGCCGGCGTCTGGTGAAATCGACACAATCAGTCGCGCATATTCGAGCATCGAGCATTGCGGAGACTGGAGGCACAAACTGCAATCGATCCTGAACAAGGATTCGACGGCGATGTGTGAGGCCGATACTCGATTTGCCTCGAGTGAACCTGTCGTAGGCGATTTTGTTGCGCGTGAAGAGAGAAGGCTCGCGCAAGTGGACGGCTACATCTTTTTGCAAGATGGGTCCGATAAGTCTCCTGCCCATGTCGCGGGAGAGTGGGAAAGACTTCGCGAAGATGCAGATTTTCGACAATGGGCCGCGTGCAGCACAGTGCAGACAATTGCGCCGTACTGGACGCAAACGGGTTCTGATCGCCAGGACGTCGTTCAATGCGTGCAACGGTGAGACGGCCGAGAAACTGGTGCTTTGGGAGTTTCTAGAGCTTAAGAAACAATTGATTGTTGGTCTGCGGGTGATAGTGGGTTGTTTTCTGTTCTGACATGCCGATGACTCATCTGCCAAGAACCGTTGTAACTGGGTCGAAAGTATCAGAGGGGCTCTCGAATGGCCAGTTCTTCTGCAGGATACGGCGACACGGGTTTTGCCTTTCGCGTAAATCTGAGCGTGTCAGATGCCGGGGTGAGCGTCAAAAGTGTCCGCCGCTTGGAAATGCGACTTCCCGCGCCGTCAGCTCCTCTCCCGACTGGCTTTCGCAGCGGCTTCTGGTTTGATGTCCGAGACTCAGTGGGGAGGGTGATCTACCACTTCCCGCTATCTTTCCCTACCCAGCAGCACATCGAATCGTTCGGAGATCGCCCGGGCGATCCGATGCGACGCCATGCGGCGCAAACCCTTCAATCGACAATCGGCGTGTTGGTCCCCGATAGCGCTCAAGCCCAGAGTTTCTCCTTACATGGGCCATCGGTTCAAACCTTGTCCGTTTTAAGCGTGGCGGGAGACCGAGCTCTTGCCGCTCAGACTCAATCGAGTGTTCCTCTGGTCCAGCTGAGCGTCGATGATCTTCGGCGTTTGGCACAAGGCGGGCTGCCGGGAGACGTTTCATGACATCGGGCGATGGCGGTGTCGTTGGTGTCCAAAAGGTCATCGACAATGGTCCAGCTTCCAAACGCTTCAATTTGGTGATCCTTGGCGATGGCTATCTTCGGTCGGAACTTCCGGGCTTTGCAGTTCATGTGGCGAAGTTCATCGACGCGTTTAAAGCCGCAGCACCATTCGACTCGCTTTGGCCGGCGATAAACATCTATCGGGTCGATGTCGTTTCCATTGATAGCGGGGCTCTGGATCCGTTGACGTGTGGCGACCAAAGTGTGGGGTCCGGCAAACAAACAAGAACCTATTTTGATTCGACGTTCTGCGGTGACGGGCAAATCCGCCGGCTCCTCACGTGTAATTCGCAGGACGTGTTGAACGCAGCGCAAGCCGCCGTTCCTGAAGCTCACATGACGATGCTCATCGTCAACACCGAGGAGTACGGCGGGTCCGGCGGGCAAGTCGCAACGGTATCGGCTCATCCATCTTCG
>Ga0105237_10005032_pt1 | contig 15049 bp, 17 predicted proteins | sample KBSC24metaG_FD_81520 | JGI IMG/M metagenome (GOLD analysis project Ga0105237, IMG submission 81520) | Corn rhizosphere microbial communities from Kellogg Biological Station, Michigan, USA - KBS C2-4 metaG | ecosystem: Host-associated > Plants > Roots > Rhizosphere > Soil | place: Michigan, USA... | reverse complement strand
GTCGCCGGGGACGAAGGTGACGCCGCCGAAGGTCACCTCGACGTCGCGCTCACCCGCGCCGGTCTTGGTGCCCTTGCGCGGGTTGGTGCCGAGCGCCTTGATGCCGACGTCGATGGTCCGCAGCGTCGACGCGTCGCGTACCGGGCCGTTGACGATGACGCCCGACCAACCATTGTCGTGGGCGAGGCCGGCGATGATGTCGCCGACGAGCGCGGTGTGCAGTGATCCGTCGCCATCGACCACCAGGACGCCGCCGTCGCCCGGCGTCGACAGGATCGATTTGAGCAGAGCGTTGTCCTGGAAGCACTTCACCGTGGTGATCCGGCCGGCGAACATGGTCCGACCGCCGTAGTTCTGTAACTGCAGATCGCAGCTACGGACGTCGGGATAGATCTCGTCGACGAGGTCGGCGGTGGCGCGGGGTTCGATGGTCACCCGCCGATTATCTCAGGGGCGGTATCAGTCCGCGGTGCGGCGTCGGGCCAGCATCGCGACGAGCAGGACCAGCACGCCCGCGGCGATCACCGCGGCGACCGGTACCCGCGAGCGCTGGGGAATGGGCGGCGCCAGCGTGAGAACGGGCAGCGGTGCAGGCGGCGCGGGCGCGGGAGCCGGCGGCGTGGGGGCCTGAGGCTCCGGCGCTTGGAGCTCGGGGGCCTGGGGTTCGGGAGCCGGCGGTGCCGGCGGCGCTGGTGGCGCCGGCGGTGCTGGTGGCGCAACCTTCGGCGGAGCGTTCTTCGCGGGCGACTTTTTGGCCGGGGCGGTGGTCGCGGCCTTCTTGGCCGGCGTCTTCTTCGCAGGCACCTTGTTGGCCGGCACCTTCTTGGCCCCGGCCTTCTTCGCCGGCGTCTTCTTGGCGGGGGCCTTTTTGGCCGGCGTCTTCTCCGCCGGACCGCTGGGCTGCGACTCGTCGGGGGAGTTCTGCTCGTCTGTCATGCGGTGCTCCTCCGAGCGGTTACGACACTCCGAGGCGGGCCAGGACGTCTGCGTCGATGCCGTTGAGCTGGCTGTCGATGGCTGCGTGCGCGGTCCGTCGCTGCGGGGCCGGCATGTTCTCGGCCGCCGTCACCGCGGCGGACAAGTCGGCCAGCTTGCTCGACAGCGTCGTCACGAACTGCTTGGTCTCGGCGTCCTTGGGCTTGTTCTCGGCTACCTGGCGCAGTGAGCGCTCCGCACCGGCGATGCGGGCGGACAGCGCGCCGCCGGATCCGGAGAACTGCCCGATCTGGCTCAGCGGAACACCCAGCTGGTCGGCACGACGCTGGTCCATGACGCCACGCGCGGCGATCGCGGCCCGGTACGCCACCGGCACCACAACAGGGGTGAGGATTCGCGACACCATCAACAGCCGGCGAATCTTGGTCGGAGACAGCAGCTTGCCCTCACGGACCGCTTGCAGCTGCGTTTCAGCTACCTTGAGCGCCATCTTGTCGCTGTCCCGCTGGGCTTTGACACCGGCCCGGTCCCGCTTCGTTTGCCGACGGCCGTCCGCCTTGATGCGGCGGGCTTCATTCTTGGCGGTCAGCCGTGCCTCGAGTTTTGCCTTCGCCTTGATCGCCTTCGCCTCGGCGCGGCGGGTTGCCCGGCTCTTGCGTCGCTTGAACAGGCCCATTCCGGCTGACCTCCCGGTCGTCTCGACACGTGTGCACGATCTTGCTGCGATGGTGACGTCACCCTATCGTCCGTGGGTCGGAATCGGGCACCGGGTCGCAGGTCGAATTCCGCCGTAATTCCAGCGTGGAATTTCACACATTTCTGGCTACTTTATCCAGCAAACAAAGTCCGACAGTTGTGCGACAATTATTCCGAATTCATCGCAGGGGTTTTTTGATGCCACGAAAGCAGAGGGAACGATGGCGCCACGCCAACGAATAGCTACAGCTGCCGCTCTGATGGCATCTGGGCTGTTGATCGCTGGCATGGGCGGCGCGAACGCCTTCGCTGATCCGGCAGGTTCCGGTAGTGGCTCGAGTGACCACGGCGGCGGAGCTTCCCCTGGCGCCACCAAGCCCGGTGGCAGCTCGACCGCTGGTGGCGGGCACAAGGCGCCCACGCGGCCAACCAAGCCGTCGAACAGCCCGTCGCAGACGCCGTCGACCGGTGGCACCGCTTCGGGCGCGAAAAAAGATAAGCACGGCGCCTCCGCCGGCGTTGCTCAGAGTGGTCCGGAGTCGGGTACGCACGGCCCGGGAAAAACCGGCGAAACGGGCAAAGATACGCCCGAAAGCAATCCTTCCAGCAAACAAAATAGTGCCACTTCTCCGGGTCGATCCGAGGAATCGGGAACGGCAAAGCCGGCCGCTGGCGAACACCAGACGTCGGCCGGATCGGTGACGCAGACCGAGGCCGGTACGACAGTCGGCACCAGCGCGCCCGTGACGACAGGTGGCACAAGCCAACCGGAACCGGCGGCCGCGACCGGCCCCGCGCCTGCGTTGAGCGTCCCCGGTATCCGGCTCCCCAGTCTGCCCAGCATTCCCAGCCTCCTCGGCCTACCCGCCCTGGGGCTGCCCAAGCTGCAGCTGCCGGGCCTGCCTACCGTCCCGGCCCCCGGGGGCGTCAAGCCGGGAAGCGGTTCGGAAAGCCCTGCGTCGCCGACGTCGTCGCCCACCAAGACACCGGTCAAGGCGACACCTGCCGGGGCGACCACCAGCCTCAACCTGATGGGTCTGACGTTCTCGCTGCCGGCCGCGGCTGTCCACACGACGTCGACCGGCGCCGTGCAGAGCATCGATCTGACGAAGATCCCGCTGGCGGCGCTGGTACCGCGATTGCCGCGGTGGGATCAGCTCCCGCAGCTGCCCGACATGTCGAACATCCCGGTGCTGGCGCAGCTCGCCGCGATTCCGGTGTTCGTCCTCGCCCACATCGAGCCGGTCTATGACTTCGTCGCAGGCCTCACCAACGCGACGCTCGACGCCGCGACGTCGCTGCCCTTCATGCAGACGTCGCTTTCGATGCTGAGTGCGCAAGTCGTCCCGACCATGGACTTGAACGTCGGGCACGCCAACCGCATGCCCCTGCCGGCGGCGGGCCTGCCGATTGCGCCCGTGCTGGACCCGCCGTCATTTCCCGCGCTGAAGCTGGACAACCCGGTCGTGGTCAGCGCCCCGGCGGAAGTCCCGGCGGTGCGGTCACCGCAGCCGACGACGTTCGGCACCAAGAACGAGATCAACGCCGAACCCGCATTCCGGGCCGGATATCCTGACTACCTGCGCGCAGCTGGTCTCAGTGAGGTGGCGGCGGTGGCCGTCCCCGGCTTCACCGGCATCCTCATCCTGACCGGCGCCGGTGGGCTGGTCGGTTACCGGCAGGCGCGCGCTGGTCACGTAGTCCGCCGCAGCGGCACTGCACGATTTATGACCTGACGGAATGGGTCTGCGGCACAATTGATGGCAACCGTGCCAATCGCAGTGAAAGGGGGTTCGGCATGCCCGCGAGCCGCCGTGTCACACGCGCAGTCAACTCGGTGCTGGATCTTGCCCCGCGACGTGGTGAAGTCTCACTTGCCCGTCTCGTCGAAGCGGTCAGCGAGGATCGTGGCCGCCCGATCGAGGTAACCATGGCCGACCTCCCCGCCGGGGTGTGCGGACAGTGGCGCCAGTACAACGACCGCGACGTATTCCTCTTGCAAAAAGGACTCCCGGCCGGGGATCGGACGCTCGCCCACGAGCTCGGCCACCTGGTACTCGGTCACGAGGGCGTCTCCGTCGTCGAGGCCGCCCGGGACACCATGGAGTTCGCGAGCTCCGATCTCATCGGCTACATGCTGAATCAGCGGACCGGCTGCATGGGTCCGGCCGGCGAGGAAGCCGAACAGGAAGCCGAAGATTTCGCCGCGCTCCTGATCCATCGGCTGGGTCGGCTGCCTTCTGATCGATCCTCGATCGTCCAGATCCGTCTCGGCGAGGCATTTGGTTGATCATCTGGGTAATCGCCGGCCTGCTCGGCCTGGCGACCGGCCTTCGTATCGGGTGGGCACTGGTCAACAAGCAGTCGCTCGTCAGTGCAGCGATGATCGTCGCGCTCGGCAGCCTGGGCTTGGTCGCGGCGCTGAACTGGGAACCGCTCACGCTGCTGCTCGACACGATCCTGCGCTGGCCGAACGTATCGAGCATGCTCAGCCAGGTGGCGTTGATCGCCTGTGCCGCCGGCAGCTGCGTCATGATCACGTCGGCTTCGTCGAGCCGTAAGCCGCTCGCGATCCGGCGTATCGCCCTGGTGCAGTACAGCGTCGCCGCGGCGATCGCGGCACTGACGCTGATGCTGTTCTTCCTGACGCCGCAACAGCGCGAGATGGCGCCCGAGGAGTACCTGCGCCGCAATCTCGGTTCGGGCGGCAACTCGTTGTCGTGGCTGTTGCCGTTGCTGTACGTGCTGTTGGCGCTGACGCTGGTTGCCTGGGCCGGGGTGCGTAACTCCAATCGGACCCGGCGGGGCCGGGCCCTGTTCGTCTTCAGCGTCGGCATCGTGCTGATTGTCTTGGCCAGCGCCTTCATCTTGTTGCGGGCCGTGGGCAGCACTCAGCTGGTCGGTGTCGGCGCCGCCGCGACGATCCTGGGCTGCGCCATGCTCGTCGTGGCCAGTGGCTCGCTGCTGCCCAGCGTCGAGGACTGGTTCGGGGCGCGTCGCGAACTGCGGACCATCGCCCCGCTGCTCGCCGAATTGAGCCGCCGTCACCCCAACATCGGGATCGGCGTGCGTCCCCGCGGGCCGCTGCTCTTCCGCGTGGCCGAGCAGATGTCGCTGATCTCCGACGCGCTGTACCTGGAGGCCACCGCGGTTCTGGGCGGTGCCGGTCACGCCGGCGATTCCGGGTCCGTCAACGTGGCGCCGGACCTGCAGGCGCAGCGGGTGGCCAGCTGGCTTTACGACAGTCGCAGCGGCCGGCCGAAGGGCGCAGCGCGAACGAAGTTCCCTGGCCCGAGCTGGCTGCGGCAGCCTGCGTCGTATTCGGACCGGGAGTGGATCCTGGCGATTGCCGCGCAGTACCGCGAGCTGGATCGGCAGGGTAAGGCTGAGGCGACCGGAACCGCCGCCAAGGCGTCCGTCGGTCGGGTGAAAGCAGTACGACCAGCGGATTAACGGAATCCGCTGGTCGTAACGTGGTTGAGCCCGGGCGGGCTAACCCAGCTAGCTGTCGAGGTTCTCCTGGCGACGCAGCTCGTCAACCTTGTCTGCGATGTCCTTCTTGGCTTCCGAGGACAGGCCGACGGTACGAGCGGCAATGCGGCGGATGCCCTCATCGCGCATGTTGGCGAGCCAGGTCAGCTCCTTGTCGAGCTTCTCGTAGTACTCGTCGTCGGTGAAGTAAGCCGGCTTGATGCGGAAGAAGTTGGCAAGCGCGGCCATCGTCGCGACGGACGGGTTGGTCCGGTTGCCCGAACGCAGCTGCGACAGGTAAGGGGCCGACATGGTCACACCCTCGGCCTTGAGTGCGGCGATGACCTCGGCAGACGTGTGAGCGCCGCGTCCTGGCGGGTAGACGGTGTCAAACAGCCGGTTCAGCCGAGCGGCGAACGTCATGCTCATCGGTTATTCCTCCACTTAGCGATATCTGCAGGCGTCAGTGTCACTATTTGCTGACTATCGTAGCGAGAGTTGCGCCGAGAGCCAAGTGCAAACCGCGGAAAACTCGATCCAGCTACCAAATTTGTCGGCCGAATGGGCTCCGAGCTGGGAATCTAAGGGTGGATCCCAGCGTCCACCGGGGGCCTGATGAGGCAAATTTTGACGCGTGTGCTATTTTGCCCAGACCTCGGCTGCAAGTCGCGTCACAGTCTTTGTCGGGCGATGGACGATTCAGCAATCCGGGCGCGGCGCGGTCGGAGTCGTCCAAAGTGTTTGCCGTCAGCTTACCGGCGGTTAACCGGAGGGGTGGGGGCGCGGCAACCGCCACACCTCTTGGCGCGCGACCGGGGCGGCCTGCCGGCAACACACCGGAAATGGGCCCTGCTTTGCTGTTAACCCACTGTTGGGTCAGGCGGCAAGCAGCATCGCCAGAATTGCGGTATCGGGGTGGCTGATGGGATCCACGCCGACCCTGCTGACCATCGAGGTGATGGTGCCGTCCGCCTCGGCTTCGACCCAAGCCGCGCGGTGATCGAGCCCCAGGTAAGGAAGTCCCGGCAGCAGCAGGCAGCCGGACGCAGCGCCGCGGCACTCTGGAAGGGAAGGCGTCGTCTCGGCGGGCGGATGGAGCATCAGCAGTGCCGTCGGCTGGTGGCTGGCGAAATATCCGGGGGGCACCGCTGCTTCGCCAACAACCGGGCCTTCGGCGAGAACCAAACCGACCGTGCCCGGCTGTGGATGTTCTGGAAGTTCGTCGCGCGTGCCGAAGATGGTGGTGGTTGCCAGCAGTCCGGGTAGGGAGGCCACCCGTACCGCGACCATGAGTAGCTGGGCCCATTCCTTGGTGGAATCCGGCCACCGCCCGGAGACCACGAAACCCTTCAGTGCACCGCCGGAATGGAAGGGTGCAATCTCGACCGCTTGCCCAGACCCGCTGTCCATGGCCGCCTCCGGTGCTCAATCAGCAATCTTGCCGATACGACAGTGGATCGCTGATTCCAGGGTGCGGCAGTGACGGGTTAGCACGCAAGATGGCTCGAGTGCCAGAAGTGCCTCATGAGCCGAAAGTTGCATTTCGGCTCGCGTGCTTGACGATTCAGTGGTAACGCGAAACGGGGCGCCGCGCACAAGCGCGACGCCCCGTCATCCGGAAACGCGGGATCAGCCGAAGATAAGACCGTTGGTCTTGGTGGTGGCGGCGGCGAAGCGCTCCTGAACGTCGGCCCAGTTGACGACGTTCCAGAAAGCCTTGACGTAGTCCGCCTTGACGTTCTTGTACTGCAGGTAGAACGCGTGCTCCCACATGTCGACCTGCAGCAGCGGGATGATGCCGAGCGGCACGTTGGCCTGCTGGTCGTACAGCTGGAAGGTCAGCAGTCGGCCGCCCAGGCTGTCGTAGCCGAGCACCGCCCAGCCCGAGCCCTGCAGGCCGTTGGCGGCCGCGGTGAACTGTGCGCGGAACTTGTCGAACGACCCGAACTGGTCGTCGATCGCCTGCGCGAGTTCGCCGGTCGGCTTGTCACCACCGTTGGGGGACAGGTTCTTCCACCAGATCGAGTGGTTGACGTGGCCGCCGAGGTGGAAGGCCAGGTTCTTCTCGTTCAGGAAGATCGCGGCGTGGTCGTCGCCGGCCCGCGCCTCTTCAAGCTTGGCCACCGCATCGTTGACGCCCTTGACGTAGGCCGCGTGGTGCTTGCTGTGGTGGATTTCGTTGATCTGACCGGAGATGTGCGGCTCCAGAGCGCCGTAGTCGTAGTCCAGTTCCGGCAAGGTGTACTCAGCCACAGGATTCCTTCCTTAGATGATCGCGTGCGGGATCAACGACCCTAGTTGGGGTTCGTCCACAGATCCGAGACCACATTGCTCCATCGGTGGACGCACCGCAAGGACACCTCCTCAACGGGGGTGTGATCGATGCGTGTAGGGGCTTTAGACCAGAACGATCAGAACGAGCACGACGAGCAGGAACAGCGCGATGATGCCAGCACGGACGCAGGCGACGAGTTGGCTGTGGGTGCGGGATGGGAAAGCGGAATGCCACTCGGGCGATGCGCCCGAACCCGGACGCAACGGATGTGCCGCCATTGCATACTCCCTGACCTGCCAGAACAATCCCGAGTTCCCGATATCGAGCGGAGTGAGGATTGTCACAACCGGATGTTGTGACGCCGATCATAACCATTTGCCGGCGAGACGGGGAAATCGGGCGCCATCGGCGGCGGGTCAGATCACCGGTGCCAAAACTACTTAGCTCGACAAGCTTTTTCGCTCGCCCCGCGTGTCGGCCTGTTGATCAATAGGGACCAATGGCCCTTGTTTATCCCCAGTCAATTTCCGGTTTGGCGCGCTGTCGCCGGTACGGACGCCTGCACCCAGTCCGGCGGCCTGTGGATGAACCTGTGGAAACTGTGGATAGTTCGGCGATTGCTGTCATGGCGTGCCGTGGTCGTGGAAGCGTTGCCCGTGCCAGCATGTACCCATGGATGATGTGCACGTGCCGCAGATTGACGTCGATCAGTTGCCCGCCGAGTTCGACTCGACAGCGGTCCTGCTCGACGTGCGGGAAGACGATGAGTGGGCCCGCGGCCATGCGTCCGGAGCCCAACACATCCCGATGAGCGAGGTGCCGGCCCGACTGGGTGAGATCGACGGTGACGCCGCGCTGTACGTCATCTGCCATGCCGGCGGCCGGTCCCTCAAGGTCTCGCACTACCTGGCTCGCAACGGGTTCGAGCCGATCAACGTCACCGGCGGGATGCTGGCCTGGGCGGGATCGGGCCGCGCGATCGTCACCGACGACGGCGCCCCCGGCGCGGTCTGACGGGCCCGTAGGCTGGTTCCGTGATCCAGGTCTGTTCCCGGTGCTCGACGCGTTGGAACGTGCGTGATCGCCAGCGTCAGTGGTGCCCGCGCTGCCGGGGCCCGCTGTTGGCGCCCGTCGCGCAGGCACCGGCCGCCGGCCAGCCGAAATCGTCGCGCGGATACCGGTGGATCGCCGTCCGGCCGGGTCCGGCGCCGAAGCCGCGGCGACACCAGCCGCCGCTCGGGCCGACTCCCCACTACGACCACATTCCGCGCTGGGGCCTGAGCGAGGACTTCACGGAGCAGGCTCCTGGGGAGGCCGCCGGGCAAGACCAGGTTCATCGTGGCCCGTCGACCGCGGTGGTCCAGACGGTCGCGGTCATCACGATGGTCGCGCTCGGCGCCGCCGCGCTGATGCACGTCGTGCGCTACGTCCTGCTGCTGATCAACCGCACCGTGCTGCTCAACCCGTGGGTCGCGATCGCGGGCAGCTGGCTGGGCGTCGCGTCCAGCGTCGTCGCGCTGTTCGCGGTCCTGGCGACGGCGATCGTGCTCACCAACTGGCTGATCGCCCGCCGCGCGGCGGTCTACCACCGCGCCGGAACCACCGAGCCGCGGCACCGCTGGGTGCTGTGGGTGGGCTGCCTCGTCCCGGTGGTCAACATGTTCCTCGCGCCGGTGTTCGTCACCGAGATGGCCACGGCCGAGAATCGCATGAGCACGTTGCGTCGCCCGATCGGCATCTGGTGGTCGATCTGGGCCGTTTCCGGTCTGGTCGTCGCCTGGTCCGTCTGGGACATGTTCGCGACAGACCCTCAGGGCATCGCGGACAGCACTGAGGTGACGGTCATCGCGTACCTGATGGGCATGCTGGCTCTGGCGTTGGTCCTGCGCGTCTACCACGCCTTCGAGCGGACGCAGGCCGACTCTCCCGGGCAGCGCTGGGTGGTCGTCGGCGCTGAGGAAAGCGTTGCGGAAAGCGCTGAGAAACGCGTCGGGAAAGTGGAGGCATCGGCCGCGGATTCGTCCGTTCCGGTTGAGCCCACACCGGAGGAACCGGCAGCATAGGACCATGGGCTCGGACGGGCAGGACGGCACACCAAGTCACCCATTCGTGGTGGCACATCGTGGCGCATCGGCCGAGCGGCCCGAGCACACGCTGGCGGCCTACGAACTGGCCCTGAGCCAGGGCGCCGACGGTCTCGAATGTGACGTCCGCCTGACCCGGGACGGGCACCTGGTCTGTGTGCACGACCGCAAGGTGGACCGCACGTCCAACGGCACCGGGCTGGTCAGTGAGATGAGTCTGGCCCAGCTTGGTGAATTGGATTACGGCGCTTGGCATCCGAGCCGGGCCGACGGCGGTCAGAGTGCGGCCGGGCTCCTCACCCTCGACGAATTGATCAGGCTGGCGCTGGACTGGGGCCGCCCGGTGAAGCTGTTCATCGAGACCAAGCATCCGGTGCGGTACGGCGCGCTCGTCGAGAGCAAGGTGCTCGCGCTGCTGCACCGGTACGGCATCGCCGCGCCGGCGTCCGCGGATCTCGCTCGTGCCGTCGTGATGTCGTTCTCGGCGGCCGCGGTGTGGCGGATCCGCCGGGCCGCGCCGATGCTGCCGACCGTGCTGCTCGGCGAGACGTCGAGGTACCTGGGCGGAAGCGCGGCGACGACCGTCGGCGCGACGGCAGTAGGCCCGTCCATCACGACGCTGCGTGAGCATCCCGAACTGGTCGACCATGCCGCCGCGCACGGGCGTGCGCTGTACTGCTGGACCGTCGACCACTACGAGGACGTGCGCTACTGCGCCGATCTGGGTGTCGGATGGGTCGCCACCAATCACCCGGGCCGCACCAAGGACTGGCTGCAGAACGGGTTGACGGGCGCGGGCCGGGACGCCGGGCAGGACGCAGAAGCCTAGTCCGGCCTAGAGATTGCCGCCGGCAGCCTCGGGGGCGGTCGGGTCGGCGGCACCGGTGCCGGCCAGCTCGCGAGCGACGAAATCCTCGAGGTTGAACAGGTTTTCGCCGGCGCGGTCGGCGATCTTCACCAGGGTGTTGATGGTCGCGACCTCTTCGACCTGTTCCTTGAGGAACCACTGCATGAACTGCTCGCCGAGGTAGTCGCCCTCTTCGCGGGCCACGCTGGCGAGTCGGCTGATCTGCTCGGTGACCACCCGCTCCTGGGTCAGCGCGAGTTTGAGGGCGTCCGTCGGCGAGGCGAACGTGTTGCGCACCGGATCGACGCCGGGGATCTCGACCTCGATGTCACGGTCGAGCAGATACTTCACCAGCATCATGGCGTGATTGCGTTCCTCGACGGCCTGCGCATAGAAGTGCTTGGCGAGCTGCGGAAGGTCTTCTCCGTCGAAGTAGACGGCGACCGCGATGTATTGCTGAGACGCACCGAATTCGCTCCGAATCTGCTCCTGAAGCAGCTGGTGGAATTTCGTCTCGAGGCGCGTCACTTCGGTCATGAAATTGAAGATAGTGCAGGTCAAACGGCCTTGTCATGCAAGGTCAACCTAATGCAGGAAAGCATATCCTTACTCGCTGTGACGTATGCAATAGCCATTAATTCGAATTGCTTAATAGGAATAAAGGTAAGCCTTGGCTGGTGTCGGCGGAATTACGCCGAGTGCAGCCAACCAAAATGGCGGGCGGCCAACGCGTAGCCCACGAATGCCACCGCATCGATCACGCCGTGTCCGATGATCAACGGCCACAACCGGCCGGTGCGGCGCCAGGTGTACCCGAACACCAGACCCATCACGATGTTGCCGAGCCCGGCGCCGAACCCCTGGTACAGGTGATAGCTGCCGCGCAGTAGGGCCGACAGGATCAGCGACTTGGTCTCGGACACGTCCAGTTGGCGCAACCGGGTCAGCAGGAAGCCGACGACGATGATCTCTTCGGCCCAGGCGTTGGCGAACGCCATCAGCAGCAGGACCGGAATGCGCCACCAGGTGTCGCTGAGCGTGCTCGGTACGACGTCGACGCCGATGCCGAGCGCTCGGCCGGCCAGGTACAGCCCGAGCCCGGGGATGCCGATCAGCGCGGCGAGCCCAAGGCCGCCCAGCAGATCGGGACGCCACCGGAAGCGGTCCAGCCCGATCGCTGCGGGCCGGAAACCGGTGCGCCACAACAGGTACAGGGCCAGGCAGCCCCACCCGACGAGGGTGAAGGCCGGGCTGAGATTGAGCAGGAAGTCGATGAAGTCGATCGGCGAGCGACGGTGGTTGAGTGCGACTTTCTGCCCGGACAACCCGAGGATGACCGCTTCGGCCAGGCTGACGACCGCCGTGTAGGCCGACAGGCCGAACGTCACCGCCAGCACCACCACGATCTCGATGCGCAGCGCTCGACGTTCGGTGTGCTCCTGTTGCGGCCCGGTCATCGCAGCAACGGTAACCGGCGCTTGTCTAATGCTCTTCGCGCAAGCGGCTCATCGACGCGCTCAGATTTTGCGTGCGCGGAGCCCGTTGAGGAACGGGCAGCCCATCAGGGTGCGGATGGCCCGGCTGAGGCTCGTGACGTCGTCGACGGGCTTGGTGAACGGCAGACGGACGTCGTGGTCGCCGTCTTCGCGTTCGATGCGCAGCTGGACGCCGTAGCGGTCGAGGCCAAGCGGGCGTACGTGGCCGTGGCGCAGCGTGATCGGCAGCCGGCTGGCGAGCCGGTCGACCATGTCGCGGTGTGCGCTCTCCATGTGTTGCACCCAGTGGGACTCCATGGCGCAGAACGGATCGGGCCGGGCATCCAGGAGCGCACCGACGGGCACCGACTCGGCGCCGGTCGCGTCGGCCACCACAACGGATTCGATCTCGAGCCGGACCAGCGTGTGTGGGTCTTCGTGGTCTGTTCCGGCATTCACCTGGAGCAATGCCGGGTGTGGGTTCTCGGAGGCGACCAGGTCGAGCATCGCGGGCACGCGTGCCTCGGGCACGTCGTGGAGGCGGCCGCGGAACCAGACCAGCGAGCGCACCCGTTCGCGCAGCGGTAGGGCGGCCAGGTCGGTCAGCTCCAGCATGGCGGCGACGCCGCCGGTGCCCGCGGCTGTGACGGTGGCGGCGAGCGGGCCGGTGGCCGGCACGGTCAGGACGACGGATCCGTCGGCCAGCAGGTGATGCACCGGCGTGCTGGTCGGCGCCACGCCGTCGGCGGCCAGCGTCGCATCGGCAGCGCGGGCGCACGCGCTGCGGACGCGTTCGGCTGTGGTCGGTGCTGCGTTTGTCGTCGTGAGGTCGCGCATGTCCCGCCTTCGCTAGTAAGTGAGGTAAGCCTAAGTTAACTATCCGACGGTGTTGGCGCAAGGCCTAGCGAAAGGACCGCGTCGCGGGCATTGGCCGGCCGGCAGCCAGTAGGGTTGCGGCGTGGCACGCATCGCCTATCTCGGGCCGCAAGGCACCTTCACTGAAGCGGCCATGCTGCAGTTGGTCGGCGACGACCCGGATTTCGAACCGGTCTCCTGCGACAGCTCGAGTGCGGCGGTGGAAGCCGTTCGCACAGCGGTTGCGGATTACGCGTGCGTGCCGATCGAGAACTCCATCGAGGGCTCGGTGCTGCCGACCATGGACAGCCTGTCGTCCGGCAGCGGCGTGCAGATTTTCGCCGAGCACACCCTCGATGTCGCGTTCAGCATCGTCGTGCGGCCGGGGGTGACCGCCGATGCGGTGTCGACGGTCGCGGCATTCCCCGTTGCTGCGGCCCAGGTGCGGCACTGGCTGGCCGAACAGTTGCCGCATGCGACTCTGGTGCCTGCGATCTCGAATGCCGGTGCGGCGCAGCAGGTTTCCGAAGGTCTGGTGGATGCGGGGGTGAGTACCGCGCTCGCTGCCGAGCGATGGGAGCTGGACTCGTTGGCTGATGGTGTGGTCGACGAACGTAATGCCAGAACACGATTCGTGCTCGTCGGCCGTCCCGGACCGCCGCCGCCGCGCACCGGCGCCGACCGGACGTCCGTCGTGCTGCGGCTGCGCAACGAACCGGGTGCCCTGGTGGCGGCGATGACCGAGTTCTCGATCCGGGACATCGATCTCACCCGCATCGAATCCCGGCCCACCAGAACGGAATTGGGCACCTACATCTTCTTCCTGGATTGCGTCGGACACATCGACGACGCACCGGTCGCCGAGGCGCTCAAAGCGCTGCACCGGCGGGTGGCCGACGTGCGATATCTGGGGTCGTGGCCGACCGGGGTGGCTGCCGGTGCGGCACCGCCGGTCACCGACGAAGCGGCACAATGGTTGGCGGGGTTACGAAAGGGGGACCGGACGTGAGCGGCCGGTTGGTTCTGGTGCGGCACGGGCAGTCGGAGGCGAACGTCGCCAAGCGGTTGGATACCCGGCCGCCGGGGGCGCCGCTGACGCAGCTCGGTCACCAACAGGCCCGCGATTTCGGCATCGACTGGGCGCATCCCGTCGGCCTGGTGGTGCATTCGGTAGCCGAGCGCGCGCGGCAGACCGCCGCCGACATCGCCGACGGGCTTGGCCTCGATCCGGTCGAGGCGCACGGTATCCACGAGGTGCAGGTCGGCGATCTGGAAGACCGCAGCGACACGGCCGCCATCGAGCAGTTCGACGCCATCTACGAGGACTGGCAGCGGGGCAAGTTGGATGTCGCCATGCCCGGCGGCGAGACCGGCCGCGAGGTGCTGGACCGGTATGTGCCGGTGCTGACGAACCTTCGCGTGCGCAGCTTGGACGATCACGACTGGGCCGGCGACATCGTGGTGGTGAGTCATGGAGCTGCGATCCGGTTGGTCGCCGCCCACTTGGCCGGGGTGGACGCCGATTTCGCGTTGGAGCACCATCTGCTGAACGCCGAGTGCGTGGTGCTCAGCCCGATCACCGATGGCCGGTGGAGCTGCGTGCAGTGGGGCGCGAAGACGCCGCCGTTCTACCCGGGGCACGACCCCGAAGCGCCGCCGGCGCCCGACCCGATGGCCTGACTATCCCGCGACGCGCAGGCCAATCGCGGGCTCTGCGCAGCCGCAGGCGACGACGTCGCAATCGATGCGCAGGGTGTGCTCGGATTCGGGCAGCGCGCACGCCTCGTCGGTGCATTCGGCGGGCAGACCGACGTGCACGATGACCGTGCCGTGGCAGTGCGCCAGCCCGTCCACGCAATTGCGGCAGGTGGTGCTCATGGACTCTGTTGTAACACCGCGGCCCGACAAAATGCGGATGCCGCGCTGCTCAGCCCCAGCCCAGCTCGTGCAACCGCTCGTCGTCGATGCCGAAGTGGTGGGCGATCTCATGGATCACCGTGATGGCGACCTCCTCGACGACCTGTTCCTCGGAGTCGCACATGTCCAGCAGCGCGTCGCGGTAGATCGAGATGGTGTCGGGTAGCGCGCCCGCATAGAACGAGTCGCGCTCGGTGAGCGCGACCCCTTCGTACAACCCGAGGATCTCGGGCTCGTCCGGGTTGCGTGGCTGCACCAGCACCACGACGTTGTCGAGCGCCGCGGCGAGCCGGGGCGGAATCAGATCGAGCGCGTCGGACACCAACTCCTCGAACCGCTGCTGCCCCATGCGAACCGGCATGGCTACGGTGCGGGCAGCGGCGCGGCCGGTCCAGGGGGCGCACCCGCGCCCACCGGTCCGGCCGGCGGTGGCGGTGCGGGCGCCTCCTCGAGCGGCGGACCGTCGAGTGGTGCACCGGCCCCCGGTTGCGGC
>Ga0105237_10005031_pt1 | contig 15051 bp, 12 predicted proteins | sample KBSC24metaG_FD_81520 | JGI IMG/M metagenome (GOLD analysis project Ga0105237, IMG submission 81520) | Corn rhizosphere microbial communities from Kellogg Biological Station, Michigan, USA - KBS C2-4 metaG | ecosystem: Host-associated > Plants > Roots > Rhizosphere > Soil | place: Michigan, USA... | reverse complement strand
CTACCCGTCGACCGCGAAGTGAGCGAACGCCGGCATGCGGACGTGCGGGCGCGGCATCCCGCCTCGGAGTTCAACTGCGCGTTCGCGGCGGGGCGCACACTGACGCGCGATGAAGCGATCCAGAACGCACTGGCGTTGCAGCGACATTCCTGAGTCGAAGCAGGATTTCGAACGGCTCACCTCGAGTTCTGGATGTTCCAAGTTGCTCGCGCGAACGATCGGCGCAGCGCGAACGGCCAACCAGTTTGCCGACGTTGACCGAGGTCCGCTTCTGGCCGACGGCCTTGGCGGATCGCGGTGCCTAGAATTCCCAGCATGCAGCTGCCCATCCGACCCGCGATCGTTTCCAGTCCCGATTACCCATTCGAGCGCGTCTCAGCCCCGATCAAGCTGGACCAGAACGAGTCGGCAGAAGACTTCCCCGAAGACCTGAAGTCTGTTGTGCTGCAGCGGCTTGCCGCCGCACAGTGGCATCGCTATCCCGACCTGCACGCCGAAGCGCTGTGCGACGCCATCGCAGGGCATGACCAGTGGTCCGCCGCCGGCACGGTCGTCGCCACCGGCAGCAACGTACTGATCGCATTGCTGATCCAGTTGGCAGCGCTCGACGGGCGGGTCGTGACGGTCAAGCCGAACTTCGCCCTCTATGGCCTGGATGCGAAGCTGCTGGGCGCGAAGCTTTCCGAGGTCCCCCTGCGAGAGGATTTCTCCGTGGACTTCGACGCGGTCATTGCGGCACTGGAGGACTCTGCGCAAGACGCCGCTGCGCCTGCGGGCGTCATCTACATCCCCCGCCCGCATGCGCCGACCGGCTCGTGCTGCGCGATCGAGGATCTGGAGCGGCTCGCTCGCGTCTCGCGCAAGTGGCTGCTCGTCATCGACGAGGCGTATCACCAGTTCGCCGAGAACAGCGCGGCCGAACTCGCCAAGCGCTTCGCTCACGTGGTGCTGCTGAGGACTTTCTCCAAGGCGTGGGGACTGGCAGGCATCCGCGTCGGATACGCCCTCACGTCCGACGAGCTGGCGAGGCAATTGCGCAAGCTGGCGCCCCCGTTTGCAGCCTCGGTGATGCAGACGGTTTGTGCGCAAGTGGCTCTGGCGAACCCGGGATACATGCACGAACGCGTGCGAAGAATCGTCGACGAGCGCGAGCGCATTGCAGCGGCCCTGGCCGACCATCCCTCATGGGCCGTGGCGTCATCCCACGCCAACTTCCTGCTCATCCGGACACCTGACGCACAAGAAGCCTTCGACGACCTGCTGGCTCAGGGAGTTCTTGTGCGCCGGCAGGATAGTCATTTCGGACTGGCCGGTTGCATTCGGGTCACCGTTGGGACTCGTTCGGAGAACGATGCGTTCCTGAAAGCTGCAGGGTTAGGCTTGGTCGACGACTTCCAGCCACAGGACATAGCGGCCGCTCGGAGAGGCGGCGCGCACGGCAGCTGAGGGTCGGGAGTCCTCGCTCGCGGCAAGATGACGCTGGCGTTGGCGGGATCAAGATTCGCGCGGTCGACGACCGGCCGCTTCCAAGACTATGCGCAAGACGGCGAACGACAGGTCTTGCCGGCAGCTGTCATTCGTCTCTCGCAATTGACCGGCCGCTGTCAGCCTGGAGCCGAGGATCGAGATCTGCCCTGCTGTCATGCCGTTCAATCCAGCTTCGCCGACGCCGCGAGGCAGCGGTCCATGAGCTTGGGCGCATCCAGGATCCGGGGCCATTCGGCGAAGCGTTCCGTCGGTCCTCGCCAAAGCAGCTGCTGCACGTCTTCGAACAGCGGTGCGTCGCGACGCAGCGTGGCCAGCTGCTTGAACAGCAGCGCCTGATCCAGACGCTCGCCGAGTACGCCGGGCGGGAACGCCTCGATGGGCCCGTGCCGGTTCAACAGGCGCGCCGCTCCGACGGCCCCGATGCCGGCGATGCCGGGGTATCCATCCTGGGCGTCTCCCACCAGCGCGAGATAGTCGGGAATCAGTGTCGGATCGACGCCGAACTTCTCACGGACGCCCGCAGCATCGCGAATGGTCTTGGTCTTGCGATCGACCTGCACGATGCGATCGCTTTCGACGCACTGGGCGAGGTCCTTGTCGGGCGTCCAGATGCAGACTTTCTGGACCCGCTTGTCCGCGGCGGCAAGGTGCGCTGCACAGGCCAATGCATCATCCGCTTCGAGCTCGGTCATGGGCCAGACAGCGACGCCCATCGCGCTCAGCGCTTCTTCGAGAGGCTCGAACTGGGCCCACAGCATCGGCTCGATGCCTTCACCTGTCTTGTAGCCGGGCCACAGGCGGTTGCGAAACGACTCGATCACGTGATCGGTGGCGACGCCGACGTGGCGCTCGCCCCGCTCGAAGAACTCCAGCACGCTGTGCAGCACACCGGCCACTGCGCCGAAGGGCTGGTCCTTCCCCTTGTTGAATCGACGCAGGCCATAGAAGTGCCGGAACAGCTCGTACGTACCATCGATCAGATGGACCACGATTGCGCGGTCGGAATCAGGTGTCAGGCGAGTTGGTTTTCTCATCGCTGAGCATATTCTGAGCGCATCGTCCCCGGCGATGACGCTCACGGCGAGGAACGCACGGGGGCGCGGCACCAACGTCGCCAAACTGGAAGCCGCGTGGGGCCGTCTCAACGACCGCGTATATGCTCGCGGCTCTCTTGGAGGAAAGCGAGCGATGACGAGGAAGTGGATGGCGTTGGTTGCTCTTGTGCTGCCGCTGGCGGGCGCGCGGGCGGGTGGCGACGAGTCGATGGCGTTGGTGCGCACCCTGATGACGCCGATGGCGGCGAGCAATTCGGCCGACCTCAGTGACACGCAGCTGCAGGCCTTTGGTGATGCGATTGGCAATGCCCGCGTGGTGGCGCTCGGTGAGCAGACCCATGGCGGACGCCAGGAGTTCGAACTCAAGACCCGGCTCCTGCGCTATCTGCACGAACGCCAAGGCTTTGACGTCTTGCTGCTGGAGAGCGGTGTGTTCGACATCGCCTTGCTGCAAGAAGCCATGAAGCGGGGCGAGAAGCTCGATGCCCTGGCGCCTGGCAATGTGTTCTACATGTATGCCAAGAGCGACGCCGGCCGCGGCCTCCTGCGTTACCTCGATGAGCAGCAGGCTGGCCTGAAGCCGATGCTGCTTTCCGGTATCGACAGTCAGCTCAGCGGCGGCTACAGCCGCAGCGAACTCTTGCCGCGCCTGCGCGCTCGCCTGCAGGGCGATGCGAAGCCTGGCCCTTGTTCGCTCGTCTGCCCGACCGCCTGATGCAGATGAACCGCGAGGCGCCCACGGAGGCCGAGCAGCAGGCCTTCGACGCCCTGGCTGCCCGGTTGCGCACGACCCTGTGTGCGCAGCGCGGCGACGACCTGCTGTGCCGCAGCCTGGTCGGCCTGCAGGCCCAGGCGGCCAATCTCTGGCGCGGCGACTACCAGCGCGACCACGCCATGGCCGACAACGTGTTGTGGCAGTTGCAGAGCCTCTACGCCGGCCGCAAGGCGGTGATCTGGGCGCACACCATCCATGTGGCCCGCGGCGTGAAGTTCGATGCCCAGCATCGCTATGCCGGCGACATCCTGGGCGAGAAGCTGGGTCGCGACTACTACGTCTTGAATCTCACCGCCCTGCAGGGCAGCTTCATGGAATTCGCCTCGGGCCAGGTGCAGGCGATCCCGCCGGCCTATCCGCGCAGCCTGGAATCGGCCTTTGCCGGCAGTCCGGCCGGGTTTGCCTTTCTGAATGCGCCGCAGCCTCTGAAGGCCGGCCTGGCCGAGCGCACGATGGAGTTCGGCTATGGCATGCCCAACGGACATTCCGGCCTGGGCTATCAATGGGACGGCGTGTTCTACATTCGCGACATGGAGCCGGTGAAGATGCAGCGCTGAAGGCGCGCCAGCTGAGGGCGAGACGCAGATTGGAGAAAGCACGATGGCCAAGTACCTGATCTCCTTCCCCAGCGCGGCGATGGTCGTGCCCGACCGCGAGTGGGAAGCGGTAGGCCGCGACTCGCACGCCGTGATCGACGAGGCGAAAGCCGCGGGCGTCTACGTTTTCGGCGGCGGCATCGACGAACGCGTGCCACCCGTTCTCGTCTCGGCCGACGGCGCGTTCACCGAAGGCGGCTATCCGTGGGCGCCCCCGCTCAACGGCGGCTTCACCGTGCTCGAACTGCCCTCGCGTGGGGAGGCCGTCGCGTGGGCCGCGCGCATCGCGAAGGCCTGCCGATGCGAGCAGGAACTGCGCGTCTTCCAGTTCGACCCGCAGTCCTGATGGCGCCGGGGCGAGCGCACGATCCTCGCTCCCGGCACCGTGATCGTGCTACCTTCCTCGCCTGGGCCGTTCGCCGCGATTCGTCGATCGACCTCAATCGGCTCGGAGGACTCTCCATCATGGCCATTCACCCTCTGCAGGCCGGCGATCCGGCGCCCGACTTCGCCCTGCCTGCCATCAACCGCAAAGGCGACGTTTCGCTCACCGACTACCGCGGCAAGGGCCCGTTTCTGGTGGCGCTGTTCCGCGGCTTGCATTGCCCCTTCTGTCGCCGCCAGATCGCACGGCTGTCGTCGACGCAGAAGTCCCTCGCGAGCGAAGGCGTCGACACCGTCGCGGTCGTCAACACGCCGCTCGATCGTGCGCGCCTGTATTTCCAGTACCGGCCGACGCGGATCGTGCTCGCCGCCGACCCCGACGTCCGCACCCACCATGCCTTCGGACTGACCGAAACGAAGGTGCTGCCCGACGACGCAGATCCCAACGAGGTGCACTGGCCGCAGACCACGACGATTGCCCGTTTCACCGAATTGACGACGCTATCGCGACCAGAGGTGCAAGAGGCGGTGAGCGCCTTCGCTGCCATGGACATGCTGAACAAGCAGGACGCCTTTGTGGCGACGGAAGTCGATCAGCGGATCGCCCAGATGCATGGTTTCCAGGGCACGGGGCACTTCCTCGTCGACGCCGAGGGGATCATCCGCTGGGCCTTCATCGAAGCCGCTGACGGGGCGGCCGATGTTTGCCAGTTCCCCGGCGACGACGAACTCATCGAGGCAGCACACGCGTTCGGTCGCCACTGACCGAGTTCCTGCCGGCGAGTCACTGCGCCTCGTGACACACAGCCTCGATGTTGTGACCGTCCGGATCGAGCACAAAGGCGCCGTAGTAGTGGGGGTGGTAGAGAGGCCGCAGACCTGGCGCGCCGTTGTCCTTGCCCCCTGCTGCAATGGCCGCCCTGTAGAAGCCATCCACCGCTGCGCGAGAGGACACGCGAAACGCGATATGGATCGGCGGTCTGATCGCAGCGCCTTGGCTGATCCAGAAATCGGACCCGTCCGCATGGCAAAAGCCTGCACTTTCACCTTGACCACTGTGCGAGGCAGGCAGCTCGACCAGGCGCGAATGGCCGGTTGGTGCGAGCGCTTGCAGATAGAAGGCCTTGCTTCTTGCGTAGTCGCTCACGACGACGCTCAAGTGATCGATCATCGGAACTCCCTTTGGTGTGCATGACGACTCAGATCGTCCGATCAGCCACGACTGCGAAATATAGCGAGTTGCACGAAGGTGGATGGCGGGTCTCCTTTGTCGCCGCGCCACGATCGCGCAGGTGGGCCGCGGAACCCGGGATGCGCAAGCCGTTACTCAAAGGCGCGCCCCCGCCGACCGCGGGGTGCGTCGCCAACATCGGCTCGACCTGCACCACCGGAGCACCGCACATGAGCGAAATGTCCGAATTCCCTGGCCCACATCACGTCGCATCATCCCGGCTACCCACATCGGCAAGCCCAGGCATCGGCCGGCTGGAGGCATTTTCCGACGGAGTCATCGCGATCATCATCACCATCATGGTGCTGGAACTCAAATTGCCCGAGCACCATGTTTCGGAGGTGTGGAACGACATCATCCGGCCGATGTGGCCGAAGTTGCTGGCCTATCTGTGGAGCTTCGTCGGCGTAGGGATGATGTGGATCAGCCACCATCACCTCCTGCACACGCTCGAGTCGGTGCCGCGACCCCTGGCGTGGCTCAACCTGCACCTGCTGTTCTGGATGTCGCTCGTGCCCGCCACGACAGCGCTGATCGGCGAGCATCCCCTGCTGCCCGCGGCGGTGGCCACCTATGCGTTCGTTCAAGGCGCAAGCATGACGGGTTTCCTGATGCTTCGGGACTATGCCCGGCGTATGACACGCAGCGACGCGAGCGGCCGTTCGCATGACGTTCACGCCACCATGTTGCGACGCAACCTGGTCGCCGTGGCCATGCACGCCGCCGCCGCCGCGCTCTCGTTCGTGTGGCTGCCGCTGGCCTACGCGCTTATCGTCGGGGTGCCCCTGCTCTTCATGACGGCGCCGCGGCGCCGGCTTGGACTCTGATCCGGTGCCGAGTCATGGTCGATGGCGTCAGGCGATCGTCTCGAGCAACTCGACGATTTCCTGCTCGCTCGTGAACTTGCGTGGATTGCTGTGGGTCCAGCGGTCCAACAGGGCGTTGCCTGCAACGAGCGTGAAGTCGCAACGTTGTACGCCGACCTTGTGCAGGCGGTCAGGCATCTCCAGGTCGCTGATGAGCTCGCCGACCAGTTCCGCGGCTTCTCGGCGCCCGTCGCCCAGCGTCTCGCTCAGGAGCCCCTGCTTGTGCTCGGTGACCGGCTTGTTGAACCGCAGTACGGCAGGCAGGGTGACACAGGTGCAATGCCCGTGCGGGACATTGAAGGTGCCGGCAAGCACGTGGCCGATGCCATGGCTGGCCCCCATCGGCACCAGCGACCACATGCCCATCTGCGAAAGCCACATGCCGGACTGCGCGTCAGCGCGCGCCTCGAGGTCCTGCGGGTCGCGCTTGGTGCGCCGCAGGGCTTCGGGAAGGGTGCGCAGCGCCTGCAGCGAGGTACCGTCCACGAAGGGGCTGCCGTAGGGTGAACAGAAAGATTCGACGGCATGGTCCACGGCGCGCATGCCTGTAGACAGCCACAACCCCAGCGGCGTGTGCAGCGTGAGAGCAGGATCGAACACCACGGTGCGGGGGATCATCAGCGGATGGCGAATGCTCTGCTTGAGCTTGTTCACGGGATCGTTGGAGCCGCCGCTCTGGTGGAACTCCCCTCCGGACAGCGTCGTCGGTACGGCGATCTGGCGCACCGTCGGACCGCGGAAGTCCGGGGCCTCGACCACGCCGGTGGCCGGGTCCGTCTTCAGGCGGAAGGGCTCGAACTGATCCAGTTCGGTGATGTCGTGCTCGAGACACAACTGCACGTTCTTGCCGGCATCGGTGATGGAGCCCCCGCCAATGGTCACGATCAGGTCGGCGTGCGCGGCGCGGGCCACAGCCGCAGCGCGCAGGACGGCGTCGCGCGGGATGTGCGTCGGGATGTCATCGTAGAGCGCGGCAAAGCGGCTACCGAGTGCATCCTGCATCCTGCGGATCTCGCCGGTCTTGTTGTTCAGCGTGTTGCTGACGAGCAGAAAGATGCGCTGCGCGCCGAGGCGTTCGACCTCTTCGGTCACCACCTCGACGAATGGTCGACCGAAGAACACTCGTTCCATCGGAGGAATGCTGAAGGAACCTTGACGCATGATGGTCATCTGGAGTTGAACGATGGCGGCTGCTTCGACGACAGATCCGTCGCCATGGCTTTCAGGGCCGTGCGCTGCACCTTGCCGTTCGCCATCACGGGCAAGGTATCGAGGAACACGATCTGCGACGGCCGCTTGTACGACGAGATGCGCTCCTTCATGAAGTCCTGCAGCGCCGCACTGTCGAGCGCGTGGCCAGCCCTGAGCTGCACGAAGGCGATCACTTCCTCGTTGGACTCCACCTCGCGGCCCACGACGGCCGATTGCGCTACCGAGGGATGCGCGTTGAGCGCTGCTTCGACCTCGGCCGGGTACACGTTGAAGCCGGAACGAATGATGATGTCCTTGATGCGCGCCACGAGGAAAACGTTGCCCTCGGCGTCGCGCCGGGCGACGTCGCCGGTGCGCAGCCAGCCGTCCTGGATCGCCGCCCGCGTGGCCGCGCAGTCGCGGAAGTAGCCGCGCATGAGGCCCGGGCCGCGGACCCACAGCTCTCCCGAGTCGCCGGCGGCAACGTCCTTGCCGCCGGCGTTCACGATTCGGATGTCGACGCCCGGGATGGGCGGCCCCACCGAGGTATCTGCGCGCCGCTCCCCGAAGCGCGAGTGGCAGATGGTGGGCGAGCTTTCGGTCATGCCGTAGCCGTTGTGCAATGGCAGCCCGAACAGGGTTTGCACCTGGTCCTTGAGGGTGGGGTCGAGCGGCGATCCGCCCGCGTAGATGTAGCGCAGCCGTCCACGCTGCAGCGTGCGATCGTGGCGTCGCAGATGCGAGAGCAATGCCATGTGCATAGCCTGCACGCCCTGGAACAGCGTCAGCTCGCGCGTCTCGATGGCCTCCACCAGGGCCTCGACGTCAAAGCGTGCGCGCACAAGTACCGAGCCTCCAGCCGCGAGGGTGCTGAGCAGCACGCTGGTCAGGCCCATGGTGTGCGACATTGGCAGCACGCCATAGCTGCGGTCCGATGCCGACATCCGTCGAAGGGCCCCGAGTGTGGTCGCCACGAACAGCAGGCCGGCATGCGTGAGCATGACGCCCTTGGGCCGGCCCGTGGTGCCTGCGGTGTAGATCAGCGCCGCCACGTCGTCGCAGCCGGGTTCGGCCTCGGGAGCCTGCGCCCGAACGGCCGCGCGCACGCGTTCCGGCAGGCCGCAGCCCAGCGACGCTGCACCACGGCGCAAGGCATGGACCTCGCCTTCCTTGAAGCCGGCGCCGATGTAGATTTCGGCCCCTGCCTGGGCATGCGCGGCAATGGCATCGATCTCTTCGGCCGACAGGCGCGCGTTCACGAGCACGACCTGCGCGCCAAGGCGACTCACCGCGAACACGAAGACCACGAGCGCCATGCTGTTCTCTGCCACCAGCAGGACGCGATGGCCCCGCGCAACTCCGAGCCCGGCAAGCGCCGCAGCGGCATCGTCGATCGCGCGCTGCAATTGCCGATAGCTCAAGCGGGAGTTGTCGTCCATCAGCGCAACGGCCTCGGGCGTGTGAGCTGCCCACCAAGCCGGCACGTCGTGGATCTGCAGGAATGCTGGAGGGGTCATCGGCTCGTCTCGCGGGGTCGTGGTGGCCAGCGGCACGCGAGAGCCCATGTTCAGCCGGAAGTTCTGATTGGCCGCGCCCGAAGGGTTCTCGGTGCAGAGCGTGAGCGGCACGGTCTCGGGTCATGCGGTCTCTGACGCCCTGCTGCAGATGACCGGCGTTCATGCTAGACGGAGTGGCTCAGGAATCGCAAGCCCTTGCCTCACCCGATCAACGCCAATCACGATTTGGTCGTCTCTCAGTCATGGTTCTCTGTGCGCCAAGCTCAGCGTGGCCGTCACCATCGCGAGCATCGACGGTGAAATGTGCAACGCGCTTTCATCGCTCACTCGCTTGGATCCGTGCGCGCGCAAGGCACGCGACCCGACTTCGACCTGCAGTTTGACGACACAGGAGACAGATCCCATGAGTTCCCGACGCCAGGTCCTTCGTGCCACGCTTGCAGCAGGGGCGTACACCGCAGGAGTGACCGCGCCTTGCCTCGCCGCTGGCGAGGGCTACCCGGACAAGCCGATCAGGCTGGTGGTTCCTTTTCCGCCGGGGGGCATCGCAGACTTGATCGCGCGCAGCCTGGCCAGCCATGCGCAGCAGGAAATGGGGCAGCCGGTCATCGTCGACAACCGAGGCGGCGCCAGCGGCGTGATCGCCACCGACCTCGTCGCGAAGTCTCCGGCCGATGGCCACACCGTGCTGCTTGCGGCGATCGGGCAGGCCGTCGTCAACAAGCACCTGTTCAAGAAGCTGCCCTATGACCCGAACACCGCGCTCGCGCCGGTGTCACTCATCGCCCAAGGCCCGAACGTGCTCGTCGTGAATGCGTCCAGCCCCTACGGCAGCGTGGCCGACCTGCTCGCCGCGGCGAGAAAGACGCCGCAAGCCCTGACCTTCGGAACGTACGGCAACGGCTCCTCGCCGCACCTGCAAGCGGCGCTGCTCATGCAGCGCACGGGTGCGCTCTTCACCCACATCCCCTACAAGGGCTCAGCGCCGGCGATGAACGAGCTGCTGGGCGGGCATACCACCTTCATGTTCGACAGCTTGATCACTTCGCTGCAGCACATCCGCGCCGGCAAGCTGCGCGCGCTGGCCGTCACTGCGCCCAAGCGCAGCGCACTTCTTCCGAACGTGTCCACCTTCGCAGAACAGGGGATCACCGACTTCAACTTTCTGGCTTGGTACGGGATTCATGTGCCGGGCGGGACGTCTGCGAAAGTCATCGAGCGGCTGGAGAAGGAGATCGACGCGTTCGCGCACGCACCGGCGATCGCGAAACAGTTCGCCGACCAAGGCCTCGAACTTGTCTCCAGCTCGTCCGCCAGCTACGCCCAGTTCCTCACGCAGCAGGACAAGATCTGGGGCGCAGTCATCCAGGAGGCCCGCATCAGCGTCGATTGAGCGCTTGGCCTGACAGGAGCTCGCTCGCTTCGGCCAGGTCGGGCGTGTCGAAGCCCTCGGTGAAGGAGGCATACACCGGCGCCAGCAGATCGACAGCTTGGGCAGGATCCGACAGCAGCCGCCCGAGGCTCACGACAGCGCGCAGTTCCCACAGCCGGGCGCCTTGCGTGCGCGCCAGGCTCAGCGCTCGCTCGAGGCAGCGCAGCGATTCGTCGCGGCCGGTCTCCCGGTCGTGCGACGCGATCTGTCCCCGAACTCGCCACAGTTCGGCTTCGCACCAGCCTTGCGAGGTGTCTTGGCAGACCGCAATCGCAGACTGGATCGTGTCGGCCGCCTTGTCGAGGCGCCCGGCATCGGCCAACGCCAACGCCAGCCCGGCCATGAAGACCGGCGCGTACAGCCGTGTTCCCGTGGCCGCGAGGTGCGCCAGGCCCCACTCGTAGGCGTCCACTGCCTTGTCGGCGCTGCCGCCTGCGGACATTTCGAGCCATCCGCGCAGGCAGCTGGCGTAGGCGCGGTACATCGGAAGGCGGTGCTTGGCCGAAAGGTCTGCAAGGAGCTGGATGTCAACCGCGGCGCCCGCGCGATCGCGAACGCACATCGCGCGCACGGCCTCGTGAAGATGCATGATCGCCCGCGCGAGAACCTGCGTGATGGTCGATTCGATGCCCCGCGCACGCTCGACGAGCTGACGCGCTTCGTCGGCGTGTCCCTGGATCGACCTCACCATGGCCAGCCCGATCAGGCACGCGGCCGCCGGATCGACGGCGAAACGCTCGAGAAATTCGGCCCGGCCGGGAAAGTCCACCAGCCCGAGGGCTTGCTCGAAATGCCGCCGTGCCGCCTCGAACTCGCCCAGGTAGAAGTGCGACGAGGCGACGAGTCGATGCCCGAACATCAACGCCTCGGGAGCGCCGCCGGCATGCGCATCCGAAAGCGCTTCAGCCGCCTTGTTCAGGGCATTGCGAAGCTCGCCGCGCCCGATCTGGCCGACCCACATTCCATATTGAGCCGTAAAGCGATGCGACGCCTGGTCGGGGGCCGCCTCGAGCAGTGCATAGGCGCGCTCGTAGGCAAGCTGCGCATCCTGGGACCCCTGGCCCTGGGTGGCACGCCACGCATGTCCCATCTGCAGCTGCAGCCGCAGCTCTTGTCCACACCGGTCCACCTGGCCAGCCTCTTCGCGGATGAGCGCGATCGCTCGCCTGAAATGGCCGGCGGCTTCCGCGTACGCAGACTTCGCTTTCGCGGCATCGCCCGCGCGGCTCCAGTACTCGATGGCCTTGTCGAGCCGGCGCGCCCGCTCGGCGTGGTGCGCCAGGATCTCGCTGCGCATGTCGTTGCGGTCTTCCAGCACCTGCAGGATTCGCGCGTGGATGCCTTGGCGGTGGCTTCGCAGCAGGCTCTCGCAAGCCACCTCCTGCACGAGCGCATGCTTGAACGTGTAGCGCTCGACCGCTCGTTCGCCGCGACGGAACACCAGCCCGGCAGCCATCAGCTTGTCCAGTGCCGCATGCACCGCCTCGGGCCGCTCGTGCACGGCCTGCAGCAACCCCGCGTCGAACTCGCGTCCAATGCACGCGGCGACCTGCGCGACCTCCTTGACTTCGGGCAGCCGGTCCAGACGCGCCATCAGCGAACCGTGCAAGGAGGCTGGAACTGTCGCCGCGCCCGTCTCCAGCACGGCCTTGGTCAGCTCCTCGACGAACAGCGGCACCCCGTCGGTCTGCACCACGATCGCCTCGCGCGTGTGCGCCTGCAGGCGGCTGCCGTCCAGCTGCGCCACCATCGCCTCCACGCTCACGCGTGCCAGCCGGTTCAGCGACAGCCGCGTCACGCTCGGCTGTCCGGACAAGGCCGGCGGATTGTCCGGGCGGCTGATGACCAGGATCAGCATCCGCGCCTGCTCCAGCGCCTCGAGCAGCCGCTCGATCAGCTCCAGCGTCGTCGGGTCGATCCACTGCGCATCGTCGACCACCAGCAGCATCGGCCGCTGCTCCGACAGCTCCAGCATCTGCCCGGTCAGCACCTCCAGCGTGCGTTCGCGCAGCATCTGCGGGTTCATCTCCAGCGGCCCGTAGCGCTGACTGCCGTTCAGGCCCAGCAGCGTCGCGTACAGCGCCTGCCTCAACGGGTCCGGCCCGGCGACGGCCTCCAGCTTGTCCAGCGCCGATTCGTCCGACTCCAGCGGCTGCAGGCTTGCCTCGCGACCCAGCTGCTGGATCACCGGCCACAGCGCGCTGCCCACGTGGTGCGGCGAGCACTGCCAGCGCACGCGCCAGTGAGGCTCCTGCGCGCATGCGTCCAGCAGCGCGCGCGCGATGCGCGACTTGCCCATGCCCGCCTCGCCCACCAGCAGCACCGCCGTCCCTTCGCCCTCCTGCGCCTGCCTCCAGCGCTGCCTCAGCAACGCCAGCTCCTGGTCGCGCCCGACCATCGGCAGAATGTCCCGACCGCGTGCATCGAAGCGGCTGTCGGCCACCGTTTCGCAGACCACCTCATGGGCGTCGACGGCTCGGACGATGCCCTTGAGCGCATGGCTGCCCAGCGACCTGAACATGAAACTGCTGGCCGCCAGGCGACGCGTGGCCTCGTCGATCACCACCTTCCCGGCGACTGCCAGGCCGAGCACGCGCGCCGCGAGGTTCGGCGTCACGCCGACGGCCGACTGCTGATGTGCCGGACCCTCATGGAAAAGGTCGCCCACGACCACCGGCCCGGTGGCGATGCCGACCCGCGCGCCCATCGGCTCGCCGCTCGTCGTCGCGAGCGTCTGGAACTTGCGCACCAGCGCCAGTCCCGCATGCACCGCGCGCTCCGCATCGTCTTCATGCGCTTGCGGCCAGCCGAAGTAGACGAGCATGCAGTCGCCGTAGAAGTTGGCCACGTGACCCTCGTACTGCGCCACCAACTCGATGCAGCTCCCATGGAAGCGCTGCACGACATCGCGCAGGACTTCCGGATCGAGGTGTGGCGCCGGACTGGCAACGCCGGCAAGCTGGCAGTAAAGGACCGACAGCTGCCGCTGCTCGGCCTCGGAAGGCCGCCCGCCGATGGCATAGGGCGCCGCCGCATCCTCTTGTGGCAGGGCGGCGATCGCGTCGACCAGTTTGCGGCGGTGTCCGACCGACTTCACGCCGATCTCGATCAGATCGGCCTCGGTCAACCGGCGCAGCATGGCACCGTCCACGTGGTTGTCCTCGAACGCCTCGGCGTATTTGCCCAGCCCGATTTCGTCGAGCCAATTCGCCAAATCCATTCCTTCGACCTCAGGCGGAGCGATGGGTACTGTGCCGGAGCCCATAGCGTACCGCGAACGAGCGCCGCCCGGAGACCTGGCGCGACCGGATGCGCGCTATCGATCAGGCCGCATCCGATCGCAGAGATCGATCATGAGAGTGTCTTCATGCGGGCGCAGGCTCACTCTTTGCGCTTGTGCATGACCTCCAGCCTGCGGCGGTCCTGAGCCCGCCGGTTGCCTTCGTCGGACATGCCGGCAGGCAGCTGCTCGTCGAGGCGGACCGTTCGTTCCTCGATCTGGCGCAGGGTGCTGTCCTGCAAGGCCTTCTTCGACATCGCGTAGGCCACGTTGCAGTCCGGCGTGATGGACCGCGCGTAGCTGATGGCCGTGGGGAGCAGCTTGTCGGACTCCACGACCTCATGGAAGAAGCCCAGGCGCTGCGCCTCGTCGAGTTCGTACAGCTTGCCGCGCAGCGTTATCAGCGCACCCAGCTGGTCTCCCAGCGCGTACTTGATGATCTCGACATAGGCGGCCGGCACAGGGATGCCGATGGGGACCTCGTTGAGCCCGAAGCGCGAGTGCTTGCGCGCGGCGATCCGGAAGTCACAGCCGAGCGCCGTGAGCAGGCCGCCGGCGATGGCGTGGCCGTTCATCGCCGCCACCGTGGGCCTCGGGTACTTGAAGATGCGCAGGTTGGTTTCGCGGTAATGGCGGTACCACTCGCGGATCTTGTCGTGGTTTGCGCTGCTGAAGATCTCGAAGCTGTACTGAAAGTCGATGCCTGCGGAGAAGACGTCGCCTTGGCCTGTCAGAACAACCGGCAAGTCGCTGAACTCGCGCTCGAGCCTGTCGAACGCTCCGTGCAGATCCGCGAAGAAGCGATCGTTCTGCACGTTGACCTTGTTGCTGTTCATGCGAACGACGGCGCAGCCGTCTAACACTTCGATGTCCCATGCCATGCTGAGTCTCCCTTTGTCTCTTTGATGCCAGGTTCGATCACTGCACACCGATCGTGCCCGCGTGCCGCAGGATCACGACGTTGCGTGTGCGTGTGCGTGTGTATTGGCGCCTGCGGCTATTGCGGCTCGCTGTTTGCCACACCGCGTCGCTCAGTTTCAGCTGAAAGGCGCAGAATGTTCTGCCCAATCGATGACCAATCTCCGTCCCTGCCGCGTTGTCTGTAGTGCGGCAGATGTGCCGTCTACTTCTTTTGGCCGCTCGCACCCATGCTCCGTCGCATTCATCACGCAGCAATCATCTGCGCCAACTATGAGGTGTCGAAGCACTTCTACACGCGGATGCTCGGGCTCGAGG
>Ga0105237_10005030_pt1 | contig 15051 bp, 9 predicted proteins | sample KBSC24metaG_FD_81520 | JGI IMG/M metagenome (GOLD analysis project Ga0105237, IMG submission 81520) | Corn rhizosphere microbial communities from Kellogg Biological Station, Michigan, USA - KBS C2-4 metaG | ecosystem: Host-associated > Plants > Roots > Rhizosphere > Soil | place: Michigan, USA... | reverse complement strand
GGTGTAAAGGAAGGGCTGGTGCTGGTCAATGCCATGCATATCACTGCTTCCGTCTTCATCAACGACGATGAATCGGGCCTGCATGCTGACTACGAGAAATGGCTCGAGAAGCTCGCGCCCCACGAGCCGACTTCGCAATACCGACATAACCGCACCGGCGAAGACAATGCCGACGCGCACATGAAGCGCCAGGTGATGGGACGCGAAGTGGTGGTCGCCGTCACCAACGGCAAGCTCGACTTCGGACCTTGGGAGCAGATCTTCTACGGCGAGTTTGATGGAGGGCGCAGAAAGCGCGCGCTGATCAAAATCATCGGAGAATAACGGCGTCTCTACTTTTCGCTAGGGCTGTCATCGGCCTTCAGGTCGCCGAGAGCGTATTGAATTCCCGCCATCATGTGCGCCACAAAAGGCCGCAGGTAGTACACCCTCTCATCGTGTCCGTGGCCTTCGTAAAACACCCGGCCTTGGCCCACGCGCTGAATGTAGCTCAACGCATAGTCGCCGTCGGTGCGCCTGGAGGCTGCCGGCTCTTTGGCTTTATCCTCGGCGCTCATCTTGGCGTAGTTGATGCTGGTCAGAACATGCACGCGCTTGCGGCTGAAGGAGTCTTGCGCAAACGTGTAGGTCTCGTCCACGGTTTCGTAGCCTCGCTGCGGGAGCATGGCAGTCAAGGGACTCTTCGGATCGTCGATCTTCACTGGGATCAAAGTCGGGTAGCTCCAGTGAAACTTGAAGAACCCGCCGATCGTTTCGTTGAACTCGGGCCATGTGCCGTTCAACACCGGGGGGTTGGTATGGTAGCTATCGGTCGCGGCGTGGATGCCGGCAATTCCCTTGCCGCTTTTGACAAAATCCAGGAGAGCGCGCCGGCGAAGGTCGGTGGCCGCCTTATCATTCGGGTCATCCAGAAATTCGCCCGTCGTGCTGTCCAGGAAGATGGCATCATACTGCTTCAAGTTCTCAGCGGTGATGCTGGCCGGGTCATAGGTGATCGTCGTCATCCAGGCGCCCGTCTTATCTCCCAGGTACTCCACCATCTTGGCTGCCAGCGGGATCGAGGTGTGCACCCAACCGACGGCTCTTGCCAGGACCAGCACACGGCGAACGCCCTGAGGCGCAGCGTAGGGCTTGTCCGGAAGTGCGGCCATCATGGCCGAGATATCTTCGGGCTTCGCAAACTGTCTTTGCGGACAGCCTTTGGTGAAGCCTCCGGTGAATCCTTCTGGCGCACAGTTAGCGGGACCCGCCGGGTTCTGAGCGAGACTCATCGTGCAGATCGCCATTATCGCGGCCAAAGCCCCGCCAACTCCAAATGCCTTCAGGTTCATAATCCGTTTCCTCCCGTGATCACTGCCTGGAACGCGTATTATATCCCCGTGCATCCTCTCTATCGTTAACATTGTCGCGGCCGATGAGAAGGGCTAACCTGACGCCATGATTCGTCTGGTCGAATGGCTGCTCGAGCACACGCTCGGCTGGTTTTTCGAAGTCGTGGTCGGCGCCATGATGAAACCCATCATGAAGAGGTTCCGCGACTACGGCCGCGAGCTCGGCCGCTCTAACCCGCAGGCCATGCCCGAAATGATGCTCAACCTGTACCGCACTGGCGACTATCAGAACGCGCTCGCGATGAGCAACATCGGCAGTAGCGTCGGCATGGATCAGGATGTGTTCCGCGCCGATCTCCTCATGCAACTCGGTCAACTGGAGGAAGCCGTCCGCATCCTCACACAGGCTGTAGCGCATCAGGAAAATAGCAAGCTGGCCGCTCTGGCCAACTGCACTTTGGGCGAAGCATACCTTTTTCAAAATCGCCTCGACGCCGCCCTCGACACCTTCAATACCGCCCTCAAATTATGGCCGGAGAGAGCGGCGATCCACCGTAGTCTCGCCGAAGTCTGGCTGCGCCGCGGCAATCGCGAAGAGACTCTTCGCTGCGCGCGTCTGGCCGTCGAAATGGAGCGCACCGGTCCCGGACTCACGCCCGAAACGAAGGCCACCAATCTCGCCGTTGCTCTCGCTGTTCTCGCCTGCGGAGTCGCCGCATCGTCGGGCGATGCTGCCGAAGTTCGGCGCCTCACGTCCGAAGCGGCAGGCTACTGCGGCGGAATCGCCGTCACGTCCGTTGCCCAGACCCACGTTTATTGCGCGATCGCCTACAACACCCTCCGCGACTCTGCCCAAAGCGCTCACCACCTCGAACTTGCCACTCGCGTCGACCCACGCGGCGCCTGGGGCCGCGAAGCGCAAAGCATGGCGTCTCCGGTCCGCTGACACAAATTCCGACTTGACATTTTTGTCAGCTGTCCACTAGAGTCAAAGTCAGAGATGCAGAGTTCCCAGCGTCTCACGGTTTCGGTTGCCGACAAGGCATAATTCCTTCCGATCCTCAAACAATCTTCAAAATTTAAATTGTGAGAGGCACCACGACCCAAACAATCGGGCCACGATTCACGACTCCGTCGATGACCGCTGGCAGCGAAACCGTCTAAAGGAACGGAAAAGGAAGGGTAATACATTGAAACCCACGAACACAGTCCAAGCGATTCTCGACGCACTTGCCTCACAGCAACAGCAGGGAGAGACTTCACTGATCGTCAGAATCGAACCCAATCTCATCCAGGATGTAGTGAATGGTCTCCCGGGCTACCGAAAGTTGTTCGCCCCAATCGTCCCAGGCCTGACGGATCCAATGCCGATTTACGAAGCTTACGAACAAGTGCGACAGGCCGAGGAGACCATGCAATCCGTCTTGCTGCTTGTCAAATGCAATACCACACAGGAGTTCCGTGACGCTCTCGACCGAATGGCCCTCGACCGGATGCAATCGTGAGTTGAAAAGGAGCCGTACACCGCGCGTACAAACGACCGCGCGCTACCGCTATCCTGAGTAGGATGAAACTCGCGCCGCGATGCCAAGCCTCCGTCCTATCGATCGCGCTCAGCATTTCGTTCGCCTCCGATAGCGCCTCCAAGCGCATGGCGGACGGCAAGCACTGGATGGCGCACAACCTGAACATCAAGACTCCCGACTCCTACTGTTACGAAGACGCGGAACGGAACTGCCGGCAGTATGGCCGTCTGTACACGTGGGAATCGGCGCAGCGAGCCTGTCCGTCATTAGGAGCGGGATGGCGTTTGCCGACCGATGACGAATGGCGTCAACTGGCCAGGCACTACGGTGGTGTCAGCCAGGATTCGGAAGATAAGGGCAAAAAGGCGTACCAGGCGCTCGTCACCGGAGGCAATTCGGGATTCAATGCGGTGCTCGGTGGCGGTCGTGGCGAGGACCGTCAGTATGCACGCGGAAACGCACATGGCTTCTATTGGACCGCCACTGAAATTGACCACGACCATGCGTGGTCTTACAATTTCGGCAAAGGCGGCCTCGCTCTGCATCGTCAAGATGGCGGCGAGAAGCTGCGCGCCTTTTCCGTGCGGTGTGTCCGCGACTGAACGGCTAACCGCATCAGAGCTTCACGGCGTTCGTCCGAATGTACTCTTCGACTTTTGCCGGCGTCCGCCCGATATAGTGGTACGCCTCCCCATAGGTCAGGCCGAACCGCTTGCCGGTCTCGGCGTCCCGATCCAGCACGAACTGGCGCGTATATTGCCGGTTCGCTGTGTCGTCATCATCGCCGAGCAGAGGAAGCCGCAATCCCTGTGCGGTCAGCCGGCGTCGTAGTTGCGCTCCCTGCTGCCCGGCGGGTCCTTGTGCGCCGTTGAGAACATTGATGGAAATTTTCCGGTCCATGAAGTCGCCGATGTCCACGACGACGTTGACATACTGCGGACCGCGCGCAAAGTAGTACTTCTCCAACACGGAGTGCGGAGACAGCCCCGCATCGAAGTGTTCCGGATAATCCTTGCCCATGCCGGCCATCCAGCAGGCCGCTTCGACCGCGCTGGCCGTAACGTAGTGGTCCGGATTCTCTTCGTAGTGCGCCCAGGGATCGTAGCCGATCACGGTGTCCACTTTCAGCAGCCGGAAAAGAAAAATGAGCCGCAGTCGCAGTTCGAGCGGAGACACGCTGTCCATCATGTGATTGCGGTAGTACAGGTCGTACGCCTTCTTCATCCCGAACGCCTTGGCTACCGCCAGGTTGTCACGCTCGTTGGCCAGCACGCCCTCCCCGACCGTTCCCGGGCCGGTATGGTCGTCGTTCGTGATGCGGATCAGGTACCCCGTGTACCCTTCCTGAATCAGCTTCAGCACCAACCCGCCCGCAAACAGCGGAATGTCATCGGCATGCGGCTGGATGGCAGCGAGGACCTTTCCTGCATGCGGCTTCCCCGGCTGGGGGCGCTCAATCTGAACCTCCGCGGCGGGAAACTGCGCTTGCTCTTCCATCGCGTCCGCTGTCGAAACGCCAACCGCACCAGCCGCCACTCGCGCCATGAACTCGCTGCGCTACATCGATTCGCCTCCTCAAGTATTGTCGTCCTATTCCCTGGGATTTCGAATACACTGAGAAGCATTATGCGCCGCTGGGTACTCGTCGTCACCCTGGTTGTTTGCGCCCGCGCACAAACCCAGCCCGATGCTGGTGTCGGCCGCAAGATCTTCGAATCGCAGTGTGCATTGTGTCATGGGCAGACCGGCGGAGGGGGTCGCGGTCCCTCCCTCACACGGCCCAAATTGAGCCGGGCGCCCGACGACGCTGCGCTCCGCACCTTGATAAGCAATGGTTCGGGTGACATGCCGGGTGCCTGGCAACTCCACGCCGATGAAGTGGTCAGCGTAGCCGCCTATGTCCGGAGTCTCGGCGCGCTTCCGCCCGAAGTCATCCCCGGGGATCCGGTGCGAGGCGCCCAGCGTTACGCCGCTTCCGGCTGTGCGGGATGCCACATCGTTGACGGCCGCGGCGAAGGCTTCGGTCCCGAACTGTCCGCCGTCGGTGCGCGGCGTAGTGCTGCGTTCCTTCGCCAAACGATTCTGAAACCCGCCTCTACCCTGCCCGACGATTTCCAGTACATCTCCGCCACACCCGCTTCCGGCGCCGCCATTCGCGGCGTGCGGGTCAACGAAGATTCGTTCACGATCCAACTACGCGATGCGAACGGTCGCTACCACAGCTTCCGCAAATCGGAACTGACCAGCCTCCGCCGCCTGGAAAGGCAAACGCCCATGCCGGTATATGAAGGCCGCGTCACGGGAGCCGATCTCGATGACCTGGTGGCCTACCTGGCTAGCCTGAAAGGAAAACCATGACGCGGCTTCCGATTCTGCTCCTGCTCACCTCTTCCGCCTGGGGTCAAGTCGCCTACGACCGCATCGTGCACGCGTCCAGTGAGCCGGCCAGTTGGCTCACGTATTCCGGTAACTATCAGGGTCACCGTTTCTCGCCGCTGTCCGAAGTCACAGCCGCCAACGTCGCCCGGCTCCGTGTGAAGTGGGCCTACCAGACAGATTCGCGCGCGGAGGTTTCGCCGATCGTGGCGGATGGAGTCATGTACGTCTCAGGCCCGAATACCGCGGCGGCTCTCGACATCCGCACCGGGCGCGAGTTGTGGACTTGGAAACGTACCATTCCCAAGGACTACCAGAACATCGGCTTCGGACGTGTGAACCGCGGCCCCGCCATTCTGGGTGACGAGATCTTTGTCGCCACGCTGGATTGCTACCTGGTTGCACTCGACGCCAAAAGTGGACGCGAACGATGGTCGGTCAAGGTGGAAGACTACCGGCCCGGATACAGCATGACGCTAGCCCCGCTGGCCATCCGCGACAAGGTGTTGGTCGGCGTGAGCGGAGGCGAAACGGGCATCCGCGGCTTCGTCGATGCGTACGACGCGAAAACCGGTCGCCGCGCGTGGCGCTTCTATACCGTGCCCGGTCCCGGTGAACCGGGGCACGAGACTTGGCCGGGCGATAGTTGGAAGACCGGCGGCGGTTCTACCTGGGTGACCGGTTCCTACGATCCCGAAACCAACCTCGTGTATTGGGGCATCGGCAATCCGGGCCCCGACTGGAATCCCGATTCACGCCGCGGCGATAACCTGTACACCTGTTCGCTCGTGGCGCTGGATGGCGACACCGGCAAACTGAAATGGCATTTTCAATTCACTCCCAACGACTCCCACGACTGGGATTCTACCCATGTACCGGTGCTCTTCGAAGCCGATATCCGCGGCGCTCGTCGCAAGGTAGTAGCGATCGCCAATCGCAATGCCTTCTATTACGTGCTCGACCGGAGCAGCGGTGAATTCCTCGCCGGCAAACCGTACGCGAAACAGACGTGGGCCAAGGGCCTTGACGATCGAGGCCGCCCCATCGTGATTCCCGACACCGAGCCCACTGAGGCAGGCAAGCTGGTGTGGCCGAATCTCAATGGCGCCACAGTTTGGTTTAGCCCGTCCTACAGCCCGCGGGAAGGCCTGCTTTACGTGGCCACGCGCGAGATTGCGTCGATCTATTTCAAGCGCAAAGCAGAGTACAAGCCTGGGACATTCTTCGCTGGAGGCGGCGAGGCGGACCCGCCGGGTGGAGCGGAATCGGGCGCCATCCGCGCGCTGGTAGCCACCACCGGCGAGATACGCTGGGAATTCAAGATGCACACGGCGCCATGGGCCGGGGTTCTTTCGACTGCCGGAGGTCTGGTGTTCTCCGGATCGAACGAAGGCAACTTCTTCGCTCTCGACGCGAAGACCGGCAAACCCCTTTGGGATTTTCAAACCGGCGGACGGATCGCCGCCAATCCCATTTCATTTAGCATCGACGGTAAGCAGTGCATCGCAATCGCTGCGGGTCAAGTCCTTTACGTGTTTTCGCTCTAAAACCTGATTGCCGGCGAAGATCAGTCCAGCGGCATACCAGGAAAGGCAAAGGCATCGAGACAGCGGGGCCCGCGATAGCGTTGATCACAGAAAAGGACTTCTGTGTGACCAAGCTAATGCAGTAGTGCGAGAAGAACTGGTGCGACGGCATTACGAGGCACTTCCGATCAAAGCAAGCCGACGACGTGACAGAGTTCGCTTTCAAGGCGTTTGAGAACTGGCGCTGATACAAGGACAAAACTAGTGGCTAGTTCTGTGACTCGTCGCTTTCCGGTTTGACCATGAACGTCCTATATGGCGGCGTGGCAAGTCGCCAGAGTTTTCGCAGCGTTGGCCGTTCAGCACAAATCCCGTTATGGGTTGGCTACAGGGCAACAAGTTAAAACGCTCCGCACGAATGTCTGGTTCGCGGCGAACCGAAGGCAAAAAGAGGTTGGAACAGCAGGCCGGATCATAGCGTAATAGGAATATGGCACTCAACAACCTCCGGCAAGTGCTGCGCCGGCTGAAACACTCGCCGACGTTCACCGGAGTGACGATCCTGACGATCGCTATCGGGGTCGGCGCGAACAGCGCGATCTTCGGCGTAGTTAACGGCATTCTTCTGAAACCATTTCCTTACCCCGAACCGGAAGCGCTGGTTGCCCTATGGGACACGGCGCCTAAAATCAATCTACCGAAGCTCAATCTCTCGCCTGCCGATTACTTCATCTTCAAAGAGCAGAACCGGTCCTTTTCGAGCTTCGGAGTCTGGAACGGTGGCACGGTTACGGTCACCGGTAAAGACAGGCCGGAACAGGTGCGGAACATTAACGTCACAGAAGGCGTACTCACCGCCTTGAGCGTTGCTCCGGCGTCGGGACGCGCTTTCACGGAAAAGGACACCAAGCCTGGTAGTCCTGACACCGTAATTTTGACTCACGCATACTGGCAAAGGAAGTTCGGCGGGGATCCCTCCGCGCTCGGACGGCCGCTTCTGGCGAACGGGACGCCGAGGGAAATCATCGGCGTCATGCCGGCCCACTTCCGCTTCCTAACGGAGAATCCAGACGTAATCCTCCCGCTGCGCTTCAACCGGGCGGAAACGAAACTGGGTAGCTACAACTTCCGGGGCATCGGGCGCCTGAACCCCGGAGTCGTTCTAACGCAGGCGAATGCGGATGCCGCCCGGATGCTTCCGATCGTCTTGTCCAGCTTTCCGCCTCCGCCGGGCTTTAGCGCAAAGCTGTTCGAAGAAGCCCAGATTCGACCGGCGTTTCTGCCGCTGCACGAGGATGTCGTCGGCGAGCTGCGAAAGCTGCTGTGGGTGCTGATGGGCAGTATCGGAGTCGTGTTGCTGATCGCGTGCGCCAACGTAGCAAACCTTTTGCTGGTTCGCGCTGAAGGCCGTCAGCATGAACTGGCGATCCGCCAGGCGCTTGGCGCCAGCCGCGGGCGGATCGCGGGAGATCTTTTCTTCGAGAGTCTCGTGCTCGGTCTGCTGGGCGGTGCCGCTGGTCTTGGGCTCGCCTGGGCGGCGCTGCGGCTGCTGGTCTCCCTTGCGCCGCCGTATCTGACTCGGCTGGAGAGTCTTACGATCGACGGGCCAGTGGTCTTGTTCACGGTTGCGCTCTCCCTGATGGCCAGCGCCTTGTTCGGGCTCGCGCCGGTGATCAAACACAGCGTGTCCAATGTACACGCCGCGCTTCGCGGTGGCGGCCGCACACTGAGCCAGGGCCGCGAACGGCACCGCACGCGCAACGTGCTGGTCGTGGTGCAGACGGGACTTGCGGTGGTGCTCCTGATCGCGAGCGGGCTGATGATTCGCGCCTTTCAGTCGCTCCGCCGCGTCGACCCCGGCTTTCGAGCGGCGGGTTTGCAAACATTTCAGATCTTCATTCCGCAGACTGCCGTCAAAGAGCCCGAGCGAGTGGTCCGCAGTTTCGAGGAAACACAGCGCCGGCTTTCGGAAATCCCGGGGGTGAGGATGGCCGCGTTAGGAAACTCGGTTCCGATGAGCGGCGATGGAAGCGGCGATCCACTATTTGCGGAGGATCGCATCTATCGCGAGGGAGAATTGCCGCCGATTCGGCAATTCCGAGCTGTCGCACCGGGTTACTTTGAGACCATGGGCACGCGACTGGTTGCTGGGCGTGACTTCGCCTGGAACGAGCTTTACGGACTCCGGGACGTCGTGATCGTTTCCGAAAACCTGGCGAAGGAGATGTGGGGCGACACAAAATCGGCTCTCGGCAAGCGTGTCCGCGAAGGAGCGAAGGACCCGTGGCGGGAGATCATCGGCGTCGTCGAGGACGTGCGTCATGACGGCGCGGACCAGAAAGCTCCGGCCACTGTTTACTACCCGCTTCTCCGGAAGGGTCTTGAGGCAAGTGACCTAACGGTAGTGCGCTCTGTCGTGTTTGTTGCGCGGACGGACCGCGCGGGCTCCGAGAGTCTCCTGAATCAGATGCGCGAAACGGTCTGGTCCCTTAATCGGGAAACGCCCATCGCCCAAGTGCGCACGATGGAGGATATTTATCGCGCCTCGATGGCCCGAAGCTCGTTCGCGCTGGTGATGATTGCGATCGCCGGTGGCATGGCGCTGCTGCTGGGCATCGTGGGGATCTACGGCGTGATCTCCTACGCTGTGTCGAGGCGCACTCGCGAACTGGGCATTCGCATTGCCCTGGGCGCGCCGCACCGCGCGGTGCAGGCGATGGTGGTGAGGCAAGCCGTGGTCCTCGCTGTGATTGGCGTCGTCGCGGGGCTTGTCGCGGCGGCGGCGCTCGCACGCCTGATGGGCGCGCTGCTATTCGACGTCAGCCCGGTTGACCCTGTGACGTATGTCGCGGTCTCGATTGGTTTGATTGGAGCCGCGGCCGCTGCCAGCTATCTGCCTGCCCGGCGCGCGTCGAACGTCAGTCCGACCGAAGCTCTGCGGGCGGAGTAGGGTGGCTCAGTTTCACCCGTTCAAATACAGGTCCAATCGGCGGGCCACAGGCCAATCGTCCTGAGTAACGCTATGACTCTATCTGGAGTGACCCGGCGCACGAGTGCTCAGGAACGGCGAATGCAGACCGCCGGATCACCTCGGATAGAGTCATAGCGTTGATCGCGGTTCATCGCTTCCCGTGACCGGGCGCCGGTTTGCAGTTGCACAGCGGCGGCCTGCACGTCATACGTTCCATTGTGTGATCAAGGGCGCGAAGCCGATTTATCGTTCCTGATCATGCGCGGACACCTTATCGTCCCTATCGGGATACCGTCCGGAATGCCGCCAAGCGGCCGCAACCCGACGCAGGCCGCCCCCTTCAAACACCTCGGGAGGTGCCCTCTTCCACTCCTGCTTCACGGCTGCGAATCGAATTGTGCCGGAATGAACCTGGCTGCCGGTCGAATCGGCGCCTTAACGAAGCGGAATCTCCCAGACGCCGCGGCCATAGCTCGACGCGCGCAGGAAACTGCCGTTCGGCGCCATGTAAAGATCGGAGAAATCGGCCAGGGGCAGGTTGTTGCCGAACCGCGTCCAGGTAGTCCCTCCGTCGGTGGACCGATACACGCCGATCACGTTCGCTACATAGACTGTGTTCCCGGATGGATCGTTCGGAGCGCAGAGAATCTTCCGCAGGGGCAAGCGCGGCAGGCCTCCGTCCGCCACCTGCCATGTCTGCCCCGCATCGCTGGACCTAACTACGTGGTTGCGTGCGGGGTCGGTACTTTGCGAACCAACATAGATCACGTTCTTGCCGGCCCATGAGGACGCTACATTGATTCCGCCATACCCTGGCGCCGGTCCAGTACCGATGAGTTGCTTCTGAAACCAGGTTGCGCCGCCATCCAGGCTAAGGACCACCCAGCCGCTGGCAGCGGTAGCCGCGATCCGGTTCGTATCCAGCGGACTCACCGAAAGCCCATGTTGTCCTTGAAACGATCTGCCGGGCGGAATGTTGCCCGTCGTGGCGCTCCGTCCGATAACGGTCCACAAGCCGGCTCCATCCGTCGTCCGGTAGACGCGGCTTTTCGTGTATGTGAAGAACTCGAGACCGGTGGGATCCGCGGCCGCAGTCGGTGTGGTCAAGGGTGTGAAAAACAAGCTCTCGCTACGTATGATCCCTTGAAATGCGGTCGTGAACTTAGACGCTGTGTTCGGCGGATTCTTGAGCACGCGAAGCAAGTCCGAGAAGTAGACCGATCCAATGCTCACTGCGTCGTTGGCCTGACTCCATCCGGTGCCAAAGCCGTCGCCTCCGATCACTCCGTTGTAGTTGGTTGAATTCGGCAGCCGAAAAAGCGTTCCATTGTCCTGTAACCCAGCCATTGTTTCGTCGGAATGAACTGCGCTCACTGACATCGCGTAGATTTGATGTGTGGTCAATCCACGATTCTTGGTGTCGTCCCAGCTGACACCTCCGTTTGTGCTGGCGAACAGACCACCGTCACTGCCGAACAGGACATACGGCCTGTTGTTGATCACACCGAACGCAGCGCAATGAAAGTCGGCATGAACATAGGGCAAATTTCCGACCACAGGAACTGCAGCGCGTAGCGGCACCCACGTGCTCGTCAGCAGCCAACTCGCGCCGCCGTCCGCACTTTTGGCCGAAGCCAATTGTCCGCCGATGTAGACGGTATTTCGCGCCGGGTCGGTCGGATCCACCAACACCATCTGGTTGTAGAAGGCCTGGTCGAGCATGATGTTCATATCCCTCTGGAAAAAGTCCAGGTTCTGAGGTGTTTTGTTGGCCAGACCCAAAGCCGTCCAGTTCAGGCCGCCATCGGAGGAGCGGAACAGGTCGAGTTGAGCCTGATCGAATGTGGTCGCGGCAAACGCATACACGACCGAATCATTCACGGCGCCTATCCCCAGAGTCGTACGGCCCGCACCCGTGTATACGTTCCCGCCGTTAGGAATGAAAGACCACGTCAACCCGTGATCGGTGGAGTAGTATAACTTGGCCACTCCGGTCGAGTTCGACTCCACGACGGCCAGCCAACCGGCACTCGTCTGCGCCAGGCTCCACACTGAAGAGCCCAAAAACCCCACGGACGCGAAGCTCAGACCGCCATTCGTTGAACGATAAAGTCCGTTATTTGTACCTATCAGGACAATATCCGTTCCGGCGGAAGTATCGACCTTTAAATCGAGGGTGGCCGAGGCATTCAATTGAACCGCGGGTCCCCAGGTGTTGCCTCCATCCGTCGAACGCACCGCCGCGCCTCCGAAGAAGCTGTCGAACGGGTCGCCGGTGCCGACGTAGATGGTGTCGGCGTTCCTACCCAAAGCCGCTGAACCGATGCCGTCCGTGCCAAGGGCATCCGATTTGGGTGACCAGGATGGATTCGGTTGGGAGAAGTTCGTGGTCTTCCACAGTCCTCCAGTCGCGGCGATCACGTAAACATTGTCGGGATTCGTGCGGTTGATCAGGATGGCATTCAGACGACCGCTGTTGATTTGGGGGTTCGGCGGTGTGCCGTTTTGCCAATAATTCTCGGTCGTAGGACCCAGGGGAACCCACGTAGGCATACCCGCGGCTCCCACTCCACCGGGGAGTTGCTGCGCATAGAGCTGGCGTTGCGATTCGGCCATTTGGGACATCTCTTCGACAAGCGGAAGAGCGGTCGGCCCGCCTAGTAACTGCCAACCCGCCGCAATCCGAACTTGCGGCCCCGGGTCAGCCTCCTGTGTTCCTCCGTTGGTCACCGTGTCGAATGTGAACGGGCTCGTATAGATGCTGTCGTCGGGCGACGGCGGACTTGGCGGCGCCCAGAAAACCACGCTGCTGCTGGAAGCGACGGACGCAGCAGTCATCACAACCACCAGGCCCAGGGCTAACCACGGGCCGGTCTGGTTTGCTTTTGATTTGAAGGTCATGTTCATCCTCCTTTGGCGAATGGGCGATGGGCAGGATTTCGGCGGCTTCCGAACCAATGCCGCTTGGGCAGTATGTTACACCCCGATTTCGAGTTTGGTGCGCCTTTATTTTGCGGCGCGTCTATCCCATTTGACGATTCCGATACACTTGATTCTTTGCCCGATTCGGAACGGCGACGCGCTTCGATCCGCCAATCCGATTTGATGCAATGTGGGGCTACACGTCGTTGATTGACCACCGCGCGTGCCCTTAATCGCGTCAAGTGGCGTGGTGTTTGCCAAAACGTCCGCCGCAGCCTCCAGTGGTGGCCGATCCTAATCCTGGCCAGTCTCGTTCTGGGGGCGTCCGTGGGGCATGAAGCGGCGGCGGCGGCCAACCTGATTGCCCTTTGAAACCAACGCCATTTGGATCATCTTGGGAGTAGGCGGTCGTCCTGCTGGATTGGACCCAAGGTGTTGATCTCGGGGAGCGGTGGAACGAGCCCTCTCTGGCGAGCTGACGGAAAAGAGATCGTCTAACGCTCGGCCGACGGCGCGTTAATCTCGGTACCGCTTGGGACAGATCCTGCATTGCGGCCCGGCGTCCCAAAACGCATGTTTGCCATTGATCGTTTGTGGGAGGTCACGCGAGACGGCAATCGTTTCCTTGTCAGCGTGCCCGTTGAGCCTGGTGTGTCACCGTTTACGGTTGAACTCAACTGGCAGTCCGAGCGAAGGGACTAAACAGCTGGCGCTTCAAGCGAAAACCTCGAACGATACGCATTAGCGATTGGTGTTCCTGGTTGGGTCGGACATTTCTTAGAGTGAATGCCGCTATCGGAGCAACGTCGTGGCCTCGTCGTGGATCTGGCCTGCTGAATTGCTACCCGGCCTCCCCGAACGTCTCCATACGGGTCCCGAGCCGAACAGGCTCAGACGCACTAGCCGAAAATTTTCAATCACAGGCTTTCAAAAAAAATTCAAAATAATCTAAAGGCCACCGAATGAGGAAGATCCAGCCCATGCCCGGGTCGCCTTCCCTCTTTCACCGGCCAAGCGGCCTGTTACTCTGTGCCCGTAGCAAGGTTTTGCGCCCCACCGCGCGAACCGCGACAGCGATTTCCTGGCCAGGATATGTTGCACGTTGGTGGACTGAACTTCCCGAACTGCAGGTCAGCTCTGGCGGGGCTGCTTGTGGCGACGGGGAGGTCACAGGGTTCGAACCCTCAGCACTCAGTGGTGAGCTAACCGCGATCCTTGAGTTTCAGCATTCAGGAGCGGTCGGTCGAGACAGCGGGAAATTCTCTGGGAGGAGAGTTTCCTGTCAGATCGGCCGGCCGTCTGATCCGTCGCTTAGCCGAAGTGTCTTTTACCGCGCAGGAAGCTCCGCAAGCATCCGGTCGATCTCCGACTCGGTGATGTAGAAATGTGGTGAGGTGCGCACCCAACCCGCACGTGCTGCTGCGGAAATCCCGGCAGATCTTAATTTTATGACGATTTCCTTATCCGACACCTCAGGATGACGAAAGCTTACGATACCCGCACCCGTCTCGGCTGTGCGATTTCCCAATAATTCGTAGCCCTTAGCGGTGACGCCTTCCGCAATCCGATCCCCGAGATTTTGGACAACGGGAGCGATTTCTCCTGCCTCCACTTCAAGTAAAAATTCAAGCGAGGCCCGCAAGCCATAGCAGCCGATGGTATTTAACGTTCCGCATTCGTATCGCCCTGCGTCGTTTCGAAGGGCCATGTCCCGCGATCCGTAGTCGTTGTACCCGGCGACGTTCGTCCAACCGAATTCCACCGGCTTCACCTGCGGCTGTAGTGCTTCGCTGATATACAGAATCCCGCACCCTTCCGGTCCCAGCAGCCACTTGTGCCCGTCCGCCGCCAAGGCGTCGATGTGGCTGGCCTGCACATCAATCGGAAACGCGCCCAGCCCCTGAATCGCATCCACCAGATATATGCAGTTGTTGCGATTGCAAATCTCACCGATCGCCTGAACCGGCGCGCGGTATCCACTCAGAAACTGAACGAAGCTGATCGCCAATAGACGAGCTCCTTTCGCCGCCTCCTCGATGCGATCGAGCGGATCCTCCACCGAGAGCCACGTAACGGCCACCCCCTGCTGCTCTAAGACCTTCCAGGGGTAAAAGTTAGCGGGGAATTCCTCACGAAATGCAACAATCCGGTCACCGGGCCGCCAGTTCAGGCCGATCGCGACCGTCGCAATCCCTTCGGAGGTGTTTTTCACCAGCGCGATCTCCGACCTCTTGCCGTTCACCAGCTTCGCGGCGGCCACCCGGACTCCTTCATACGCGTCCAGCCACTGATCGTAGTGCAGGCTGCCGAAGGTCTGGCAATCGTCGGCGAGGTGTTTCATGGCGTCAGCGGAGCGCTTGCACAGCGGGGCGACGGCGGCGTGATTCAGGTAGATCAGG
>Ga0105237_10005028_pt1 | contig 15052 bp, 15 predicted proteins | sample KBSC24metaG_FD_81520 | JGI IMG/M metagenome (GOLD analysis project Ga0105237, IMG submission 81520) | Corn rhizosphere microbial communities from Kellogg Biological Station, Michigan, USA - KBS C2-4 metaG | ecosystem: Host-associated > Plants > Roots > Rhizosphere > Soil | place: Michigan, USA... | reverse complement strand
GTGCTCAAAGCCCTGCAGGCCGGCGCCGACACCGCGCTGTGGATCACCACCAAAGAGGTGCCCGAGGTCCTCGACAGGCTGCAGCAGGCCGTCGACGCACAGGAACTCCCGGTAGAACGCGTCGACGACGCGGTGCGCCACATGGCGTTGTCCAAGGATCCGTCCCTGGCCTGTACCCGCTGATTACGCTGGGGCGCATGCGCATTGCACTGGCCCAGATCGGCACCGGCACCGACCCCGAGGCCAACCTCGAACTGGTCGCCGAGCACACGGCGCGCGCCGCCGACGCCGGTGCCGACCTGGTGTTGTTCCCCGAAGCGACGATGTGCCGGTTCGGCGTGCCCCTCGCACCCGTGGCGGAACCGCTCGACGGCCCCTGGGCGAACGGGGTCCGCGACATCGCCGCCCGTTCGGGCATCACCGTCGTCGCCGGGATGTTCTGCCCGACCGCCGACGGCCGCGTCACCAACACCCTGCTCGCCACCGGCCCGGGCCTCGACGCGCACTACCACAAGATCCACCTGTACGACGCCTACGGATTCACCGAATCAACCACTGTGGCAAGGGGTTTCGAGCCTGTCGTGATCGACGTCCCGACCGCCGACGGCACCGTTCCCGTCGGCCTCACGACGTGTTACGACGTCCGCTTCCCGGATCTGCACCTCGAGCTCGCCGAGCGCGGCGCCAAGCTGCTGACCGTCCATGCGTCGTGGGGGTCCGGCCCGGGAAAGCTCGAGCAGTGGACGCTGCTGGTGCGCGCCCGCGCGCTCGACACCAGCTGCGTCATCGCCGCGGTCGACCAGCCCTACCCCGGTGACGAACTCGCCAAGAAGGGACCGACCGGCAGCGGCGGCAGCGTTGTGGCCTCCCCCACCGGCGACATCGTCGCGCAGGCCGGCCTCGACCCGGAACTGCTGGTCACCGACGTCGACCTGACCGCCGTCGAACGGGCTCGCGAGACCATCGCCGTGCTGCGCAACCGCACCGCGATTCCGCGTAAGGCACAATCGCAAGGGTGACTGACCCCTGGGCCCGCCCCGCCAATGAGGACGCCGCACCATCTGCCGAGCCCGCACCGCAGGCGACCCAAGTCCCCGAGGCTCCGGGTGCCCAGCCCACCGAGGTGCTGACGGCCGATCACGCCTCGACGCCCCCGGCGACCGAACTCCCCGCTTACGGCGCCGACGCAGCGCCGACGTCGTACCCGGCCCCCCAGCAGGTGCCCGCCACCGACCCGCCCAAGAAGCGCCGCGGCATCATGGAACTGCTGCGCGACCCGATGTCGCTGATCCTGATCATCGTCATCGCGCTCGCGCTGTCGGCAGCTGGTGTGGTCGGTGGTGAGTTCTACGCGCGTAGCCGCGGCAACAGCGTCGTGTCGCAGTCTGTCCAATGCGTCGTCCAGGACAAGGTCGACGTGCAGTTCGGCGCGACCCCGTTCCTGTGGCAGGTCGCCAACAAGCACTATGACCACATCACGGTGACCACGGCGGGCAACCAGCTGCGGTTCGCCAAGGGCATGAAGGCCCAGATCAACATCGACGACGTGAAGCTCGAGAAGACGGCCAAGTCGGCCGGCACCATCGGGTCTCTCGATGCGACCGTCACGTGGTCGGCCGACGGCATTAAGCAGACCATCGCCGACACCGTCCCCGTGCTGGGCGGCCTGGTTTCCGACGTCACCACCGACCCGTCGTCGGGCACCATCGTGCTGGACGCGCCGATGACCCAGATCGTGGCCAAGCCGACGCTGTCTGACGGCACCATCTCGCTCAAGGTGGAGCAGCTGACCGGGCTCGGCTTCCTGCTGCCGCGCGAGTCGATCCAGCCGGCGCTGGATCTGTTCGCCTCGCAGCTGACCAAGGATTATCCGATGGGCATCCGACCGGAAGGCCTGCAGGTGACCGGTACCGGCGTCACCGCGAAGTTCGGCACCAAGAACGCGACGATCCCGCTGGGCCAGCAGGACACCTGCTTCTCCGGCCTCTGATCCCAGCGATTTGTGCACGGTTTTCCGCGGTGACCGCGGAAAATCGTGCACAAATCCCTAGCTGAGCCCGTCGAGGACGGCGCGGGTACCGGACAGGCCGAGCCGGGTGGCGCCGGCACCCAACATGGCCAGCGCATCGTCCGCCGAACGGATACCGCCGCTGGCCTTGATACCCAACGCCGGGACGGTCTGCGCCATGATCTCCACGGCCTGCACCGACGCACCGCCGGCGGGATGAAATCCGGTGGAGGTCTTCACAAAATCCGCGCCGGCATCCGCAGCGACCCGGCAGACGTCAGCCAGGGTCGGCGCGCCGGCCATGTTCAGCAGTGCCGCGGATTCGACGATCACCTTCAGCACCGCCGTGGGGGCGGCTCCGCGGACCGCGGCGATGTCGGCGAACACCGCCGAGATGTCTCCCGAGATCGCGGCGCCCACGTCGATCACCATGTCGACCTCGTCGGCACCCCGACGGCTGTCGGAACCGACGACCGACAACGCCGCCTCGCGGGCCTTGATCTGCGAATCATGCTTGCCCGACGGGAATCCCACGACGGTGGCGATCTTGACGCGCTCGGGCACCTCGACGGCGCCCAGCATCGACGGCGATACGCAGACCGCGCAGACCCCCAGATCGGCGGCCTCCCAGCACAGGCTCGCCACGTCCGCGGCGGTCGCCTCGGGTTTGAGCAGGGTGTGGTCGACCAGTGCGGCCACCTGCTCGCGGGTCCAACTCATCAGAACGGCTCCTCTATGCCACCGGGATTGCAACGTGCTCTCACCATCTGGTTGTCGTCGACCACGGGGCGCCACGGCTCGAGATTCCAGCTGGTCTTGCCGGGCGCGGCGGCTTCGGCGAAATACCAGTGGCACATGAACTGGGCCCGCATCCCGGGGGTATCGGCGTCGGGCGCCAGGTTCAGCACCTCGGACCAGGCCTCGTCGCCCGGCTGCGTGGCACCCAGGCCGGATGCCCGGCGGCCGGCCCACGTCGGGTACACCCGCAGACTGGACTCACCGTCCCACTGCGTCCACCGGGTGTGGTCGACGTAGGGCGGAGGCGGGGCGGGTTGCGGAACGGGTTCGGTGGGATCAGCCGAGGACAGTGGGGCCGGCGCCAGCATCAACACCGCGGCAGCCAGTACCCCGCACCGGATCGAACGCACCGATTACCGGGATTTCCCTTGGACCTCAAGGAGTTTGGGCTTCACATCGACCAGGTACACACCGGTGGCGCAGGCCGCGATGGCCGCCCCGACGGGCGGGCCGATGATCCAGCCGAGGACCGCGCCGCCGCCCAGGATCGCGAGCCACACCGGCTTGGTCAGTTTGTCGACCGCCGTATAGGCGTCCGGCCGCTGCATGGCGGCATGCACGAACGCGTACACGGTCGTCGCCAGCACCGCGATCTGCAATGCGAAAAGGACGTAACCCACCAGGCTTCCGAGGTACACGCCCTCAGCCTATGTGGGTTACGTCCTTGACGTCTAACTGTCCCGTCGCTTCGCTCGCCCCGGGAAAAGCTGATTACTTCTGGGTGACCTTCTTGGCCGGCGCGGCCTTCTTGGCCGGCGCCTTGGCAGCAGCCTTGGCCGGAGCAGCCTTGGTCGCAGCAGCCTTGGCCGGGGCGGCCTTCTTGGCGGCCGGAGCCTTCTTGGCCGGGGCAGCCTTCTTGGCCGGGGCCTCTTCCTTCTCCGGCAGCTCGACGCCGACCAGCTTGGCGGCGCGCTCACCGACGGCGCGGGTCTGGCTGGCAACGTTGCCCAGGGCGTCCTGGGTCAGCTCGGAGACCTGCTCGGTGTAGTTCTCGACACGGCCGCGGACGTCCTCGACGCGCTCGCGGACGCTCTCGATCGACGACTGGGTGCGCAGGCGCTCCAGCGCGGCCTCGCCACGCTCGACCAGCTTGTTGTACGTGTTCTGAGCGTTCTCGGCGTAGGTCTCGGCGGCCTTGCGCAGCTCGTCGGTGCTGAACTTCTCGCGCAGTTCCTCAACCTGGCCCGGCAGTTCTTCCTGCAGCTTGGTCAGGCGGGCGCGGCCCTCTTCGACGCGGGCGTTGGCATCGGTGCGGGCCTCTTCGGCACGCTCACGCAGGCTCGCGACGATCTCGTTGACGGTGGCCAGCGCCAGGTCCGCGGCGCCGACGGCGGCGAACAGGGGGGCCTTCAGGTCTTCGATGGTGGGCTGGTTGGCCTCTTTGTTCTCTGCCATGTTCGTTGTTTCCTTTCTCGGGTACTGCGTTGGTCAGTTCGCTACTTGGTGAGTGTCAGTCGTCGTTGTCTGCTCCTCACTTGCGGCTTCCAATTCAGGCTGATCAGGAAGCGGTTTGGTCTCGGCATCGTTCTGCTGCCGGAAGGATGTGTAGATGTCGAGCAGCACCTGCTTCTGCCGCTCGGTGATCGAGAGGTCGGCGATGATGGCGTCACGCACCTCACCGGCGGCGCTGGGCTCGAGAATTCCGGCCCGTACATAGAGCACCTCGGCCGAAACCCTGAGCGCCTTCGCGATCTGGTTCAGCACATCGGCCGACGGCTTGCGCAGGCCACGCTCGATCTGGCTCAGGTAGGGGTTGCTGACGCCCGCCTTCTCAGCGAGTTGGCGGACCGAGACCTGCGCAGCCTCCCGCTGGGTGCGGATAAAGCTGCCGATGTCCTGGGCTGCATTCGACACGACGGCGGCGATATCTGCATCCTGCGCCATGTCATTCCCTCGCCTTGGTCGACCGCTTTTGGTTGGGCGGTCCGTACCAAAACAACGGTACGAGGGGGTGCTAACTATTGCAAGCGCTTGCTAGCAGCTCAGACGAAAAGCTCGGCGATCGTGTAGATGACCAGCCCCGCCAACGATCCGACGACGGTGCCGTTGATCCGGATAAACTGCAGGTCACGACCCACATGGAGCTCGATTCGCCGGCTCGCCTCGTCGGCGTCCCAGCGCTCGATGGTCTCGGTGATGATCGCTGTGATCTCCGTCCCATATTGCGCCACAAGGTGTTTTGCGCCCCTGACGAGCCAGTCGTCGACCTTGTCCCGCAGCTCCGCGTCGTCCCGCAGGGACTCCCCGATCCGCACCACCGAATCTGCAATCCGGGTGCGCAAAACTGACGACGGATCGTCGACCGATTCGAGGATGATGCGCTTGGCGGTACTCCACGCCGTCTCCGCGGCGCGGGCCACCTCGTCGCGCGCCAGGATCTGCTCCTTGATCCGTTCGGCCCGCGCGATGGTGTCCTCGTCGTTCTGCAGATCGTCGGCGAAGTCGAAGAGGAACTTCGTGGCCGACATCCGCAGCTCGTGCTCGGGGTTGCGCCGCACCTTGTCGGTGAAGTCCATCAGCTCACGGTGAATCCGGTCGCCGACGAGGTGGTCCACCCAGCGCGGCGACCACGTCGGCGAATCCCGCTCGATGACGCGCTCGATGATCTCGCCCGCATTGAGCGACCACTGGAACGCCCGGTCGGCCAGCAGCTGCAGCAGCGCCTCCTGCCGTCGCTCGGCCAGCAGGCTCTCCAGCACCCGGCCGATCGGCGGACCCCACTGCGGTTCGGCGATCCGCTTGACAATCATCCGATCCAGGACGTGCTGGACGTCTTCGTCGCGCAGCAGCTCCACCAACACGCGCAGCACCGTCGACGCCTCGGCGGCCACCCGCGCCGCATGCACCGGTTCGGACAGCCATTTACCCAACCGGCTGGCCACTTGGGCGTCGCGCAGCTTGGTCTCGACGACTTCCGGCGACATGAAGTTCTCGCGGACGAAGGTGCCGAGGCCCTCACCGAGCTGGTCCTTCTTGCGCGGGATGATCGCGGTGTGCGGGATGGGGATCCCCAGCGGATGACGGAACAGCGCCGTGACCGCGAACCAGTCGGCCAGCGCGCCGACCATGCCGGCTTCGGCGGCCGCCCGGACATATCCGACCCATGGGCCGGTCCAGCTGTATGCGCCACCGCGGGCCTGCAGCCACGTGCACACGGCAAACAGCACCGTCGCACCGAGCAGGAAGCTCAGTGCGACCGCTTTCATCCGGCGCAGGTTGCGGCGCCGCTCTTCGTCAGCCGTCCGGTCGGCGCCGGCAAACGACTCCGCGAGACTGGCCTGCGGTTCGACGGGTGCCTGGTGCCTCGGATGGGGGCCAGTTCCCGGCCCGGGTCGGTGTGCCACCCCTCCATCATCCTGTATGTCTGGAGTGGTTGCCCCGTACTATTAAGCGGACCTAGCGGAATGGACGTACGGCGGACGTGGCACAGCAGAATGAACCCTCGGCGGCGAAAGCCGACGGGCGTAAACGACGCTGGCACCAACATAAGGTCGATCGCCGCAACGAGCTGGTCGACGGCACGCTCGAAGCCGTCCGGCGCCGCGGCAGCAACGTCAGCATGGATGAGATCGCGGCCGAGATAGGCGTCTCGAAGACCGTGCTGTACCGCTACTTCGTCGACAAGAACGATCTGACCACCGCGGTGATGATGCGCTTCGCACAAACCACGCTGATCCCCAACATGGCGTCGGCGCTGTCGTCGAACCTCGATGGCTTCGAACTCACCCGCGAGATCATCCGGGTCTACGTCGACACCGTCGCCAACGAGCCGGAGATCTATCCGTTCGTCTTCGCCAACAGCTCTGCGAGCAAGAGCAAGGCCATCGCCGACTCGGAGAAGATCATCGCGCGGATGCTCGCCGTGGTGCTGCGCCGCCGCATGGCGCACGCCGGCATGGACACCGGCGGTGTCGACGCCTTCGCGTTCCATACCGTCGGCGGCGTGCAGCTGGCCACCCACTCGTGGATGTCCAACCGCAGAATGACCGCTGAGCAGCTCATCGACTACCTGACCTTGCTGTCCTGGAGTGCGCTGCGCGGCATCGTCGAAGTGGGCGGGTCACTGGCGGAGTTCAACTCGCAGTCACATCCGTCCCCGACCATCCCGCGACATCTGATTCACTGAGCGCGTGACCTCCGATCTGCCGTCGCTGTGGACCCACGAGCCGCATAAGCACCTCGTGTTCAAACCCGGCCACCGGGTCTCCGACATCGACCCGGACGCCACCCCCGGATTCCGCGGCAGCAAGGGTGACGCCGGGGATCTGCAGACAGAACGTAACGAGCGCTTCGCCGAGCTGCAGGAGATGTTGTACGCGGCCAGCCGTGCCGGGGATCGGCGATCGATCCTGCTGGTCCTGCAGGGCATGGACACCGCCGGCAAGGGCGGCATCGTCAAACATGTTGTGGGAGCCGGTAATCCGCAGGGCATCCGGTACTCCAGCTTCGGCAAGCCCACTGCCGAAGAGCTGTCTCACCACTATCTGTGGCGCATCCAGAAGGCGGTACCGCCGGCCGGGCACATCGGCGTCTTCGACCGCTCGCACTATGAGGACGTGCTGATCGTGCGCGTGCACGACCTGGTGCCACCGTCGGTATGGGAACGCCGGTACGACGAGATCAACAGCTTCGAGCGCGAGCTCACCGATGCCGGGACGACGATCATCAAGGTCGGGATGTTCGTCTCGCTCGACGAGCAGAAGAAGCGGCTCTCCGAGCGACTCGACCGGCCCGACAAGTACTGGAAGTACAACCCCGCCGACATCGACGAGCGGCTGCTGTTGCCCAAGTACCAGGAGGCCTATCAGGCCGTGCTGGACCGCACCTCAACGGACTACGCGCCGTGGCACGTCGTGCCGTGCAATCGCAAGTGGTACTCCAGGCTGGCCATCACCGAGCTGTTGATCGAGGCGCTGGAACGGCTCGAGCTGTCTTGGCCCCCCGCCGACTTCGATGTCGAGGCGGAAAAGAAGCGGCTGGCCGAGGCCTAGCGCAAAAAAGAGCCCCCGACAGAAGTCAGGGGCTCTTTCTCTTCGGCTTACTTGACCAGCGTGAACTGGCCGATGTTGGTGATGCCGCGACGGAAGAAGTCAGCGCAGCCGGTCAGGTACTTCATGTAGCGGTCGTAGATCTCCTGGCCCTGCAGGGCGATGGCGGCGTCCTTGTTGGCGGCAAGGTTGGCGGCCCACATGTCCAGGGTGCGCGCGTAGTGCGGACGCAGCAGGTGGGTGCGCTCCAGGGTGAAGCCCGAGCCCGCGGCGAGCTGCTCGATGTCCTCGACGGCCGGCAGCTGCCCGCCGGGGAAGATCACGTCGCCGATGAACTTCATGAACTTCAGGTCGCTGATGGTCAGCTTGATGCCGTTCTCGCGGAAGAACTGCTGGGTGTGCGCGAGGATCGTGTGCAGCAGCATCCGGCCGCCGTTCTCCGGCAGGATGCTGTAGGCCCGCTCGAAGAAGATCGGGTAGCGCTCCTGCTTGAAGGCCTCGAAAGCGCCGATCGAGACAATGCGGTCGACGGGCTCGTCGAACTCTTCCCAGCCCTGCATCCGGATCTCGATGCTGCGGTTGGTGTCGATCTTGGCCAGCCGCTCACGGGCGTACTCGGACTGCGCCTTGCTCAGGGTGATGCCGATGACGTTCACGTCGAACTGCGTGATGGCCCGCTCCAGCGCGCCGCCCCAGCCACAACCGATGTCGAGCAGGGTCATGCCGGGCTTCAGGTCGAGTTTGCCGAGCGCCAGATCGAACTTGGCGTTTTGCGACTCCTCGAGAGTCATGTCTTCGCGCTCGTAGTACCCGCAGGTGTAACCCATGGTCGGTCCGAGCCACAGGGCGAAGAACTCATTCGAGATGTCGTAGATCGACTGCGACTCCTCGTAATGGGGGGTCAAATCGATGTCGGCTTGTGACATATCGGTATCTATCCTTTGCGTTTACGTCCGCTGGCGCGGGCGGCGCGGCCGCTCATTGCGGCCAGCCGACATACCCGTACGTGCGCACCCTGCTGGGCCCAGCGAAAACAACCCGCACGCAAGGTTAACGAAAATTACTGCCAGGCTCCAACCCGGCGACTGTCAGTAGGTGTAGAAGCCTTTGCCGGACTTCTTGCCGAGCTGCCCGGCCTCGACCATGCGCAGTAGCAACGGAGGGGCCGCGTACAGCGGCTCTTTGTACTCGTCGTACATGGAGTCGGCGATCAACTTCATGGTATCCAGGCCCACCAGGTCGGCGAGCTTCAAAGGTCCCATTGGGTGGGACAGGCCCGCGACGACGGCGGTGTCGATGTCCTCGACGGTGGCGAATCCCGACTCGGCCATCCGGATGGCGGCCAGCAGGTAGGGAACCAGCAGGAAGTTGACAACGAAGCCCGAGCGATCAGCGGCCCGCACGACCTTCTTGCCCAGCACCTCGCCGGCGAAAGTCTCGACGCGCGCGGCGGCTTCGGGGGCGGTCGTCACCGAGGAGATGAGCTCGACCAGCGGCAGCACCGGCACCGGGTTGAAGAAGTGCAGACCGAGCACCCGGCCGGGGTTCTTGGTCGCAGCGGCGATGCGCATGATCGGGATGGACGACGTGTTGGACGCCAGCACCGCATCGGGGTCGGTGATGATCTCGTCAAGCTGAGAAAAAACCTTCGCCTTGACGTTGACGTCTTCGACGATGGCCTCGATGACGAGCTGGCGGTCGGCCATGTCGGCCAGGTCGTTGGTGAAGCTCAGGCGGCCCAGCGCGGCGTCGCGGTCGGCCTCGGACAACTTGCCCTTCTTGACGGCGTTGTCGAGCGACTTGGTGATCCGCTCCCGACCGGCGGTGGTCAGCGCCTCGGTCGGCTCGAATGCCAGGACCTGCGCGCCGGACTTGATGCAGACCTCGGCGATACCGCCGCCCATCTGCCCGGCCCCGATGACCCCGACTCGTTCGATTGCGTTGCTCACCGCTGTCCTCTCCTCGTGACTACTGATGAAGATATGCGACAGGCCCCGCCCAGTTTCTGAGCGGGGCCTGCCGTATCTAGCTTTCGCGGCCGTGAGGGCTGTGCAGGGAAATCACTGCCGATGCGCACACAGCACTCACACTCGTGGCCGACTTAGTGGAACTGACCCTCTTCGGTCGAGCCCTTCAGAGCCGCGGTGGAGGTGTTCGGGTCCACGGTGGTGGCGATCTTGTCGAAGTAGCCGGCGCCAACCTCACGCTGGTGCTTGGTGGCGGTGTAGCCACGAGCCTCAGCGGCGAACTCGCGCTCCTGCAGGTCGACGTAGGCCGTCATGCCCTCACGGGCGTAGCCGTAGGCCAGGTCGAACATCGAGTAGTTCAGGGCGTGGAAGCCGGCCAGGGTGATGAACTGGAAGGTGAAGCCCATGGCACCCAGTTCCTTCTGGAACTTGGCGATGGTCGAGTCGTCGAGCGCCTGCTTCCAGTTGAACGACGGGCTGCAGTTGTAGGACAGCAGCTGGTCCGGGAAGTCAGCCTTGACGGCCTCGGCGAACTTACGGGCGACCTCGAGGTCCGGCACACCGGTCTCCATCCAGATCATGTCGGCGTACGGGGCGTAGGCCTTGGCACGCGCGATGCAGGGCTCGATGCCCTTCTGGATGTTGTAGAAGCCCTCAGAGGTGCGCTCACCGGTGACGAACGGCTTGTCGCGGTCGTCCACGTCCGAGGTGATCAGGGTGGCGGCCTCGGCGTCGGTACGCGCGATGACAACGGTGGGGGTGCCCGCGACGTCGGCGGCCAGGCGGGCCGAGGTCAGGGTGCGGATGTGCTGCTGGGTCGGGATCAGCACCTTGCCACCGAGGTGGCCACACTTCTTCTCCGAGGCCAGCTGGTCCTCCCAGTGGGTACCGGCGGCACCCGCGGCGATCATGGCCTTCTGCAGCTCGTAGACGTTCAGCGCGCCACCGAAGCCGGCTTCACCGTCGGCGACGATCGGCACCAGCCAGTTGTCGACGCTCTTGTCACCCTCGACGCGGGCGATCTCGTCGGCGCGGAGCAGGGCGTTGTTGATGCGGCGGACGACGGCCGGCACCGAGTTGGCCGGGTACAGGCTCTGGTCCGGGTAGGTGTGGCCCGAGAGGTTCGCGTCACCGGCGACCTGCCAACCGGACAGGTAGATGGCCTTCAGGCCGGCGCGGACCTGCTGCACGGCCATGTTGCCGGTCAGGGCGCCCAGCGCGTTGATGTAGGAGCCGTCGCCCTTGGTGACGCCGTCCCACAGGATCTCGGCGCCACGACGCGCGAGGGTGTTCTCCTCGACGACGCTGCCCTGCAGCTCCTCAACCTGGGCAGCGGTGTAGTCGCGGGTGATGCCCTTCCACCGGGGGTTGGTGTCCCAGTCCTGCTGAATCTCAGCGGCGGTACGTGGCTTTCCGACGTTGGACATTGTGCTCCTTCGTGAGGCCGCGTCGCCGTGGGCGCCAAGATTCAAACTGATTGTTAACGCTTTGGCGACTTCGCTTGTGTGCTGTTAACGACGATGACACAGCACATACCCGCAGGTCCAGCGGTTACAAGTGCCAACTTTCGCCAACACTCGTAGCCAAGTTGCGAAGATTGCGAATTTGCTGGGGAGCTTGACCGGTTCAGTAGCTACTGATTGGTAACCGAAACGTGCTGGTCAGTACGCTCGTACTGTTAAATCGGCGCACTCAGAGCGCGAACAGGCAAGCGACCGCTTTGACCTCGTCACCGACCACATATGTGAGCGTTGTAACACTGCGGTCACACAGCTCCGGACCGAATTTGTCGGTCGATCCGGCCGGGTACTCGTGAGTGATGATCTCCAATCGCTCCCCGAGGGCCACCGCGGCGTCGTGCTCGATGGTCACGCGCAACGGCGCTTCGAGCAGCTCGGGACGATAGGTCTGCAGGTAGTCCTCGACCACCGACCAGTAGACGGAGTTGTTCATGTGGTCGAACAGGTCGATGTCGCTGACCCGGACCGGGAAGTCGACGATCCGGAGCGCGTCGTCGCGACCGCCCGCCTTGAGGTAGCCCTTCCAGCGCAGCCGATCAGTGGAGGCAGTCCGCTTCAGGCCGGCGAGGAAGTCGTCCGAGATCCGTGCCGGCCCCTGCGTCTCCAGATTCATGTTGATCCAGAACGCCTCGGACTCGATCAGGCCGCCCTTCCGGCCGTCGATCCGCACCCGCATCTCACACCACCGGTTCGACGTGCCCGAACACCAGCGGCGCAGCCGCAGGATGTCGCCGCGCTCGAACGGGCTGATCAGATCCACCATGGTGCGCCTGACCACCCAGGCGGGGTGGACGTCTTCGTAGCCCATCTGGCGCAGCTGGTCCTGGCCGATGTCCTGGATGTGCCGGCAGGCGCCGTCGAACCGCAGTCGGCCGTTCCGATCGACGTCGGCCATCCGCAGTGGCCAGCTGGTATCGAAGACGTCGGGATGCCCCTCGGGGACCGGCTGCAGGATCTTTGTCAGCCCCGTCATCGCAGTGGTCTTTTCGGCGGTGTCCGCGGTGCTCATGGCGCCCCTTTCCCGGCGGGTCCACGCGGGCTGGATCGCCCAACTGACCCGCGGGCCCGATCCTGCCACAGGCCAATTTTGCCAATTATGCGAAGATGGTGTTCACATGATTGTTAGGCTGGTTTCATGGCGAAGACTTTCGTTGGCTCACGGGTGCGTCAGCTCCGCGGCGAACGCGGCTTCAGCCAGGCCGCACTGGCGCAGATGCTCGACATCTCGCCCAGCTACCTCAACCAGATAGAGCACGACGTCCGGCCGCTGAGCGTCGCCGTGCTGCTCCGCATCACCGAGGTGTTCGGGGTCGATGCGACGTTCTTCGCGTCCCAGGACGACACCCGTCTGGTCGCGGAGCTGCGCGAAGCACTGATGGATCGGGACCTCGGCGTCGACGTCGATATCCCGGAGATCGCCGACCTGGTGAGCACCCATCCGACGATGGCCCGCGCGATGGTCGACCTGCACCGCCGCTACCGGTTGTCCACCGCACAGTTGGCCGCCGCCACCGAAGACCGGTTCTCCGACGGCAGTGGCAGCGGTGCCATCACCATGCCGCACGAAGAGGTCCGCGACTACTTCTACACCCGCCAGAACTACCTTCACGAACTCGATACCGCCGCCGAGGAATTCATCCTCCGCATGCACATGCGGCGGTCGGAGCTGCCCCGCGAACTGGCCGAGCGGTTGAGCCGAGTACACCACGTGCGCATCGTGCAACGGCTCGAACTCGGCGACAACGTGCTGCACCGGTACGACCCGGAAACCAGGACGCTGGAGATCGGCGGCCACCTGTCGTCGGGTCAGTACGTGTTCAAACTGGCCGCCGAGCTGGCCTACCTGGAATTCGGCGATCTACTGGAAAGCCTGGTGGCCGAGGGCAATTTCACCAGCGAGGAATCGGTGAAGCTGGCCAGGATGGGACTGGCCAACTACTTCGCCGCCGCGACGGTGCTGCCCTACGGCCAATTCCACGCTGTCGCAGAGGAATTCCGCTACGACGTCGAGCGGTTGTCGGCGTACCACTCGGTGAGTTACGAGACCATCGCGCATCGGCTGTCGACGCTGCAGCGGCCGTCGATGCGTGGCGTGCCGCTGTCGTTCGTCCGCGTCGACCGGGCCGGAAACATGTCGAAGCGCCAGTCCGCCACCGGTTTTCACTTCTCCTCGTCGGGCGGTACGTGTCCCCTGTGGAACGTCTACGAGACGTTCGCGAACCCCGGCAAGATGCTGGTGCAGATCGCCCAGATGCCGGACGGACGCAACTACATGTGGGTGGCGCGCACCGTGGAACGACGGGCCGCGCGGTACGGCCAACCCGGCAAGACGTTCGCCATCGGATTGGGTTGCGAACTGCGCCATGCCAATCGGCTGGTCTACTCCGAAGGGCTGGACCTCTCGGGCGGCGCCGCGACGCCCATCGGCTCAGGCTGCCGGGTGTGCGAACTGGACAACTGTCCGCAGCGGGCGTTCCCCGCCCTCGGCCGAGAACTGGACCTCGACGAACACCGCAGCACGGTGACGCCGTATGTGGTGAAGCGCGCAAATCAGTGACGGGCAGGGCGCCGGCACGGGCATAGGCTTGATCGGTGGCCCCCTCTACGTTGAAGGTCGATACGGCCGGTCTGCGGTCACTCGCTGGAGAATTGAGCGAGATCGCCGGCGGCTTGAAAACGGCGCCCTCGCCGGTCGCGGCAGACCCCTCGTGGCAACCAAGCGCTGCGGCGGTGGGTGATGTGTCTGCCGGGATTGATCATGTCGATGGTGAATGCGCGACGGCTCTGACCGAATTCGGCGGCAACCTGACGAAGGCGGCCAATGCATACGAAGCCTCCGACGCCGCGGGTGGCGGAGGCATATCGCAGGCGATGCCGGGTCGGTAGGGGTCTTGACCGCACCGATCTCGATGCCGACGAAGTCACAGGTCCAGTCATGGAACACGGATTCTCTGGACGCTGCGGCAAAGGACTGGGGCCAGCGCGCCACGAAACTGAAGGACGCTTACGACAAAGCGCAGCACGGACTCGAGAACGCCGACTGGAGCGGCACCGCCGGGGAGCAGGCCCGGGCACGAATGAAAGCGGACGCTGACAAAGTCCATACCGTCCTCGATCAGATCGAACATGCCGAGAAGACGGCCACCAAAGGAGCACAGTCGATCGGCGCCGCGAAGCGAGACGCGGTCAAAGCGATTGACGACGCCGAGGACGACATGTTCTCGGTCAGTGAGGACCTGACTGTCACCGATCGTCTGCCAAAAATTCTCGTCGCCCCGATGCTGCTCATGCGCGAACTGGCCCGGCACGCCTATCAGGCAGCCATCCGCGGCCGGTCGATGAAATTGGCCACCGTCGACGCGCAGGTGGCCGCGGCATTGAAGCTGATCGGCACCAAACTGAACGGGTTCAAACTCGGCCCGGGGGGCGGTGGTGGTCCCGGGACTGAAGGCTCGGTACCTCCGGGCGGAGTCAAGAACCTCGGGCCCATCGCCGGCACCGGTGCGCAGCCGGGTATCCCAGGCATCGGGGCCGCAGATCTCGGCGAGATCGTCGAGCTTCCGGACGGCCGGTTGGTGGCCGTCTTCGGCGACTCATTCAAGGGCGACAAGGTCGGAGGTCCGGACAATGAGCACTACCGCTCGGTGGCCGTGCCGATCGTCGGGTGGGACAAGGACGGCAAGCCCATCTTCGGGCCGCCACTCAACAGTCCCGGGGGACCCGGTACGCCCGGCACGCTGTTTCCGCCCCCACCCGAGGCAACAGCGATCG
>Ga0105237_10005025_pt1 | contig 15055 bp, 28 predicted proteins | sample KBSC24metaG_FD_81520 | JGI IMG/M metagenome (GOLD analysis project Ga0105237, IMG submission 81520) | Corn rhizosphere microbial communities from Kellogg Biological Station, Michigan, USA - KBS C2-4 metaG | ecosystem: Host-associated > Plants > Roots > Rhizosphere > Soil | place: Michigan, USA... | reverse complement strand
ACTTAGAGATGTATCTTCTATTAAAGGTGAGTTCTTTGATATATTGCAGACTTATAGCATTGAATTAGGATAGTAATAGATGAGTATTACGGAAGATGATCTTTTCGCAGATTCTTTAAGAGTCCTTTTTCAAGCACATGCTAGATTAGCCTTAACTGGTGATAGAAAAGATATGGAACATTTCAAAAGCTCCTTAAATGACATGATTGATTATATAGATAATTATGTTGAGAAGCGTATAGAGCAAGCTATAAAAGACAAAATAATTGACTATAGATCTCCTTCTAAATAATCTGCTATTCTTCTCATATTGTTTCTATAATTAATTAGCAGGAGATAAACAATGGCATTTATGAAAGGTGATAAAAATATAAACAGGAGTGGTAGACCGAAAGGTCCATGTCTCAGAACTAAGATCACAACGCAGATTATAAGTTCTGAAGGGGATACCTTTGCTCAAGTTATAGCAGACTTAGGTAAGCTTGCCAAGACTGGAGATAAATGGGCTGTAGAAAAATATTTAAATTGTCTTGCGCCTTATATTTTGCTTAAGCCTAAAACTGAAGTTGATATAACAGGTGGAGAAGATCTTGGATTGGTTACAGGGGCTATTGCAGGGCTACCTGAGGGTAAAAGAGAATTGGTTGGGTCTTTGATGGCACAATTAAAGGACGTGATTTATGGATAATCAAGACGAAAAAAATAGAATAGATAGGCTTTATAACAACTGGGCGGCTATGAGTCAATATTCTCAAGACCCTTCTTCTTTTGTTTCCTATGCTAATGCAACTAAACTATTATTGCATGATCTATGTGAGATTATTATGGAGTTATTAGAAAAGACGGAAGAACTTGAAAGAAGATTAGATGCCATTCAAAGACTTTCCTTTAAGTAGGAAGCCGAACATGAATAAGCGACAATTAGAAAAGATGTTTGCGGATGAGGATGTTAGAATAGAATTTATGATAACGGGGGAGTCTTCTGTTAAAGGCGAGTCCTTTTTACATGCTTCTAAAAATTTACAGAGTTCTTTTCGGGCAATTCGAAAATCCACTGGCATGCAGACTCCATTGTGTAAAAGTGTTGAAGATGCGTTAAAAAGTTTGAGTAATCAGGAGAGCATTAATGAATAAAATAGATTATTTGCAGATAGCTAAAGAGCTTAATAAAATGGCCGCCGAGGACAAAGTTCACTCTATTTTAAAAGGAGTTTTTATTGTAAGAAAAGGCCTTACGGAAGAATTCGTCGAATTTTACAATCATGTTAGTAAAGCGAGTAAAGAGATTGATCAGTCAGGAGATCATTTACAAAACATGATTGATGAAAGGTTAGCTACTCTTGAAAATTTTAAAAAGGAAGAGAAGGCTGATTATAAGGATTATTGCTATGTTAAACATTCTTCGGATAACCCTTTTTCATATGGCGTTTTATCTCAAGTTAAAGATGAAATTAACTTTTTAAAACAGCTTAAGGTTAAAATTAATCCGGAAAGTCTCGAGGTTTAAAATGCTAGTAAAAATTTCAGGAGAACGGTTTGTTAATACGGATCATCTAATTATGATATAGCCTTCCATAGAAGCAGAAGACAAATTTTGGATTCAACTTAATGGTAATGATAGAGTGATATCTCTCGAAGACCTTAAACTGATAGTCAAAGCTATGGAAAGTGAAGTCGGTTATATGAGTTAAGCCCATTATGGGGAGGAGAAGTTAGATGGAAGCGCCAGATAGATGTTGTTGTTCTTGTTCATGTTGTAATTCAAGTGACGAAAATTGGAATAGGAACTCATCTGCAAACGTAAAATTCTGGAAAGAGTTGCATGCGAAATTTCCTAAGCTTATGCCTGTGAATCCAAAAGAGATCACCAAAGAGCAATATGAGGAAAATTTAAAATCATACGGTGATCAATCTGAATTGGGCAAGCTTTTCGAAAATATTAAGAGTGAAAAAAAAGGAGGAAACGGTGAGCACAAGTCTTTATTTTAATATGGTAAGAAAAAACCCTTTTGTGTTTAAACAGCCCATCAAAGGGATGATTGCTGAAAGATATTATGATCATGACGGATCATTAAGTGGTTATGAGATTATTCTTACCCCTGAAAAGGATTTGGACTTCTTTGAGGGTATGCTTGCTGCTGGCCCTACTTCTGATAAAAAACAAAATTCAGAATTTGAAAAGGTTGTTCAGCATTTAAGAGATGGGCTTTGTATTGAAATGTCGATAAGTGAATAAACATATGAGAAAAAATTATGATAGTTATCTCAATCGACCAGAGATTTTATATTGGCTTTCGAGGGAACTTGTTGAGATCGACGAAAAAATGCTAACAGACTTTAAATGCGAAACTATCAGTTAAGTCCGAATAAATCTTTACACCTTCGTTGTGATATGTTACATTCATGGTAGGATAATTGATATGGAAGAATCTCATGCATCAGAACAAACCTACAGCTCCTATTTCTTACGTAGACAAAAAAGGTAAGAAAGTTGATGTGGATAAAACATTAACAAAAACTTATCCTCTAGAATTAACCTTAGCTGAGCTTGCGATTGTGCAAACACTTGTTAATAGATCTTATTTTAATTGTAATTGTAATTTGGATAAGGAAGTTGTGGGTGAAGTGGTTTTGAAAATTAGGGATGTATTACAATAAATGAAGATTAAGATAATGAGAAAGTGTTTTCTAAGCCTTATTTTGGTATTGCTTTCTAATGGAAATTATATAAATACCGATTACATTCAATTTATTGATGTAAAAGAGAAATGGATTAAGATTGACTCAAATAATATGGGGCGTATTTCTTCATATTATTGGTATTTTGATGTTACAGAGAAAGACATAGAAAATATTAAAGATGCGATGGGTGTTTATGGAGGTAAAAAATGAATATTGATTTGCAGGAAGAATCAAATATAATCAATGATGTAGATGAAAAGATAGAGATTCTTAACCGATTGTTGAAATCATAGTATAACTTGTTTAATAACTAGGGAGTAAATAAAATGACTAAAGACGAGCTGATAGAAGCTATTAAAGATATGCCTGGTGGAATGAAGGTTTTTTATTTGGATGAGAAAAATAACACGTATAAGGAAATTTATAATTGCAAAAAGGTTGATGTGGGTGAAATGGAAGGTAAATCTTTAGATATCAATTCCCATATGGCGGTTATGGATACTAAAGGAGCTATAATTTTAGAGGCGGACTAATGAGTTTCAAATCAGGTAATGACTGGCCTATCTTCCTTAGGGTTTCTATTGATTCTTTAGAAAGAGAACGTGGATTAAAACGTACAATGCTTTTAGATGAATCCAAGGTGAAGGGTGATGGATAAGGATCAAATATTTAAAATCTTAGAAGAGAAAGGTGCCAATCTTCCTTGTTCAAGTTGTGGAAACAATAATTTTATCTTATTAGATGGATATATATATCCGATAGTAAAACAAGATTTAAACCAAAAAATTGAAAGTAAATTTGAGACAATTATTTCTATAGCTACGGTATGCAATAAATGTGGTTACATCAGACAGCATTCAATAGGAGCTTTAGGTTTAATGCCCGAAGAATTTAAGCAAAGTCGAAACAATTTGGATGAAAGTCAAAATGACTGACAAACGTCGCATTTTCACAGACGCATTAAGAACCTTGGGCACAATAATAAACAAACATCAACAGCGAGATGTTATCCATTTGTCAGTTGAGCCTGTATTTGCGAAGGAGCATTTGGTTGCTGGTGATCATGTGACATTTGATGGGAGAAAGGACTCTCCTTATTCTTCTAAAGCTGTAGGAATTGTTGATCCTTTTCTGCCTCGTCCTGGAGTAAAGATTGGCGAACGATTTTGGCTTGTGCATTATCCTTTTACATTGGCGATGAAAAAACTAAAGCGGAGAGAAATAAATGATTAATGAAGAAATAACGTTGGATTTATTAAAATCTATACCTGAGATGGATACATCAAAATCTATACAAGTGGTAAGAGAAAAGCTTAAGGGAAAAGCTATAGATGCTCTTCGGAAGTCTATCGATCATATAGAGAAAAATGAATTAATGACGGCTTTCCACTTTGCAAGTCTAGCCAAAGACTATCTTGCCGCTTCCAGGTTGAATGACAATATTTTACACTTAAAGGATCAAAATAATGACTGACAAATTAATCAGTGTATATTTTACAGAGCCACAAATAGATCTAATTATTGCAATTATAGAATCATCGGCTAATAAAATTGAAATACACTCTTATAAAGAAAGATTGCTTAAGTTTGCAGAAGGATTAAAAAGGTGCAAAAAGGAGAGTGGGTATAAATAATGACTGATGACGTAGACAACCTAAAACAAAATAAAGAGGTCCATAAAGAGGTCCATTTAGTAATATATAGACAGTCTTTACAGTATGGGTACGGTTATTATGATTCTGTTCAATATGTTACTTTAGATTATGATTTGGCAAAGAAAGAGATTAAAGATAACGAACATGATTATCCAGGTATTTTGTTTATAGAAACTCACCAACTTATGGAAAATAAGAATGACTGATGACATAGACAACCCAATAACAAAGTTTAGGCCGTGGCTTAGATCGTCAGCAAAAGGGATAAATTATGAAGAGTTTAAACAGAAGTGTGAGGAAATAGAGATGAGTGAAGATTGGAGTGAAGATTCAGAAGAGAAGATTAAAAAATGACATTTGATTGGGTAAATATGTTAATTACAACATGCTGTGGGGCTTATATTGGAAATTTGCTTGCTAAGATTACTATTGATAGAAATGAATTAAAGCTCAAAAGACGTTTGTTGAGTCTTGAACAGTCTTCTTCTAAACCAGATAGCGAAACGGAAACTCTTGTTAAAATGTTAAATCCACAAATCAAAATACGTAAGGAGGAGTTGCATAGAATATTGACCAAACTTGCGTTGCATCATAAATGGCTTTACGGAAACAAAGACGGAGTAAGAGCTATAAAATCGTTAAAAGATAAATACGATAATGAAGAGACACTTGATAACGGAAATTATTGGATTAATATTTATGATTATCATTTTCTTTTACGATGTCTTAAACGAGACTTTTTCTTAGAAGATAAGGAATTATTTATGTCATTCGGGTTTAATGATTCTATATACTGTATTTTGAAAGAGTTGGAGTTAGCAATCCCTCAAATGAAAGATCCTTACGGGAAGATAGATGACGATAATAAGTTTGCAAGTAAAGGTGACATTAAGGAGGCATTAAATGGACGCGAGGCTAGCAAAAGATTAAAGAATCAGTCAGGAGACATTTCCAATGGACTTTAGAGAGCACTTCGCGGAAAGGCGTAAGGCTTCTATGAAAGAAGATAAAGTAATAACTACTAGGTATGTTGTGAAGAACGAGTTTGGATTTGAAGAAGTGTGGGAACAAAAACTTATCCCGACAAAACTTAATCCTTTGGTGAGGAAACAAAATGACTAAATCGAAATGGAGGACATCTTGGGCTTATCCTCCAATCCTTTATGATAGAAATCATTTTGAAAATACAAATAAAACAGAATTTGATATAAAAAAATTATTCAAAAGATTAAAGGGAAGTTTGCACAACTCTATTGGAGCACCTATAGATCATTCTTATATTAAAGATGATAATACGTGTGTATTAAGATACGCTTATCTCCTTGATGAGCCTTTTGACTCTTCTAAACCTGATGGTTTGAGATTGGCAGAAGAAATAACTATTAAAATACAAATTGAACGTACCAAAGGCCAACATACTTTAGAGGAGTGCCCTTGGAAACGAGAGCTTAGGAAATTATAATGACTAAAGCCGAATTATTCGCAGCTGTGAAGGACTTCCCGGATGATATGAACATTTATTTAGAGGTTAATGATGGTATAGCTGAACTTATGGCGATTAAGATTGAATGTATATACTTAACTGATACGGGTATAGATGATGATGCCATTCTTTTGATGGGATGTAGATAGCAAGATATCATCCATGTTAGTTAAGTTTTGTTAACTAACGAAATCATCGAAAAATGTTAGTTAATGTCTGAAGGACGTCCCTAGTGGAACTAGAAACGTCCTTCGGGTACTATACAGTAACTGTATAGCTAAAGAAGGAGTGGGTTTCGAACCCACGGAGCGGTGTGTACATCACCCCTCTTAGATATAGTACAAATTATCTAATGCCTTAAGCCACTCAGCCACCCTTCCGACAATTTCAATATAGCATAAAACAAGTGAGATTTGGTAAAATTCTTCCAAATAATAGTTACATAAGTGATTAGTTTTGAGATATGATTTGAGACATAGGAGACCAAAGACATAAAAGGAATAAGAATGACTGACATAATAGGTAACACTGCACTTCTTGATAATTATAAAATAAGAGCCTCTCTCATTCCACCTGATCAAATGGCTAAATTACCTATGAAGGAAGCTCTCGAACTGATTGATTATATTCATAAAATATCATTAGCTCTTGTAGAAGAGCTTGATATACATCAGACAAATATTAAACATTTAGCTGATATTGTCAAAAATAGTGTTAACAAAAAATAAACTATTGACAGTATAAAATATTGTAGTGTAAATTGTATATATAAACATGCCATTCATTAGTTCAGTCGTTTGGTATGTTTTAATTATTGTGAGTTAGTTCAGCTGGTAGAACGGAGCGCTCATAACGCTTATGTCACAGGTTCGAGCCCTGTACTCACAACCATTTATGGGTAGATTAAGGCCTTTGCTGTTCCTAGATGCTTCTTTCCATAGGCTAGATATGAATCTAGGGCACGCACTTCAAAGGGTTCTACCCACCAAAAGCTCTGATGAGCTAATGCTGTAACTGATTTAATTGAGGATTAAAATGTTTTACCCAAAAATTGAAACACTCTTCGATCGTGATTGTGATTTTTAACAAATGGATAGTTTCACAATCTTCACCTGGATTCTAACTTCTGTAACCATATTAGGGACTTATCTAAACAGTAGACAAAATAAATATGGATTCCTTATCTGGGGAATTTGTAACATGCTTTGGCTTACTGTGGACTTTACACGTGGAATATATGCGCAAGCTGCTTTGTATTCTGTTTTTATTGGATTTAATATATATGGCTGGATGCACTGGAAGAAAAAGGAAAGTTAAATGGAAGCTACTGATAAAACAGCTACATTACAAGCAGAAGAAATTATTAAATCTCTTCCAAAAGAAATTTCAAAAGAAGAATGGGAACAAATAAACGCTTCTAACCACTCTCCTGATTTGCAGAAAATATTTAAAATTAGAGATGAGTCATTTATCGATAGCAAGATTTATTATGCATTCTGGGAATAACATAATTCAATTTCCTCACAGTTTATTTTATAATGAAATTGAATAATTGAAATGATATATAGATAGCTCAGTTTGGCAGAGTCTATCCTTGGGCCGGATAAGGTAGTTGGTTCGAATCCAACCTATATGTTATGCCAATCTTTCAATTATTTATTAGAGCGCTCTTGCCTAGGGCGCTCTTTTTTTATGCATAAAATTTCCTAAATTAATTTATAATTGCAACAAAATTACAAAATATACCACTCCTTTGTAATTTTATTCTTCTATTTCATATTGATAAATGATAACAATCAAGTATGATCGAAGAATTCCAAAATCTCTCTCATGAAGACTTGATATATTGCTACGACCAAGCAGTTGAGCAAGAAAAATTTGATGATCATATCCATTTCAGGACTTTTAATGGCAAACCATTTAAACCCAATAAAAAACAATTAGAATACTTTGCAACAGGCTTAGTCGCTCGTGAACGTGCTTTGATTGCTGCCAATCGCTTTGGCAAGACTTTGTCTGTAAGTCTGGAAGTTTGTGCTCATTTAACAGGAAATTATCCTGACTGGTGGAATGGTTATAGATATGATCGCCCTCTTAATGTTTGGGTTGCAGGCGTCAGTAACAAAGAAACTAATCAAAACCTAAAGACATATTATGTTGGGGATGTTAATGCAGTTGGATGGATTCATCCCAGTTTAATCCTTGATTATAAGCCATTGGAGAATCTCTATTTAATCCAGCATTCATCTGGTGGGATATCAAAATTACGTTTCAAGTCATTTGAACAAGGAAGAGAAGCTTGGCAAGCGGAAAAGGTTGATATTGTTCATCCCGATGAAGAAATGCCATATCTGATTTACAGCGAAGCTTTAACGCGTACTGCTACTACAGCTAAAGGAGATCATGGCATGATCATGCCGAGTTTAACTCCTTTAAAAGGTATGACCTTGTTTCTTCTTCATTTTATGCAGAAACAGATAAGTGATGATGAGGTAAAAAATGTAGCTTCCGGAGAAGTGCACAATTCAATTGTTTATGTGTCTGCAACTCATGATGATGCTGATCATATCCCTCCTGAAGAGAAACTTCGTCTTCATAATTCTTATTCTCCACATGAGCGCGAAGCTAGAACAAAAGGCATTCCTTCATTAGGCAGTGGTTTGATTTATCCTATTTTGGAATCAGAACTTGTCTATAGTCCACGTGAAATTCCTGATTATTGGCCAAGATGTTATGGTATGGACTTTGGATGGCATAATACTGCCGCTGTATTTCTTGCTCGTGATCCTGATACCCTCATTACTTATCTTTATGGAGAATATCTAGCTGGTCAACTTACTCCTCAACAACATGCTAACCATTTATTAAAAATGGGCGCTGATTGGATGATAGGTGCTTATGACGGCGCTGGGGAAAGTGCAACGCAGGATGATGGAGAGAATCTTGTAGAACTTTATAGAAGAGCTGGTATCAGAAATTGGGTACCTGCTGATAAACGCTCTGTTGGGAAAGGTATTTTTACTGTTTTGCAGCTTATGGAAACCGGAATGTTAAAGATATCAAGTTCTTGCACAAAAACGTTAACAGAACTCCGTATGTATGCTCGTGATGAAAATGGCAAAGTTATCAAAGGGAATGACCATTTAATGGATGCTATGCGTTATGCAGTTGTTACAGCATTGCCAACAGCTAGTTGCAAAAAATCTGTTATCAATAAACTTCAAATCCCGTCTTTTGATACAACTCATAGTGGAAATTGGATGAGAATATAATGAAATTATCAGAATCCCGTCAAAAAGCCTTATTCGACGCTCAGAATACATTTTCTAGCATGGCAAATAACCTTCTTTATCAAACATGGCGTAGAGAAGCTATAGAAAGTTTTAAGTTTTATGATGGTGAAGGTCAATACCATCCTGATATATTAGCTCGTCTTCAACAACGCAAGCAAGCTCCTATCGTTGTTAACAAAGTTAGAAGCATGGTCAATCAGGCTTCCGGTATAGAAATAAATAGTCGTGGTAAAATTGCTTTCCGTCCTCAATCAAATAGTGAACAAGAAGAAAAACTAACTAAAGCAATGACGCATTATGGATTTGCCATTCAAAAATTACAGGGATTCTCATTTAAAGGCTCATTAAGATGCCGGGATGCGCTTATTTGCGGTCTTGGATGGGTTAATATGATTCAACAAAATAATCAAATTATTTATGATTATATCAATCCATTGAATGTAATTTTTGATGCTGATGATTTTACCCCTCAATTAACTAATATGCGAAAATTAGTTTATATGCACTTTCTTTCCCCTGAAGAAGTAAAATCATTTTGGCCAAAATATGCTAAAGAAATTGATGCTTTATCTGTTTCTGATCCTTCAAATTTTGGCAATTTCACACCTGAGTTCTTTAATCGACAAAGTTCTATGATTCCTTCTATGACTTCCTTCAATAATGACAGCCGTCTTTTGGTTAATGAAGTCTTTAAGAAAGAGGACAGGAAGTATTTCCATGGTATTGATAAGTTAGGATATTATTTTGAAACCTTCGACGAAGAAGAAGCTGAAAAATTAGCCGATCGTAAAAGTGATATTATGCAAGATAATGGTGTGCAGATTATGCGTACCGTTTTCTGTAATGATATTTTGCTTGAATATGGTCCTATGTTGCCAAATGTACCAAATCGCAAGGATTTCTCTTTAATCCCTTGTGTGTGGTTGAGACGTACTTCGGATGCTGTTCCTATTGGATGGATGGAAGATTTTAAAGACCTTCAGAGAGAGCTTAATTATCGTAAGTTAAAAGAGATTATGTCTCTTAATTCTGCGCGTGCTGTTGTGGATATGGATGCATTCAGTACAATGAGTGCCGATGAAATTCGTGAAGAGATAAGTCGTGTTGATACTGTTCTATTTAAAAGTGGGCCAGGACAAGTTGATATCATTCCTAATTTAGACATCACAAATGCAATGATTACTGCCTCAGAGAGGATTGATCATGAATTGCAACAAGTGTCTGGTATGTATAGTGATGCGATGGGGCAACCAACAAATGCTACCAGCGGTGTAGCAATTAAAGCGCGACAAATAGGTTCTTCAAAAAATCTTGCATTTGGATTTGATTCCTTTACTGCGGTTAAAGAAAGGGAAGGCCATGTTCTTATTGATTTGATGCAAGGCTCCGGTCTTGAAAACATTCTCGTTAATATCGTTCTTGATAATGACGAAAAAGAAGCCTTTATTATGAATGTCGTGAGGCAAGAAGATGGCGAGATATTAAATGATATCCGTACTCTTCCTGTAGATATTTATATTGAAATTGTTCCAGATTATGACTCCTCTTTTGAAGAGCAAAGAGCTACTCTTGAGGCTTTGTTGGCCAATCCGCAAGCTCCTCTTATATTACAAAATCCTTATTTGCTTAAGATTCTTCTTGGTGAACGGCATGCTGATAAAATTGCAGAGGCAATGCAGCAACTTAACCAGCAACAAAATCAGCAAGAATTAATGATCCGTGGAGGTGGGGATCAACTACTTCCATCCCCAGAAAATATAAATCCTACACAGTTAGGAGGTTCTATATAAATGTCTGATCCAAATACTCTTCGTATTTTATCTATTGACGGAGGAGGAATGCGTGGGACATTTAGTGTCCAATGGATGCAGGAATTTGTCAATTTATGGGGAATAAATCCTAATAAAATATGGAAATATTTTGATGTTGTTTGTGGAACAAGTGCTGGAGGATTGCAGGTATTAGGTTATGGCGGAGGTCTATCTCCTGCTAACTTAATGGATTTTCTTGTAAATTCTGGACCATGGATATTTTCCACTTCTACTATTATTCCAGGAATTAGAGCAAATATTTTAGATAAGCTTGCTACCATGATTCTTGGAGGTTCATTTTATCCCAATACAAATTTTATATCCGAGCTTAATGGCCTTTTTGGTTCTCTTACAATGCAGAACCTTAATGTAAATACTCTTATCACTTCTTACGATTATAATACAGATACTCCTGTTCTTTTTTCTAATAGAACATTCCCTCAATCTTCTGGATTAACTGAGTTAATACAAAATGTTGGTTTAGCTACCGCTGCTGCGCCTTTGTATTTTCCTCCTGCTAATTGGGGCGGTGATAATTTTCTTGATGGTGCTTGTATAAAAAACAATCCTGCATTATTGGGCTATATGCTTGGGAAGGTTGTTAAACCTAATTCAAATAGAACATGTATTTTAACTATTGGTTCTGGTTTAGGTGATATAGGTTTTCAGCAACCCATTGTTACCCCCCCTCCTCCTGATGAAAGCAATATGTCTTTTGTTTTTAGTCTCTTATCTATTCTCATTACAGGAACACAAGAGACAGATGCTCTTTTATTGAAAAATCTTGATCAATATACCTTAGACGATCTCTATACATATCGTGCTAATGCTGTTCTTGATCCAGATAGAGATACAGAATTAGATAATACGACAACTGACTTTATTAATTATATGAAAGGACTGGCGACTACTACATTTAATGATGATCTGGTAAATATATCAGATTTTCTAGCTCATTTAACGGCATAAAAATGAACGCCCACCCAGGTTTTACAGATTTCTTTATGTCTCCGGTTACAGGGCGAATTATTTTGCCTATGTTCCCTGATTTAACCAAGAATTATGTATGGATTGGTGATAGGAATGATAGGCCAATTGCAAGTCCTATCCTTATAGATTTACGTTTAGAAATTATTGATCTTCGTAATCGTTTATCGAGAACAAGATTTATATTGCAAGCTCCATCAGAGAATTTTGATAGCTCACAAGCTTTAAATCAATTAGTTCCAGGAATTTTAAGGCATGACAATGGCATTGTTTCCATTCAAACCCTACCTTATCATAATATTTGGATAGGTGATATAAATAATAATCCAGTTCCTCAACCAAGAATATGGGATGATGGAGTAGGTAACGGCAACCTTCCTGCATATACTTCAGAAAAATATAAAATGATATGGAGAATGAATGCGTCAGGCATTCCTATTCTTTCAACTGATATGACGACTATAGAAATAAATATAGAGTTTATTCTTGATCATTTGGTGGATGTTGACATTCATTTAGGCGACATCGATATAGAGATCGGTGATATAAACATTGAAATAGGCGATATAAACACACGTATTGATTCCATTGAGGGGGAATTGGTTCTTCCTCATAACAATATATGGATTGGCGATTCTTCGAACGTTCCGCAACCGAACCCTCGCATACTTTTACAAAACTTGCCATCTATGTTGAGTGCTGATCCTACATTGTTGCTTGGTGCTTATAACCTTTATCAAGGTGATCCTAATCCTTTAAACCTCGGGAACCCTAAAATTGTTAAAACTCTCAATTTAACTAATATGGCTGATCTTCCTGCTGGGTATTTATGGCTCGGTACAAATTCAACCGATCCCTTAAATTTTGGTTTAAATCGCCCTGTTCCCATTATTGTTTTGCCTTTAGATAATATGGCTGATTTGCCTTATAAAAAGATTTGGCGTGGAGATATAACAAATCGCCCTTATCCAGTAGATGACCTAACTAATCTTGAAGATAGAGTTACTACTACCGAAGAAAACATTACAGAAATTAATGATGAAATCACTACTATAAACGAGACGCTCACTACCATTAGTGATCAAATCTCCACCATAAACAGTCAAATCTCATCTATATTAGATTCAATAGCAACCATCAATACTCAAATTACCAGTATCTTAGATGCTATAACCACTATCAATGCCCAGATAACAAGCATTCTAGATTCAATTACGACTATCAATACTCGTTTGGATGGGATTGATGTTACGCTTGGTGATTTGCAAGCCCAAATTGATAGTAATGTTGCTTCAGGCCTAAGTCATCTAGCTGATTTACAATTGCAAATCGATAATGCTATTGCTTCTGGAAATGATCATTTAGCTACTATTAACACCACTCTTGATTATCTTCAGTCTGAAATAGATACCATAAATTCGTCTATCACAACTATCAATACTACCCTTACATCCCTTCAGACCCAGATAGACACTATCAATACAACTTTAACGACAATAGAAGGCGATATTACAAATATCACAGATGTCTTAATCCCTGCTGTTTACACTTATATAGATTCTGCCATAAGCAATGTTACTAATAATTTTGTGGCTGGTGGCGTTATCAATATGAATAATAACAGAATTACTAACCTGCCTTGTGATCCAGTAGAAGACAATGACGCACTTAGTTTTTGTTTCTTCTGGCACTTTGCACACGATGAGGTAACCGTATCATGGTCATGACAAGCAATATCACTATTAATAATATAAACCCTGATTTATCTATTTTAGGCTCACATCAAAGATTTATATATGATCCTACTGACCCATTAGTTAGGACACAATGTTACAATCAATTTGTTCCTATTGTTGGTACAAATTCTGTTAATGATTTTGAGTTGCGAAATTTTAATCTAGCGGGATATCGTCTTAAAAATACTTTGGCTAGTACGGATACCTTTGCGTTTGGTAAATTTGAATTCCAATATTTTGTTAATGATGCTGACACTACCGGAACCACAATTTGGCAATATTCTCCTGGGACGAGTACCGGCTCACATTCTTTTTATGCGGGAAACCCTCCTAGTTCAAATAACCTTGTTCTAACTTTAGATTCCACAGCAGCTATTTTTTCCGTTCCAGTTTATGGTCGAAGAGTAAGTGGCCTTATGTACTTTTCCTCTAATACAACTGCTACAGCTTCAATGGTGGTCAATACTTGGATGAAAGTTTTAGGAACAACTACTTTGGCTGCTACCGGTAGTGAAATTACAATGCCTTCGAGCAATAGGTTAACGTTCACCACTTCTGATTCGTCTACTTCTCCCCCTACGGTTTTGATAACTGCAAATTTTACTTTTAAGAATGCTGGCGCTGCATCTGCGGCAACTACTTCTTTTGGAATTTATAAAAATGGTACAACTTTGCTCTCTCCGGTTTCTCCTACAACCATTGCGGCTAGTTCTACAAATTTGAACCAAGTAAGTCTTTCAGTCATGACCACAGCAACAACCGCAGATTATTTTGAATTATGGACAATGAACACTGTCACTAACACACCAGGTGTTACAGTTACAGATGGTTCTGTTTCAATTATAGGAGTTTAATTATGTCAGGGACATCAACCAGCCAATTCACAGCATCCGCAACCGTTCCTAATCAAGAAGCATGGGGCCATTATCATAGGTTTACTTTTTCTCCTACTGATCCTCATGTAAGAGTACAAGCTTTTAGTCAGTTTGTTCCTACTGCCAATAATGATTCTACTATTAACTTCGAATCACGTAATTTTAATTACGCGGGATTTAGATGGCATCACTTAACTAAATCAACAGATACAAACAAATATGGATCATTCCATTTCCAGAACTTTATCTCCGATGGAACCGGAACAGATATATTTAACTTCGATGGGACAAATTTCAATATTTATGTTCCTGTTTTTACAACATCTGGATTGGATATGGGGAGCCAAAAAATTACAAGTGTGGCTCCAGGTGTTTCAGGAACAGATGCTGTTAACGTTAATCAACTTACCGCTGTTTCAGCGGGTAGCATCACTCTTACAGGAAATGTAACGGGATCAGGAATTCTTGGGACGCCTTTTGCTACCACCATTGCTTCTACTCTTGATCAAATCCCTTCCCCAACTGGTGCTGTT
>Ga0105237_10005024_pt1 | contig 15055 bp, 19 predicted proteins | sample KBSC24metaG_FD_81520 | JGI IMG/M metagenome (GOLD analysis project Ga0105237, IMG submission 81520) | Corn rhizosphere microbial communities from Kellogg Biological Station, Michigan, USA - KBS C2-4 metaG | ecosystem: Host-associated > Plants > Roots > Rhizosphere > Soil | place: Michigan, USA... | reverse complement strand
GCGGGCCTTCGATATCGGCATTGGCCGCCAAGGTGTTCTCGTCGCCGTGCCAGCGGTCGGTAAAAGTGTTGCGCCGCATCCGCATGGTGAATCCAGCCGGCCAGTCGAGTCCGCGGACGACGTCGCCGGTGGTCGTGCGAATTGTGCTGTCTCCGTTGGATTCGACGATCGCTTGGTGGTGGCGCGGATGTACCAGCGCCTCGTTGGCAGCCCACAGCCGCGTCCCGATCAGCACGCCGTCGGCGCCCAACATGAGCGATGCGGCCAGTGCCCGGCCGTCGGCGATTCCTCCGGCCGCAAGTAGCAAGGTGCCGGGGGAGCGGTCTGCGAGGAAGTCGGCGACCTCTGGGACCAAGGTCAGCGTGCCGCGCGAGGAACCGTGGCCGCCCGCCTCAGCGCCTTGTGCGACGACGATGTCAGCACCGACACTCACTGCGCGTTCGACGTGCTCAAGGTTCTGGCATTGGCAAATGAGCACGGCACCAACATCTTTGACTTGAGCGGCGAAGACCCCGGGATCGCCGAACGACAACATCACCGCGGCCGGACGAAATTCGAGCGCTTCGGCCACCACGCCGGGTGAGCGCTGCGCCGACCACGTGATGAAGCCGACGCCGACGCGCTCAGACCCGGCGGCCGCGAATTGCGCACGGACCCAATCGGAGTCGCCGTAGCCGCCGCCGATGAGCCCGAGGCCGCCGGCACTACTGACGGCCGCTGCCAGCGCGCCGCCGGCAGCCAATGCCATTGGTGCAGAGACAATCGGATGCTGAATCCCGAGGCGTTCGGTCAGGCGGGTGGCGATCATCGTCTGATTATGGGCGGCAACTAGGCGGTCGAGCTTGGGGGCTTACGCGGAAAACGCCGAGAATTCCTCGTCAGCCCCCACGTTCGAGGCGGTGGTGGTGACCGACCTGACATTGCCGGCCGGCCCCGCCTGTGAGAACTTGGTAACAGAGCCTTAACGCAGGCTTCCGGACGATGGGTGCCGTACCCGGTGTGCGACAAGACGGCCCGGGAGAAGCATCATGTCGTGGCTCGTTCTGGTCCTGTCCGGCGTCCTCGAAGCAGTGTGGGCAACCGCGATGGGCAAGTCCGAAGGCTTCAGCAAGCTCTCGCCGAGCATCGTGTTCGCGGTCGCGCTCATCGCCAGCATGGCCGGGTTGGCCTACGCCATGCGCGACCTGCCGGTCGGCACCGCGTACGCCATCTGGGTGGGCATCGGCGCAGTCCTCACCGTGGTCTACGCGATGGCCACGGGAGATGAGCCGACGTCGGTCCTCAAGGTGGTGTTCTTGGTGACAATCATCGGCGGCGTCGTCGGGCTCAAGCTCGTGCACTGACGCGCTCGACGCCTCACAGCGGCCGCAGCGACTTGATCGTCTTCATCGGGAACCGCGAGGAGACCCGGTGGATGCCCGGGATGGCAAGCACCTTGCTCGTCAGGAACTGTTCGTACGCAGCCAGGTCCGCGACGGCGACGCGGACGAGGTAGTCCGGCGACCCGAACAGCCGATGAAGTTCGAGTACCTGCGGGTACCCGGCCATCTTGGCTTCGAAGGTCTCGATGCTCGTCATGTCGAAGTCGGTGATCTCGACGTCGAGGAGCACCTCGAAGCTCTGGTTCGCCGCGGCGGGTGAGATCTGCGCCTGGTAGCCGACGATGATGCCGTCGGCCTCCAGTCGCTGCACCCGCCGCAGACACGGCCCCGGTGTGAGCCCGACGCGTTCGGCCAAGGCGACGTTCGCGATGCGGCCATCCTCGCGCAGGACATCGATTATTGCTGTGTCGAGACTATCCATGACTAATTATTGCTCACTGCGGCCCGTATGAGCAGTGAGTGGCAACCAAATTCTACTGTTGACCTGGGATCATTGTTGTCATGGACGCTCTGGTGGAGACTTCGCGGAAGACGGAGATCGCCGCGGGAGTGCGGGCGTCGCTGGCAGCCGGGCTCGGCATGTACCCGATCGGCGTCGCCTTCGGACTGTTGGTCGTCCAGGCCGGCTTGCCGTGGTGGGTCGCGCCGGCGCTGTCCATCGCCTGCTTCGCAGGCTCGTTGGAACTGCTGCTGATCGGCATGATCGTCGCGGTCACGCCGTTGGCGACAGTCGCACTGACGGCGTTCCTGGTCAACTTCCGCCACGTCTTCTACGCCTTCACGTTCCCGCTGCACGTGGTGCGCAACCGGTTCGCTCGTGCGTACTCGGTCTACACGCTCGTCGACGAGGCGTACGCGGTGACCGCCGCCAACCCGCGCGGCTGGACGTCTTGGCGTCTGGTCTCGATGCAGGCCGCATTCCAATTCTATTGGGTCGGAGGCGGTTTGACGGGCGTCCTGCTCGGTTCGATGTTGCCGGCTCGCATCGAAGGGCTGGAATTCGCATTGTGTGCACTGTTCGTCACCTTGACGCTCGACGCCTGCCGCTCCCGGGACGGCGTGCCGTCGCTCCTGCTCGCTGCCCTCAGCTTCTCGATCGCGGTGGTGGTCGCCCCGCACGCGGCGTTGTTCGTCGGGCTGCTGCTGTTCATCGCCACGCTCGTCGCGCGCTACTTCCTGGTGCGGTGGCGTGATGCTTGACCTGAAGTACCTCGCGGCTGTCCTGGCGACCGTCTTCGTCATCAATCTGGCCCTGCGTGCGGTGCCGTTCGCGATCTTGCAGCCGTTGCGAAAGTCCCGCTTCGTCAACACGATGGCCACCTGGATGCCGGTCGGCATCGTGGTGATTCTCGCCGCGAGCACCTTCCGATCGGTCTCCGGCGACGTAAAACACTTGGTATACGCGGCGATGGGGGTGGCCATCACCGTCGCAGCCCATCTGCTCGGCGGCCGGCGGACGCTGCTCAGCGTCGGAGCCGGCACGCTCGCCTATGTGCTTCTGGTGAACGCGCTCTGAGGAGAGCGCGCTGCGGCCCGGGGCCCGACGGCGCTAGGGCTGGTTGTGGTCGATAGCGGACAGGCCGATGCCTGGGGCGAATTGGATCGGCGGAGCGCCGATCTCGACCGTCGCGAGGGCGCTACCGAACAGCGTGAGCGTGAGCGATTGCAGCGCGTCGACGAGCGACTGGAACGCGACACTGCCGAAGTTTGGCGAGACAATGCTGAAATCAGGCGTGCGGTTGCGGAGACCCGACGGCGGATCGACGATCCCAGTTCGTTGGATGAGTGATCTCTACCTCGGTGGTTCAGTTTGTGGCACTTGGCATTTCGAAATACTGCACTAGGCAGAATTCGTGGCCTTCGGGGTCGAACATGACCAGCACGACGCCCTCGTCGTAATCGTGCCGGGTGCCTGACCATCGGCCACCGAGATTCTCGACGTGTTCGCGGCCTTCGTCGATGTCCTCGACTTCCACGTCCAGATGGAGGCGAACCTTGGTCGTCTTGCCTTCCGGAACGCGCTGGAAGGTGAGTCGCGGTGTCGGACCTTCCCGGGAGCCCAGAGTCGCCCAGCCCGGGTCGTCGCCGTGCTCGTAGGACGGCTCGATGCCGAGCAGGTGCCCCCAGAACGTCGACATCCGGATCGGATCGACACAGTCGATGGTCACTCCCGACCACTGATTCGGCACCGCAGCACGCTCCTCCGTTGGTGGGTCAATGATGCGCCCGGCGGCCCTCGTGGGGAAGCGCGGGTTCAAGCGGGAAACCGCGCGGCACTTCTCGTCACCGCCCAAGTTCGGTCCGGCCAGGTTGTCGGTGTTCGCCGATAACCTGGCCGCCATGAAGCTTGTTTCCACCCGCATCATCACCGCCGACGTGCCAACCCTGGTCGGGTTCTACGAATTGGTGACCGGAGCCGACGCTGTCTGGGCCAACGAACTGTTCGCGGAAATACCCACGCCGGTAGGCACTTTGGCGATTGGCAGCGACAAGACTGTTCCGTTGTTCGGAGCGGGTTCCGCGGAGCCTGCGGCCAACCGAAGCGCCATCATCGAGTTCATCGTGGCCGACGTCGACGCTGAATACGAACGGCTCCGTGGCCGGCTGGACGAGGTCGTCACCGAGCCCACCACCATGCCGTGGGGTAACCGCGCGCTGTTGTTCCGCGATCCGGACGGCAATCTCGTCAACCTCTTCACGCCGGTGACCGACGACGCCAGGTCAAAATTCGGGGTGTAGCCACCGGTTCGCGGCATAGCATGCGCTGGTGAGCTTCGTCGTCTCATCGGAAGCGTACGGCCGCTACATGGGCCGATACGCCGAGCCGCTCGCGGCGGTGTTCGGTGCATTCGCCGGGATCACCGGCGGCGGCAAAATCCTCGACGTCGGGTGTGGTCCCGGCGCATTGACGGCGTACGCCCGGTCGGTCGGAGCCGTGGCGTCGGCAATCGACCCCTCGCCGCCGTTCGTCGACGCGATTCGTGAGCGTTTCCCCGACATCGATGTGCGTAGCGGTACGGCAGAGGAATTGCCCTACGACACTGCGGCTTTCGATGCCGCGCTGGCGCAGCTGGTGGTGCACTTCATGACGGACCCGGTGGCCGCCATCAGGCAGATGGCGCGGGTGACCCGGCCTGGTGGTGTCGTCGCGGCCTGCGTGTGGGACGGGCCGACCGGTGCGCTGGCGCCGTTCTGGGATGCCGTCCACGTTGTCGACCCTGACGCGCAGGACGAGGCGTTGCTCTCGGGTGCGCACCGGGGCCACCTGACCGAGCTGTTCGAGGCGGCCGGCCTGCGCGATGTGCGTGAAGACGCCATTGCCGTCGACGTGGTGCACCCGACCTTCGCCGAATGGTGGGAGCCCTACACGTTCGGCGTCGGCCCGGCCGGCGACTACGTCCAGCGTCTCGATGGCGACGGGCGCAACAGGCTGGAAACCGTTGCGCGTGAACGGCTGGGCGCTGGGCCGTTCACCGTCACCGCGACCGCCTGGGCGGCCCGCGGGACGGTCTGACCTTGGCGGAAACGATCAGGCGATACCCAGCGCCGCGGCGGTGAGGTGCCAGAGTCTTTCAGCGGCGAGATCGGGATCGGTACGCGGTGTGGCTCGGAGCTGTTGGGCGATGCTGTGCCGCAGCCCGCCGATGACGAACGCGCCGGCGCTGTCGGCATCGATATCGTCGGGCAATTGGCCCGATTCCTGTCCGCTGCGGATGTTGTCGGCCGCGAACTCGCTCATGGTCTGGAGATGCACCGCTTCGAGTTCAGCGAGTTCCGGGTCCAGCGTCGCACGGCCGAGCAGGATCGGCGCCAGCTCGTCATCGAAGTGATAGGCGACGAAACGCCGGGTGCGCTCGCGTTCCCGGACTCCCCAGTCGGCGTCGACGGGCAGGTGGGCATCGGCGATGGCATGGCGCAGCCCGTGGTAGAAGTCGTCGTAAACCGCTGCGAGAAGCCCACTTTTGGAGCCGAAGTGGTGATAGAGCGCGCCCGTACTGAGCTGTGCCCGACGCGTCAGCGCGCTGAGTTCGAGCACCCCGTTGCCGCGTACCAGTTCGTCGCGGGCGGCGGTCAGAAGTTGTTGACGTCCGATCGGGGCACGTGCCATAGTCCAAAACATAACAGAACTCAGTTATGTTTCGGCGGGAGTGGGCAATGAGCACTGAAGTGTCATCGTTGGCGGACTTGACTGGCGATCTGGCCGGTACATACCGGCGCACCGAGAGTAGCGGCGCGGCCGTCGACCCCGCGGTCGTGGATGCCGACCTCGCCGCGATGGAGCGCGACGGCTACGTGATCCTGCCCGACCTGCTCAGCGCCGCCCAGCTCGACGAGATTCGAGAAGCCGTCACTCCGTTGCTGAAGCTGCACGGCCGCAATGGATTTGAAGGACGTGCTACCCAGCGCATCTACAGTGTGCTGAATAAGACAGCGGCGTGCGACATCATTGCCGACCATCCTCGGGTCCTCGCGCTGCTGGACCGCATGTTCCTGCCGAACTACCTGCTGTCGATGCTCCAGGTGATCAACATCCTGCCGGGGGAGCAGGCGCAGATGCTGCACACCGACGATGGCTTCTACCCACTGCCGCGTCCGCGGGCGGCGTTGGGTGCGGCGACGATCTGGGCCATCGACGATTTCACCGCCGACAACGGCGCCACCGACGTGGTGCCCGGCAGTCACCGCTGGGGCGATCAGCTGCCGGGCGACGACGTCGAGCGCCGGCCTGTGGTGATGAAAGCCGGGTCATGCGTGTTCTTCCCGGGCACGTTGTGGCACGGCGGCGGCGCGAACCGGACCCACGACCCCCGCTTGGCCGTCACCGCCCAATACTGCGAGCCGTGGCTCCGGCCGCAGGAGGCGTTCACACTGTCGATGACCCGCGACACCGTGCGCCGGGTGTCGGAAGATATCCGACGCATGCTGGGCTACAGCATTCATCCGCCTTTCATCGGGCAGGTCGACGGCATGCACCCGAAGCGGCTGTTGGAATTGAATTCCTAACCTGCTGACAGCCTGTTGGTGTCGATCCGACTCGGCCCAAACTTGTCGGACCCTTCTGCTTTGATGGTGTCATGTCCAGCACCGCAACGGCTTTCGAGGTTGAGACGCCGTCGCCGTGTGAGCGTTTCGATGCGTTCGTCGCGGAGATCGGTGAGTTGATCGGTCAGCGCAACGCGATCGACGGGCGGCTGGTGGAGATCGTGGCCGAGATCGACCGCGACGGGTTGTGGGGCGCGACCGGGGCGAAGTCGATGGCGTCGTTGGTGGCGTGGAAGACCGGGGTGTCGCCGCGTAATGCGGAAGTGATGGTGGCCGTCGCGCATCGGTTGGCGGAATTCCCGCGCTGCGCCGAGGCGATGCGGGATGGCCGGTTGTCGTTGGATCAGGTCGGAGTGGTCGCTGAGCACGCCGCTGACGGCTCGGATGAGCATTACGCGCAGTTCGCCGAATCCGCCACGGTCACCCAGCTGCGTAAAGCCGTGAGCCTGGAACCGCGCCCGGACCCCGAACCGAAGCCGGAACCCGAGCGGTCGATCAGGAAAACCACCCACGAGGACGGGTCCACCACATACAAGATCCGGCTACCGAAGCTGGAGGCCGCCAAGTTCGACGCGGCGATGGCCTCGCATCAGGATGCGTTGGTGGCGGACTGGAAACGCGACCACGAAGAGTCCGGCGAGCCGGTTTCGGAGCAGGCGCCGCCGTTCCCGAACGGTGTGGACGCGTTCATGAGCGTGGTCGAGGCCGGCTGGGACAGTGATGTGGAGCGTCGGCCGCATGGGCAGCACACCACTGTGGTGGTGCACCTCGACACCGAAAAGCGGGCTGCCGCTGTGCATCTGGGTTCGCTGCTCACCGATGACGAACGACGGATGCTGTTGTGCGACGCGACGTGCGAGGTGTGGCTCGAAAAACATGGCCAGCCGATCGGCGCCGGCCGCTCAACCCGCACCATCAGCCGCCGCCTGCGCCGCGCGTTGGAGCACCGGGATCGGTGTTGCCGGGTCCCCGGGTGTGGGGCGACCCGGGGCCTGCATGCGCACCACATCATCCACTGGGAGGACGGCGGGCCCACTGAACTGTGGAACCTGGTGCTGGTGTGCCCGTACCATCACCGGTTGCACCACAAGGGCCGCATCACCATCACCGGCCCCGCCGACCGACTCGTCGTCACCGACAGTGCCGGAAACCGACTGCACAGTGGATCGCTGGCACGGTCACCCACCAGACCGCGTCCTGAAGTGCCGCCGTGCCCTGGACCGACCGGGGAACGCGCCCAATGGTGGTGGTACCAACCATACGAACCACCGCCCACACCGTCGGCCAACTAGCTGTGGGCGAATAGGTAAGGGCGGCAGCTCAGTAGGGCACGTCGGTCTCGCCGGCGGACGTGTCCTTCTCGTCGTGATTCGACTCGTGGAAACCGAAGCTACCCGGATTGGGGCCCTGTCCCGGAGCCTCGAATTCGTCGCCGCCGTAAGGCACGTCGGGATCCGGCTGGGCGACGGCCAGTGGGGCGAGGCTGACCGCCCCACCGATCGCGGCAACGGCAATCCATGATGCAACGAGCGCGTTTTTCATTCGCATGACGCCTCCTGTGGGCCTACCCATAACCGGGAATTTGCCCACAGATATTAATCGGGCCGCGACTTCATTGACGACGATTGAAATTATTCGCCGAATTTCCGGGCCGCAGGTCAGGCGAGAATTTCGATTTCGTCGCCCAGGCGGTATCCCGGCGTCAACGACAGCGAATCACCGCTCCAGAACGACCCCGGGTCGAAATAGTTCTCGCGTTTCTCGGTGACCAATAGGCCCATCTCCTCGTAGGTGATGGCCACGGTCTCCGCGCAGTACGCGGTCTCGAGCCCCGCCGTCCGCCGGCGGTTCTTGTCGCGCTGGGCAGTTTCACGAACCTTGCGATGCACCACGGGAATTCCGCGCGTGTAGTCGCTGATCACCGGCGCCCGCCCGCGGAACCACCGACCCGTCAGCCTGGCCGTGGTGGGGAACGCGGTGCCGTCCATGCGGGCCACCACTTTCAGGGCCAGATCTTCCTGCTCGCGGGTGGCGTACGGCGTCAGCTGCCGCAGCCAGCACCGCTGCCCGTACACGTACACCCATCGTTCGACTGCCGAACGCAGATCGTTGAGTTGCACACCACGGTGATGGCTACCGCTCCACAGACATTCGAGTTTGTCGCCGAGTTCGGCGTGCCAGATCAGCGGCGGCAGGTCGTCGATGGCGACCGTCATGCCGACATGGTTCACGGGAGCGTTGGTGAGCGCCTGGATGGCGCGGTCGGGCTTGGAAGCCCCGCGGAACAACCAGATATCGCCGGTCCGGGTTTCGGCCAGCGCCCGCTCCAAAGTCACCGCGTTACCAGTCATCTGGGCAGCTTAGACATTCCCCGTCGCTTCGCTCGCCCCCAATAGACATTCCCCCGTCGCTTCGCTCGCCCCTGACGGGCACAATCACTGCATGCGTGGCTTATGGAAGTGGGTTGGCCTGGCTGGTGTCGCGGGCGTGGTCGCCGGTGGCGTGTTGGTCGCGCGCGATCAGCGCAAGCGCCAGTCGTACACGGCGGACGATATTCGCGCCCGGTTGCATCAGCGGCTGGCCGAATCGGGCGGCCAGTCCACCGCATAGAGCCGATGGTCGCCGGTGAACCCCTTGAGCTCGGCGGCCCGGCCGGTGTCGAAGCTGATGTCGGCGCAGGAAGCCAAGGCGGACAGGGCATCTCGCACAGCCTTGCTCACCAGGATTTCGCCGCCGTCGGCCTGGCTCGCGACGCGGGCGGCCATGGCCACGTTGCGGCCGAAGAGGTCGTCACCGCGGCGCACCGATTTTCCGGTGTGAATCCCGATGCGAACCCGAACGCCGCCCGGCGCCTTGGCCAATTGCTGTTGCATGTCGATGCTGCAGCGCACGGCCTGCTCGGGCTCGGCGAAGGCGATCATGTAACCGTCGCCCTGACTCTTCACGACGTACCCGGATTGCTTCTTGACGCACCGGCTGACCAACTTGTCGTGGTGATCGATCAGCCGCACCCAGGCCCGGTCGCCCATGCGCTCGTTGAGAGCCGTGGACCCCTCGATATCCGAGAACACGATCGCGACCCGACCCGTCGGCGCCAACTTGGCCAGGTCGGGCCGTTCCACCTCGGCCCAGCCGGCCAGCTCCTCGATCGATGACCACATCGCGCCACCGAAACCCTCTTTGTTGATGAGGTTGGCGGTCTGCCACATCGTCTTGACCGCGGCCCGCCCGCCGGCCAGCAGGAGATTGGTGCGCGGCTCGGTCGGCGCCCGCAACTCCTCGATCTCCTGCCGCGCGGACCGCAACCGGGTGCGCGTCACGCGCAGCGCAATCGCCTCGGCGACAACGACCACCGCGAGAACGCAGATGGCGACCAGCTCTACCGTCACCGCTCAAGTATCGAGGCGACGGCGCGCGATCGGGTCATTGACGGACGAACTGCACGACCGCGTCGGTGAACGCGTCGTTGTCGTCACCGGCTGCGGTGTGCCCGGCGTCGGAAAGTTCGACGAACTGCGCGCTGGGGACCTTCTGCAGGAAGTCCTGCACGCCTTCGGTGCTGACGACGTCGGAGAGCTTGCCGCGAATCAGCAGGATCGGGATCTCCAGGTTGATCGCCGCGTGCTCGAGCATCTCGGCGCGCTCGAACGGGTCGTCGCCCGGGGCGGTGAGGAACGCCGGGTCCCAGTGCCAGAACCACTTGCCGTCGCGCAGCCGCAGATTCTTCTTGAGTCCTTCGACGCTGCGCGGTCGGGCGCGGTGCGGCAGGTACGCCGCGACGGCGTCTGCTGCCTCTTCGAGCGAGGTGAAGCCGTCGATGCCGCTGAACATGAAGTCGCGGATGCGGGCGCTGCCGCTCTTCTCGAACCGCGGCACGACGTCGACCAGGACCAGTTTGGTGACCAATTCGGGACCGGCTTCGTGCGCGACCGGCAGGCTGGTCAGGCCGCCCATGCTGGCGCCGATCAGGGCCACCGGCCGGCCGATCTGGTAGATCACCTGCAGGGTGTCGCCGGTCAGCGTCTCGAGCGAGTAGTTGGCGGTGGGGGAGCGGTCGCTGTCCCCATGCCCGCGGCTGTCCAGTGCGACGACGTGGAAGCCGGCGTCCGCGAGAATCTGACCGGTGTTCTTCCAGGAGTGCCGGTTCTGACCACCGCCGTGCAGCATCAGGATGGTGGGCTTGTCCGCAGCGATGTCCGCGTCGCGGTTCCACTCGTCGGCGGCCAGGGCCAGCTCGTCGATACCGCGGAATCGCACCGTCTGTGGACTGCTGCCGCCATCGGCCGGGGAAGTGCGTTCGTCGGTGCTCACTGGAAATCCTCTCGTCACTTCTCCTGCACGTTACCGAGCTGTGCTAACTGAACCGAACATGACCCTCATCACCACGTGGTCTCTAGACTCGGCCGAGGTGTCGCCGCCCAGGCCGGGCGCGCGGCGAGAGGAAGGCATATGGCTGACGAGCACGGGCGGCACAGGAATCCCGACAAGGTGGACGACGAAGACGCGGGCGCCCTGGACGTGACCCTCGAAGCCGACGACGAGAAACCGGCCATTTCCGACGAAGAAGCCCTCGCCTTCCTGAAACCGGCTGCGCCGAAACGGGATAGCCGGGTGATCGTGGCGTTGGTCGTCGGACTGCTGGTGGTCGGCGCGCTGGGCGCGGTGGTGACGTGGCTCGGTCAGCGCGAACTGCAATTGCGTCGTGACGACGCCCTGCACGAGATGTATCTGACCGCCGGGAAACAGGTCGCGGTGAATCTCACGACCATCGACTACCGGCACGTCGACGACGACATCAAGCGGGCACTGGACACCTCGACCGGCGCCTATTTCGATGACTTCAAGCAGCGCTCGCCGGCAGTCGTGGACTCGGTGAAACAGCAGCAGTCGGTATCGGTCGGCACGGTCACCGAGGCTGGCGTGGACTCGGTGACCGACACCAGTGGAGTGGTGCTTGTCGCGGTGAAGGTGCACACCGAGGTCGGCACCGGGGCGCCGCAACGCGACCGCTACTGGCGCGTGCGGCTGACGATGCAGAAGGTGGGCGACAGCGCCAAGGTGTCGAACGTGGAGCCGATCCAATGAGCAAGCACGGGATGGACGAGGCCGAAGAACCGGCCGAGGCGGTTGAGGCGGAGCGGGAGTCGACGGACCTCGAGTCGACAGAGCTGGAACAGGATGAGGCTGAGTCCGAACCGGCGGCCAATGTTGTTGCGGCACAACCGGAAAAGCGGTCGTCCGGCGGCGTCGACTGGGTCCGTGTGGCGGCGTACCGCGTCCTGCCGGCGCTGGCGCTCGTGCTTGCGGCCGCTGCCGGTGGCCTGTGGTACCTGACCGCCAGGCACGGTAACGAGGCCGACCAGGCCACCGTGATCAAGGTCGCCAGCGACGGCACTGTCGCGCTGCTGTCGTACGAGCCGGACACGGTCCGTCAACAACTGACCGACGCGCGCAAGCTGCTCACCACCCCGTTCCTGGACGAGTACACGACGCTGACCAGGTCGGTGATCCCCGGCGCCGAACAGCGGCACATCGCGGCGGCGACGTCGGTGCCGGCGGCGGCCGCGGTGTCGGTCGAGGAGAACCATGCCGTGGTGCTGGTCTTCGTCAACCAGACGGTCCGGGTCGGTGACCAGCCGCCGACCAGCACCCCGACGAGCGCGCGGGTGACCCTGGAACGACTGGGGGGCCAGTGGCTGATCGCCAAGTTCGAGCCGGTGTGATGGCGGCCGCCGACGCCCAGAGTTTCTGGATGTCGGCGAAAATCCCCAACGACATGTTTCAGGTGTGCGCGTTCGACGGTGTCCCCGCCGACCTGGACGAGGCGCTGGCCGCGGTACGCCGCAACGTCGACGCATGCCCAGAGTTGTTGGTACGCATCGACGATTCGAATTCCTGGCGCTATCCGTCCTGGGTACGGTGCGACGCCACCGAGATCGTCGTGCACGAACTCGAGGACGCCACCTGGTCCGGGTGCCTGAACGCCGTGTGCGCCGTGGCCGCCGGCCACCAACTCGATGCCACCGTCCAGGCCTGGCGGCTGCACGTCTTCGTCGGCGTCAGCGGGATACCGGAGACGACGGGGCCGGGCACGGTCGTCGTCGTGCAGATGTCGCATGCCCTCGCCGACGGGCGGCGCGCGACGGCACTCGTGGGGCGCATCTTCGGCCGGGACCAGCAGGTGCCGACGGTGGTCAAGTCGCGACTTGGGTCGTGGGCGCTGCCGTACCTGGCCGCGCGCGCCAGTGCCGCTCATCGTCGACTCGTGCAGGACACGGAGTCGGGTGTTGTTGCCGCCCCGGCGGATTCGTGGCCGGTGCAGTCGACCAACAACGTGCCTGCGGGGCCCGACGAATTGCGGACGGTGGTCCGTCGTCGTACCGACCTGCCCGGTCCGACGGTGACGGTCGGTGTCCTGGCAGCCGTCTCGGAGGCGCTGGCGGCCGAACTGGGCGGTGTCACCGCGCTCGGGGCCGAGGTGCCCATGGCCAAGACCGGTACCCGTCGCGCCTACAACCATTACGGCAACGTCGGCGTGGCGCTGCACCCGCAGTTGCCCTTTCATGAGCGCGCGGTCCACATCGCGGCCGAACTCGCCATGCGGCGGCGGCGGTTCGAGCATCCCGCGGTCGCGGCGAGCGACGCCGCCACCGCGGCGGTGCCGGCGCGGCTGCTGCGTTGGGGCACGGAACAATTCGACGCGCACGCGCGGTCGACGACGGTCACGGGCAACACCGTGGTGTCGAGCGTCAACCGCGGCCCGGCCGATCTGACGTTCGGTGGGTGCCCCGTCGCGTTGACCACCGCCTGTCCGGCGCTGTCCCCGATGATGGGGTTGACGCACGGGGTGCACGGCATCGGGGATGTTGTGACGATCAGCGTGCACGCGTCCCCGTCGGCCTTACCGGATGTTGAATCGTATGTGGAACGGTTGTCTGCGGTTCTGGACTCTGGGGCTTAATCTCGACGCGTGACTGCTTACGCCTTCTCGATCCTGCTGCTGCGGGTGGTGCTCGGTCTGACCATGGCTGCGCACGGGTACAACAAGTTCTTCGGTGGCGGCCGGATCCCGGGCACCGCCGGCTGGTTCGACAGCATCGGCATGAAGCCGGGCATGCTGCACGCCCGGCTGGCCGCCAGCGCCGAGATCCTGGCCGGTCTGGGTCTCGCGGTCGGCTTCCTGACGCCGATCCCTGCCGCGGGCTTCGTGGCGCTGATGGTGGTGGCGGCGTGGACCGTGCACCGCGAGAACGGCTTCTTCATCGTGAAGTCCGGCTGGGAGTACAACCTGGTGCTGGGCGTCGCGGCGGTGGCCATCGCGGGTACCGGCGCGGGCCGCTACAGCCTGGATGGCCTGCTGTTCCACGGCACCAGCTTCTCCCACCTACTGCACGGTTGGTGCGGGCTGGCGATCGCCGTCGGGCTCGGGCTCGCTGGCGGCATCGGGCAGCTGCTGATCTTCTTCCGTCCGCCGGCCAAGGTCTGAGCAGCAGTCGTTGATCCTGCGTCCCGGGTGCTGATTTCTCGGACTTTTGCACCCGGACCGCAGAGTCAACTCTGGGATCTGATTCCGTCAGACTAGAACACGTTCTAGTCTGACGGGTATGGGCTTTCTCAAACAGGACACCCCCGTCATCGACTTCGAGGAGTGGAGCAAAGGCACCCGCGCGCAGAGGATCGTGCCGATGGCGCGGCACTGGGCCGAGACGGGCTTCGGCACGCCCGTGGCGCTGCACCTGTTCTACGTCGTCAAGATCGGCCTGTACATCCTCGGTGGTTGGCTGATCGCGTTGTCCACCAAGGGGATCGACGGCTTCACCAACGTCGCGGCGTGGTGGACCGAGCCGATCGTCTTCGAGAAGGTCGTGCTGTACACGATGCTGTTCGAGGTGGTCGGCCTCGGCTGCGGCTTCGGCCCGCTGAACAACCGCTTCTTCCCGCCGATGGGCTCGATCCTGTACTGGCTACGGCCGAAGACCATTCGTCTGCCACCGTGGCCCGGTCGTATCCCGCTGACCAAGGGCGACGCCCGCGGGCCGGTTGATGTGCTGCTCTACGGTGCGCTGCTCGTCTTGCTCGTCGTCGCCCTCTGCTCGGACGGTACCGGCCCGGTCGTGCCCGGCGCGCAGGTCGGTGTGCTCCCGCTGTGGCAGATCTGGGCCATTCTGGGGGTGCTGGCCCTGGCCGGCCTGCGGGACAAGGTGATCTTCCTGGCCGCCCGCGGCGAGGTGTACGGCTCGTTCACCGTCGCGTTCCTGTTCGCGGGTTACGGCGTCGACCTGATCATCGCCGCCAAGCTCGTGTGCATGGTGATCTGGCTGGGCGCCGCCACTTCGAAGCTCAACCACCACTTCCCGTTCGTCATCTCCACGATGATGAGCAACAACCCCGTCCTGCGGCCGAAGTTCATCAAGCGCGCGTTCTTCGAGCACTTCCCGGACGACCTGCGGCCCGGCCGCCCGTCCCGGTTCATGGCGCACTTCAGCACCGTCATTGAGGGCGGCGTACCGCTGGTGCTGTTCTTCAGCGGCGGCGGTTGGCCGACCTACATCGCCGCGTTCGTCATGCTGTGCTTCCACTTCGGCATCCTGTCGGCGATCCCGATGGGGGTGCCGCTGGAGTGGAACGTC
>Ga0105237_10005023_pt1 | contig 15057 bp, 9 predicted proteins | sample KBSC24metaG_FD_81520 | JGI IMG/M metagenome (GOLD analysis project Ga0105237, IMG submission 81520) | Corn rhizosphere microbial communities from Kellogg Biological Station, Michigan, USA - KBS C2-4 metaG | ecosystem: Host-associated > Plants > Roots > Rhizosphere > Soil | place: Michigan, USA... | reverse complement strand
CACTCGCGCGCATCAACCAGTAAAAAAGAGCCAACCGATATTAATGCCCTTGCCGACGAGTATTTACGTTTAAGCTATCATGGCCTCCGCGCTAAGGACAAATCATTTAACGCGGGCATGAGAACCAGTTTTGACGAAACTATTGGCAATGTAGATGCCATGGCGCAGGACCTGGGACGGGTATTACTCAACCTGTATAACAACTCGTTCTATTCCGTAGCCGAAAAGAAAAAATTTAAAGGTGAAGGTTATGAGCCTATGGTCAACGTAACTACCAAACACGTAACGCTTGCTAATGGCCATAACGCTGTTGAAATTACAGTAAGTGATAATGGTATGGGGATCCCACAAAAAGTACTGGATAAAATATATCAGCCATTTTTTACCACTAAACCTGCCGGGCAGGGAACCGGTTTGGGTTTATCCATGAGCTATGATATTATTACCAAAGCCCATAACGGCGAATTGAAGGTAGATACCGCAGAAGGTGAGTATGCAAAATTTACCATCACCATACCTACAAATGGGTAAGACTTTGGAGGAAGGATTTTTGGAACAAAGAGCAAGGAATAAGTAATGATGATTTTTCACACAGACATAAAATCACTAATTAATTAATTAAATTAATTCACTAACTAAATTGAAAATACTTGTTGTTGATGATGAGGCCGATGTACAGCCATTATTTACCCAGCGCTTCCGGAAGGAGATCAAAAGCGGTGAAATGGCCTTTACATTCGCGTTATCTGGTGAAGAAGCCATGGGATATTTGGAACAAAATCACTCTGAAGTGATCCTTATTTTATCAGATATTAATATGCCGGGGATGAGCGGACTGGAACTGCTTAAAAATATCAGGAGCACTTATGAAAAACCACCACCGGTGGTGATGATGATAACCGCTTATGGCGATGATGAGAACTACAGACAATCCATGGAGCTGGGTGCCAACGATTTTTTAACTAAGCCCCTTGATTTTAATAATTTGAAAGACAAACTAAAACACATAGAACAATAATGGCCAAGATACTGGTGGTTGATGACGAATCGGATCTGGAATTACTCATCAAACAGAAATTCAGGAAAAAGATAAGAGAAAAGGTATTTGATTTTGTATTTGCCCAGAATGGTTTTGACGCCCTAAAAAAATTGGCCGAACAGCCGGATATTGATGTAGTTTTAAGCGATATCAACATGCCCGAAATGGACGGCCTTACCCTGTTGACCAAACTGCCCGAGGCCAACCCTATTTTAAAGGCGGTCATGGTATCGGCTTATAGCGATATGGATAATATCCGTACCGCTATGAATCCCGGTGCTTTTGATTTTGTATGCAAGCCCGTTAATTTCGACGACCTGGATATCACCATCGAAAAAACACTGCTGCATGTCATCGAACTCAAAAAAACCTTACAGGCCATCAAAGAGAATAACATATTGCGCATGTATGTTGATGAGAATGTGTTGAACTTTATGACCCACAAGGAGTTTGAAACCAGTCTGCTCTCTAACGAATCTATCGACGCTACCGTTGTATTTATTGATATTTGCGGTTTTACAGCCATTTCAGAACATGTACCGGCCAACACTGTGGTAAGCTTAGTGAACAAACTGTTTGATGCCATGGTGAAAGAGATCATCGCGCAAAACGGACATATCGATAAATTTATGGGCGATGCCGTGATGGCCGTTTTCAGGGGAGAATATCATCTTGATCGCGCTATTGACGCCGCTCTTGCTGTACGGGAGAAAATGCACGCCGCCGAAGCCATAGTTTATGGCGACAGAACTTTTAAACCCGAAGTTTCTATAGGCATCAATTCGGGCGAAATGATCTCTGGTAATATTGGCTCGGCTTCTTTGAAACGGTTGGACTATACCGTAATAGGTGACGCCGTTAACATGGCTCAGCGCTTACAATCGGTTGCCCAGGCCAATCAGATCATCGTAACCGACGAGGTTTATGAAAAGGCCAAAGAATCATTCGAGTTCAATAAAATTGGCGAAGTAAGCCTTAAAAATAAAGCCAAACCGGTAGAGATATACGAGGTTGTATCTTAGTTCGAAGTCTTGAGTCTTAAGTCAGTTTTAAGGGCCAATACTTTTGACTTTTTAATTTTGACTTTTGACTTAATCAATGTTCCCTAACTCTTTTCTTCAATACACCGCCGGCTGCTTCCTTGATGCTGTTGGTAAATACGAAAGCTTTGGGATCGATGCTGTGAACCAGGTTTTTTAGTCGGCGTACCTCAAAGCGGGTTATTACGGTAAAGATAATATCAACAGGTTGGTGTACATCAAAACTTTCTTTCAGGAAACCGCGCTCACCTTTGTAAATGGTAATACCCCTGCCCAGTTCCATCACCAGTTTTTCTTTGATGATCTCGCTTTGACCAGATATGATATTTACGGCTGTATACTCTTCCAGACCGTCGATCACAAAGCTGATCGTTCGCGAAGCGGTATAATAAGTTAATATGGAATACAATGCGGTGGGCAATCCAAGCTTAAAGGCTGCTATTAAAAATATGATGATATTAATACCCAGGATAATTTCACTAATAGTAAAGCTGCTTCGTTTTAAGGTATAAAGCGCCAGTATTTCGATACCATCCAACGCGCAACCTCCACGGATAGATAGTCCTACGCCCAAGCCCATAAATACACCGCCGAATATGGATACCAGCAGCTTATCAGACGTAATAACCGGGTATGGTACATAATGCAAACAAATACCCAATGCCACTACACAGGCAAAGGTTTTAAGCGCGAACGATTTGTTAACCTGGAACATTCCCATAATAATGAAGGGAATATTGGCCACCACAATAACAAAAGCGATATTAACATGGTACAATTCATGTATCAACAACGATATCCCGGTAACACCACCATCAAAAAAGCTGTTGGGCACCAGGAAACCTTTCAGGGCAAAACCGCAAAATAATATCCCGATGATAACCGTTACTACATCCTTAATTATTTCGGGTAAACTGTGTTCCGATTTGGTCATGAATTATACTTTTAAACTGTTCTTTTAATGATCTCTTCCAAATGCAACTGTTTAACAGGATTGCGTTGTTTAATAGCTGTTTTTGTAAAATAATGATGATTTTTAAGAAAAACGATCTGCTGTTTATCCCAGTCCTTTTCACTTTTCAAACCATCAGTTATTACAAGTTCCGAAAATAGCTTTTTACTGAGTACAAAAAAATCATTCCGGCCTAAATAATCCAAATCGGCATCACAAATAATTTCACCTAAATGATCATGCGGGCTTTGCGGCATTTTTGTGGCCATAATAATATCACAGATCCGCTCAATATTTTCGCCGGTGTAACCAAAGTTAGGTAAATATAAACGGGCATTATCACATGACTTGCTTTCATGATCTTTTTGTCCCGATAAAAAGCCCGAATCATGAAACAATGCCGCGGTAAGTAGTAATTGGGTCTCCTTCCCGCCTATCCCCTCACTTTGCGCCAGTTGCTTAGCCGCCGTGTATACATCCACAGCATGGTCGGCATTATGATAATGAAAACATTCAGGAAGTTCTTTTTTTAGTTTATCCAGTATAAATTCCCGGGCCTGTTCAATCTGCATCGGTGGTTAAAATTGATCGCTAATATAATAAATTGCCTTATTGGAGACACAAATATGTGTCTCTGCAAAAAAAAGTAGAGACGCATTACATGCGTATCCCGTAAGAGACCAATAGTCTATCAAGTGGCTTTAGTCTCAAAGGGCTGTCATGCTGAGCTCCGTCGAAGCATGGTGGGCAGACCTCTGCGCTCTACCCTTCGACGGAGCTCAGGGTGACACCCTCCTTCCTTATTCGCCCTATCGCTATACATACATACGAAAAGAGACACAAGTATTGTGTCTCTACAAAAAAACCGTAGAGACGCATTACATGCGTCTCCCGTAAAACAATAAACAAAAAAGCCTACCAATTACACATGTAATCAGCAGGCTTTTTGATATTCAGCAATTTAGAATTTCAGATTCAGACTTAAAGTATAGCGTGTAGGGTTTTGCGGTGCCAAACGGAACGACCAGTATTTTTCGTTGGTCAGGTTATCAACTTTTACACCAATGCGATATCTTGGCTGATCATAAAAAGCTGTAGCGTCGACCGTGGTATAGGATGGTATGGTGAATTTAAATGTAGCCGTATTGGTTTGGTATGACGAGCTGCCATAGTTACCGCCAACACCCAAACCTAAACCCTGCACTTTGCCATGGGTAATGCGATAGCTCATCCATAAATTAGCTAAGCGTGCAGGACCTGATGCTGCCGGGCGTAAACCTTGCAAGCCCGTTCCCGCTGCCGCGTTTGTTATTTTACTGTTGTTGTACGCGAAACCGCCCACAATGTTGAACCCTGCAAATGGGTTGGCTATCACTTCGGCCTCGATGCCTTTACTTAATTGTGTACCGGCCTGGGTTGAAAATCCTGCGTGTGCGGGATCATCCATGGTTGTATTGGTTACCGAAATATCATAGTAGCTCACGGTAGAGCTTATCTTATGATCCCAGGCATCAACCTTTACACCTGCTTCCCATTGATTGGCGTATTGGGGTTTAAAAGGTGTGTTATCAAAGCTGATCGCCGTAACATTGTTAAAGCCATTCATGTAGTTACCAAATAATGATACCTGGTCTTTTACAACCTGGTAAACCAGGCCAAGCTTTGGCGACCAAGCTGTTTGACTAAAATTGCCTGTGGTTTTGCCATCTGCCGGCGTATAAGCGCCTTTGTTCACAAACCGGTCAATACGGATACTGGCCATCGCATTCAGCCTATCGGTAATGTTAAACACGTCCGATACATAAGCTGCGTATGAACTCTGATGGTTTTGAACATAGTCGCTCGCTTTTGGTGCGGTAGCGGCAATGAGTGCAGAAACCTTTTCGGGCGTAAAATTATTGTAAGCAGCTCCTGGCGTTTTGTAGTTGATCAGCGGCATGCTTACGGTAACATTCGTATTGTTACTTTTTTGGTCGTAGTATTCCACACCGGCAACAATGCGGTTACGGAACTGACCGATCTTAAAATCGCCGATAAAATTTTGCTGTACATTAGTAACATAGTACGGATAATCTTCTTTAGTGGCTTGTCGCCTTATGGCGGTATCAGCTATCGTAAATGCTGTAACATAGCCTTTTGTGGTGGAGAAGGTTTTGTTAAACATAGTTTGCGATTTCCAGTTATCAGATATCTTGTAATTGATTAATCCATAAATATCAATTTGCCTGCTCTGGTAATCGAGGTTGTTATTAGCAAAGGAGCGTTTATAATCGATACCAAGATCTTGAATATTGTAAATTTTCGCTTTCGGATCCGGTGCCAAACGATATGCGGATGTTGCATTTCCATTGCCTATTTCGGCATCAACATCAATAGATAAACGATCATTAACAATGTAGGTAATGCTCGGCGCTATAAAAAAGCTGCGGTTAAAGCCCGCATCCTGAAAGCTATGCTCATTGTGTAAAGCCGTATTAACGCGGAATAATACCGTTTTATCCTTATTCAAAGGCATGTTCACATCGGCTGTAAGGCGGTTAAGGTCGAAACTACCGGTATTGTAGGTTATTTCTGTACGTGTTCCATCAAAAGGTTGTTTGGTAACCCGGTTAAACAGACCGCCAAATGAGGCCAGACTGCTGTTGAACAGTGTGCCGGTAGGACCTTTAATGGCTTCTATCTTTTCGATATCCGCAGGATCGATAGCGTTAAAGTTGTAACCAGCAACACTGTTACGGATAAAGTTACCGGTAGTAAATCCACGGGATAAAAGCGTGGTACGCCCGTTATTGTATACCAATGGCACACCTGTTCCGGGAATGTTTTTAAAACCATCCACATAGCTGGTTACCACCTGTTCCTTCATCAGTTCGCTGGTTACTACGCTGTAAACCTGTGGGTTTTCGAGGTTTTTAATGGGTAAACGGGCAACATCTTCTGTTTCTTTTTTCAAAAACTTGTTATGTTTCGCACTCTGAACATACACCTCCTGCAGCTCTTTACCGCCTTCGGCTAAAACAAAGTTTAAGGTGGCGGTTTCACCGGCAACCACTACTACCTGCTTGGTTTGCGTTTGCAGACCTATAAAGCTGGCTGACACAGTATAAGTACCAGGCACCACATTTTTAATGGTAAAGTGGCCGTTTTGCCCGGAGGTTGCCCCCTGGTTAGTTGCGCTGATGACAACATTAACATATTCGGCAGCTTTGCCATCGGAGGTTTTTACTGTTCCTTTAACAGTACCTAGCGTTGATTGAGACCATACCAAACTGGTATTCAGGCAAAGTGTTAAAAAGAAGACGAAGGATATAAAATTAAACGTGGGTGAATGAATTTTTCGTAAAAAATGCGTCATTGCGTTAGGGGTTAGTAGTAAAGGATCAATAGTTATGCATGTTTAAACCGATAGTAACAAAACGTCGCAAAGTTATTTTTATTTAGAATAAATCCAAATAAAAATACCAATACATTTTCAATTATAATCAGCTAAAAGTTTAGCTCCATGGAGTAGACATAGCGAACAAATAATGCCCCAAAAGGGGGCTGTCACCTTAAGCTCCGTCGAAGGGTCGAGCGCAGAGGCCTACCCACCATGCTTTGACGGCGCTCAGCATGACACCCTTTTTAAAAATGTCTACTCATGGATTATTACCCTATCCCCCTACTATATCGAAGGCCATTTTTGCCTTATAACAGTTATATTAGCCCAATGAACAATTGGTTTAAAAATTATAAGGGCATTATACTGCTCATGATCGGTATTATAGCGGGCAGTATAGCCGGGTTATTTTTAGGCAAAAAAGTTGAGCTCATTAAACCTATCGGCGATATTTTTCTGAATCTGTTGTTCACAGCGGTAGTGCCATTGGTGTTTTTCGCCATAGCATCGGCCATTGCCGGGCTCGATGGATCAAACCGGCTTGGGCGGTTATTGGGTATTACCTCACTCGTGTTTTTATCAACCGTACTCATAGCAGCTATCATCACTATTATCGCGACATGGATATTCCCTATCCATCAGCATTTGGTGGCGAGCCCCATCACCGAAAGCATCGTCAAAAAACCATTTGGCGATCAGCTCACCCAGTTATTTACCACCAGCGAATTTTATGAGCTCCTATCCAGGAAAAGCATGCTGGCCGCTATTATATTTTCGATACTGATAGGCTTTGCCACCTTGCGTTCAGGCGAAAAAGGGGCTTCCTTTGCCCGCTTTTTACACAGCGGAAACGAGGTATTTAAAAACATTTTTATCCTCATCATGAAACTTGGCCCTATAGGCTTGGGGGCTTATTTCGCTTACCAGGTTGGGGTATTCGGTCCGCAATTGTTTGGCGGGTACGCACGTTCCATGGCTTTATATTATGGTGTGGGGGCTTTTTATTTTGTGGTGATATTTAGCTTGTATGCTTTTATAGCCGGCGGTGTAAAAGGCATAAAAAAGTACTGGCGCAACAACATTATCCCATCAGCAACAGCTGTAGGCACCTGCAGCAGCATAGCGACGATACCCGCCAATTTAGATGCGGCAAAAAAAATAGGCATCCCGGATGTTATAGCTAATGTTACTATCCCGCTGGGCGGCACACTGCATAAGGATGGCTCAAGCATATCATCTATCGTAAAAATGGTGGTGGTGTTTGCCTTATTCGGCAAAAGCTTTAACAGCGCCGATACCATTGCCCTGGCCCTGGGCATGACCGTACTCGTAAGCCTGGTTGAAGGCGGGATACCTAACGGAGGATACATCGGCGAATTGCTATTTATATCCGCCTATGGCTTTCCGCCAGAGGCCCTGCCTCCTGCCATGATCATTGGCACCCTGGTTGATCCTATGGCTACCCTATTAAATGCCACAGGCGATACGGTTGCGGCTATGCTGGTAACCCGCTTTAGTGAAGGCAAAAACTGGCTCAACAAGGCCGAATAGCCACTCTCCTGAATAATAGTTCATAATAGACAAGTGGTTATTTGCAGTTTAAGTTCCCTCCCTCGGGAAGTGTGCGATGGGCTGGGCGGTAGCAGGGAGGGTTTATTCTGGATGCAGGAAGTATATAACCCCTCCCTACCCTCCCAAGGGAGGGAATCGCACATATCCCATGCTTTCAAATTTAAGTCTGCCATCTCTTATGCTATTACGCGCTCAAGCGGAGAATTTAACATCCTCTCCCCCTCGCAGAGGCCGAAATTATGGTTTACACTGTAAACCCACAATACAGCAATAAAAAATATTAACTAATTTGATTTCAATTAGTTAACTAAATGCAAACCATAAAAAGTGTAAACCATGTAAACCCAACTTACCTGTCTATTGAAACGTCATTTATTTAATCGTCTCAAATAATTATATTTGAGCTATAAGCCAAACCTCAGCCAGATTCCAGGATCATTATGTTGCATATATTATACATCATCGCCATTATTGCCGAAGCTATGACGGCCGCTTTATCAGCCGGAAGGCGTAATATGGATTGGGTGGGTGTTTGTATCATTGCCTGGGTTACCGCGCTGGGCGGAGGCACTGTTCGCAATATCCTGTTTAACCATTACCCCATGAGCTGGGTTGAACATCCTGAATACCTGCTGATCACCGCCGGGGCAGCCATATTAGCTGCTGTAATTGCCTCGCTAATGACTAAACTCAAAAAGCTATTCTTATACCTTGACGCCCTGGGCTTGGTGGTATTTACCATCATAGGCTGCCAGATAGCGCAGGAAATTAACCTCCCGCCTATTATTGTGATGTTCAGCGGTATGATCACGGGCTGTGCGGGCGGTGTGCTTCGTGACGTATTGTGTAATGATATCCCCTTGCTATTCCATAAAGAGATCTACGCCAGCGCTTCGATAGTTACCGGAGCAGCTTATTTAGGTATTGAATACCTGGGCGGCAGTTCTGAATTGGCCATAGTACTGGCATGCGTCATTGGCTTGACATTACGCCTATTATCTATCCGTTATAAATGGCAGATGCCCAAATTTGTTTACAACGAAGAATGGCATTAAACAAAAGAGGCCCCGGTTAACCGGGGCCTCTTTTGTTTCTCTTTAAAAAACTGTATTACCAGCCTGTGTTTTGAGTTAACTTACTATTGGTAGCAATTTCGCGCTGTGGTATTGGCCACAGGTAATATTGCTCCTTCATGGTAACCCCTTGCTCATTTGCAGTAGACGTTGCCGGGCCAAATACATTGTTCTTTACATCATATATCTGGTGGGTACGTTGGATATCGAAATATGATTTATCCTCAAAGGCGAGCTCATGATAACGTTCTTTCCAGATGGCTACGCGGAACTGATCTTTGGTTAAACCACTTAACGGAGCCAAATTTGCACGTGTACGGATCTGGTTAACCGCGGCATAAGCATCGGCAGTTGGGCCATTCACTTCATTTGATGCCTCAGCATAAGTTAGCATTGCTTCCGGTAAACGTAAAAAAGTCCAGTTTTCATCACATTTACCGCTGTTGGCAGTACCAGATACAGAGCTTTCCACATGGAAGTATTTGTACAGGCAGTGCTCACCAAAAATGATGATAGATGAGTTATCAGAGGCAGGATACTGAGAAAAATAGAATTGTTTTTCCTGTGTACGCTTATCACCGGCCTCATAGCTATTAAAGAAAGCGGTAGTAGGGATCATAGCGCCCAGGTGGTCGCCATAAGCACCTACCGGAAGATTAAACGGCACGGTTAATTGAGTTATAGCGTTGGTAGCTATCTTTACATCATACTGTGCCTGAAATATCAACTCACCCTGGTTTTTATGTGCATTATCATGTAAATAAGCGTAGTCGGTAAACAAGGTATATGAAGGTATAGCCAGTTTGGCCTCATCAGCAGCTTTCTGATAATTCTCTGTTTTTTGTAAGGGATAACCGGCCATGGTCAAATACACACTTGATAATAAAGTATGAACAGCTCCCATTGATGCTAACATACCATTAGTGTTTGGAAGACCGGATTGTTCAGCGGCTAAAAGGTCACTCACCACCTGATCGTAAACCTGCTCTTTGGGTGTACGTGCAGGATATAAAAGCGCGCTATTCAAATCAACAGGTGCGGTAATCAAAGGCACATCGCCATATAACCTTACCAGGTGATAGTAAAAGAAAGCTCTTAAAAAATACACCTCGCCTAAAAGCGACTTTTTGGTAGCATCAGGCATGCTGATAGCTGGTATACGGTTTAACGCTATATTACACTCAGCAATAGCCGTGTAACATCCTTTCCAAACGGTTTCAAATCCCGGGTTAGTTGGATCTGTACGCTCAAATATCACGTTATTGTTATTAACACTTTGTCCTAATGACGTAGCGTGACCTGCAAAAAGCTCCAGGGTTATAAAAGGAGCCTCGCCATAAGCATCACCATTCATAAAAAGGTATGTGCCATAATTTTGGCCATTTAGGTTATTACCATAAATACCATTTACAAAAGTGCGGGCCTGACTCAGTGTTGTGAAATAATTTTGCTGTGTAAAGTTGCTCTTATTGGGTTCATCAAGATACTTTTTGCAACTGGTAACACTCGCTATAACGATAAGGGCCAACAAACCGGTCTTGTATTTTTTTAAATTAAATTTCATAATATACTTATTTAGGTATTTAATTAAAAACTTGCGTTTACACCAAGCAGGAATGTTCTTGGTTTTGGATAATCATAAAACTGTATCCCCTGAGTAAAGTTACTGCTACTGTTATAGGTAGAAGTTTCAGGATCATAACCAGTATATTTTGTGATCAGGAACAAGTTTTGCCCTTGTGCATAAACTCTTAAGCGACTTAACTTAATCTTCTTAACCATATTATCCGGAAAAGTATAACCTAAAGTGACATTTCTGCCACGGATGAAGTTACCACTCTCTACCTTGGTTGAGTATATTTCTGTTTGATAATAAACATAAGCAGGTCTGTCCTGGGCTATGCTCGTATTTTGATGATCAGGTGTCCAGGCGTTTAATACGGTGGCATAGCTGTTTGCCTGACCAGTACGATCCTGGCCCGAGTGGCGGGTCAGGTTCATGATCTGGTTACCATAGTTAAATTGCAATTCAATACCCAGGTCAAGGTTTTTGTAACGGAACGTATTGGTAAAGGTGCCGTAACCTGACGGGGTTGATTTACCTAAGATCTGCTTATCATCTACGGTGATCTTTCCATCTCCGTTTGTATCCTGTATTTTAAGATCGCCTGGTAATTTGCCGTATTTAGCTGCTTCTGTAGCTTCGGCTGTACCCCATGTACCTAACACTTTATAACCGTAAAATACACTGGCTGGTTGCCCAACGCGTAAAAGGTTAAATTGAGAAAGGAATGTTGGCGCCAGGAAAATATCGTCATTTGCTTCGCCCAAGTGCAATATTTTATTTTTCAGGAAGGAGATATTAAAAGTAGTATTCCAGCTGAAATCCTGTGTTTTAACGTTAACAGAGTTAATGGTTACCTCAATACCCTTGTTTTCAAGACTACCAATGTTTTTATAAACGCTGCTATAGCCGCTGGTTTCAGGGATTGGGGCATTCAACAATAAAGCCTTGGTTTTTTTGTAATAGGCGTCTGCATCTACGTTCAATCGGTTATTGAACAGACCAAAAGCAACACCGAAGTTAAATTCGCTGTTTTTTTCCCATTGAAGATCAGGATTACCTGGACTGCCGGTATCAATTACGGTGCCGGTGCCACCAACAACTGTACTCCCGGATATCAGGTTTGCCTGTGACCTGTACTGACCAATTTCTGAGTTACCGGTTAAACCATAGCTGAATCTCAGTTTCAGGTCAGAAATGGTTTGGTTGTCTTTCAGGAAATCTTCCTGAGATACACGCCAGGCCAAAGCTGCAGAAGGGAAAAAGCCATATTTTTTTTGCGGACCGAAACGTGACGAACCATCCTCACGACCGGTTAATGTTAATAGGTATTTATCTTTATACCCATAGTTTATACGGCCAAAGAACGACTGTATTTGCCAGGCATAATAATTGGATGCCGGTATTCCGGGAACAGATCCTGTACCCAGGTTATAAAATCCAAAATAATCATCTGATAAACCCGATGTAGAAGCACCAACGCTCAGCTCATTAAAGCTTTGGCGCTCTGTACCTACAACCACATTCAATGAATGTACTTTATTGAATGTTTTGTTATAGGTGAAGTGATTTTCCCACTGCCAGAAGGTGTCATTGTATTCATTAATAGAGGCAGAGCTGTTACTTTGGTCAACCGTAGCACCACCCACTAAACCTGTTTGATAATGGGGGTTATAGTTAGCCTGTGTAGTAACACCTAAAGTACTCCGAAATTCAAGGCCCGGGGCCAGGTTAATGTTCAAATAACCATTACCGCTAAATATACGTTTCCGATACAGATTATGGATCTCATTGGCTTGTGCAACCGGGTTATCTCCACCCTCTAAGTTAGGATAATCAGTTCTTTTACCATATGATCCATCAGGATAACGGATTGGTATAAATGGCACCATCTCAATTAACATACGCGGAATGTTGTTACCACCGGTGCCATCATCAGCAGTACGTTGTTCTGAGCTGTTATAATTTAACGTAGCACCAACTTTTAACCATGGTTTCACCTGGTTATCAATTGTTAAACGCGCGTTGTAACGTTTCTGATAGCTATTCAATATAATACCTTCATCATCGGCATAATTTAAAAACAAGCCGTAGTTCAGGTTATCGGTTCCACCTGTAAAAGTTACGTTATGGTTTTGGCTATATGCTGTTCTGGTAGTAGCTTTTTGCCAATCCACGTCATATAAAGGGTTCAGGTTAGAATCGAACAATTTACCGATCAGCGCTGTACGGATCTTTACCGGGTTATCATCGGTATATTTACCTGCTGCCCAACCTGCCGGGTCATATTTAGGAATGTTGGCATAAGATTGATCTTCAACTGATAAAAATTGCTTAGAGTTAAGTACTGGCAATTCTTTAGCCATATAGCTGATACTTCCATAGGCATCATAACTAACAGAACCACCCTTTTTACCACGTTTAGTAGTTACCAAAATTACACCGTTTGCACCACGGGTGCCATATATTGCTGTTGATGATGCATCTTTCAGTACGTCGATAGTTTCAATATCGTTAGGGTTAAGGGCGGCACCACCAGCTGTCCAAACCACACCATCCACTACATACAACGGATCTGTTGCTGCATTGATAGAGCTGTAACCACGTATACGGATCTTGGTTTCACCACCTGGCGCACCAGAGTTAGTTGAAACGTTAACACCCGCAATTTTACCGGCAAGCTCCTGCTCAACGTTAATAGCCGGTCTATCCTGTAGTTGTTTCCCACTAACGCTACCTACTGAGCCAGTAAGGTCAACCCTTTTTTGTGTACCGTAACCAACAACCACCACCTCACTTAATGCTTTAGGGCTTTCAACAAGCTTTACATCAAGCTGGGCTTTATTAGCGATAGGCACTTCCTGTGTAACATAACCAACAAAGCTAAACACCAGGGTGCCGTTACCATCGGGTGCGTTTAAAGTATACTTACCATTCATATCGGTAACTACACCCACGTTTGAGCCTTTCACCCTGACACTTACGCCAGGCAGTGGCCCTTTATCGTCACTCACTGTACCTTGCACCTTAAATGCCACCGGAGCAGTTATAGCAGCCGCATCTTTCTTTTTAACTACAATGGTTTCCTGGAATATCTTGTAGGTTAAGGGCTGATCTTTAAAACATTGATCAAGCGCGTCTGCCAATGAAGCATTTGATACTTCAACATTTATTCCACCGGTATTGGATACATCCTTTTTATCATACAGGAAATGATAGCCGGTTTGCTTTTCAATTGATTTCAGTACTTTTTCAACAGTAGTGTTTTTCTGATGCAAAGTCACTACCTGACTATAACTTTTTGCGCTTACATTGGTAAGGGCTGCAATTATAATAATAGCCGTTAGCTTCATAGCCAGTATTATTTTGGATAATTGGGGCCATGCCAAAGGCGTGGCCTTAGAATTAAAATTCATAAGTTTGTTGTGTTTGGGTTAAACATTAAATTCAATTCGTTGATTGCATTTTTTTGGGGCCCAGATAATTAGCCGGGAAAGTGCAGCGAACACTTCCCGGTTTTTTTATATCATATACCTATATACCTGCGTTTCTTTCTCTGTAAGATATGCTGAACGGAAAACAGCGTATAAAAAGTTGTGGATACCCCTGCGGGAGCTAACTTATTTTGGGTATTTCTTCCATCATAGGGTTGTTTAAGGTGAATAATTGATTAGTTATCTTCTTATCCTGATAATCAGGATCATTGCGTTATCGTAATGTGTTTATTTTCTATTTTGAAATTGACACCCGCGTATTTAAGCATCCCCAAAAGTTCCGATGCTTTTACATTACGGGATATACGCCCGGTAAACTCCCTAACGGGTATCTGGCCTTCATAACTTACTTCTACATCATACCAGCGGGCAGCCTGTCTCATGATCGACTGGATGCTGGCATCCGTAAACTGAAATAGTCCATCTTTCCAGGCTACCGACTCATCAGCATCAGCATCATTAACCACCCTGATCTCGCCATTTTGATTTAAAGAAGCCTGCTGTCCCGGTTTTAAAACACTGGTATAATGGTTGTTGCTTATTTCAACAGATCCTTCAAGCAGGGTAGTTTTCATTACGGCCTCGTCATTATATGCCATGGTATTAAAGTGGGTGCCTAAAACCTCTATAACGGTATGGTTAGCTTTTACTCTGAAAGGCATGGCCGCGTTTTTGGCTACTTCAAAATAAGCTTCACCGGTAATTTCAACCTCACGGGTTTTGCCGGTAAATACGGCTGGAAAGCTTAATGATGATGCAGAGTTTAACCAAACCTTGCTCCCATCGTTAAGCACTAATTGATATTGCCCGCCCCTGGGTGTGGTGATGGTATTCATAGGCATTGTTCCATTTGTTGCCCCATCTTTGCCGCCCTTATAAACCAACTGTCCATCGCGCGTTTTATTGATTTGGGTGCTTCCTTCCCTGGCCAGAACGCCATTTTG
>Ga0105237_10005018_pt1 | contig 15063 bp, 17 predicted proteins | sample KBSC24metaG_FD_81520 | JGI IMG/M metagenome (GOLD analysis project Ga0105237, IMG submission 81520) | Corn rhizosphere microbial communities from Kellogg Biological Station, Michigan, USA - KBS C2-4 metaG | ecosystem: Host-associated > Plants > Roots > Rhizosphere > Soil | place: Michigan, USA... | reverse complement strand
GATTCCGGCCGGGCTATCTCGGCGGGCTGCGGCTGGGCGAATAGATCTTCATCGCGCCCGCGGCGGGTGCGCTCGGCATGCTGTTCACGGTCCCGCTCGTCCGGATGTTCGGGAACGCCATGGCCAAGCTGTTTCCGGTGTTCCAGCTCTCGGCGCACACAGTGGTTCTGCAGCTCGCGGCTGTGGCATTGGTCGGCGTAGTCGCGGCCGTGGTTCCGAGCTGGCGCGCTTCACGCGTCGTGATCGCGCAGGGCCTGAGGGCCATCGGCTGATGCCGATCCCGTTGTCTTACGTGGCGCGCAATCTGGCCGCGCGCAAAGTGACCACCGCGCTCACGGCTGGCGGACTCGCCCTCGTGGTGTACGTCTTCGCGACCGTTCTGATGTTGGACGAGGGCTTGCGCAAGACGCTCGTCGACACGGGATCGTGGGACAACGTGCTCGTGATCCGGCGGGCGTCCGAGACCGAAGTGCAGAGCGGCGTGGATCGCGAGCAGGCCGCGGTCGTCGCAAGCCAGCCGGAGATCGCGATCGCGGGCGGCGGCGCACGCATGGTCTCGAAAGAGACAGTCGTGCTGATCTCGCTGAACAAGCGCGGCTCCGAGAAGCCGTCCAACGTGGTCATCCGCGGGGTAGGTCCGCAGGCTGCCTTGCTGCGCCCGCAGGTGAAGATCGTCGAAGGACGCATGTTCCGCCCAGGCTCGTCCGAGATCATTGCCGGCCGGTCCATCGCCGGGCGCTTCGCGGGCGCCGGTATCGGTGAGCGATTGCGCTTCGGGCTGCGCGATTGGACCGTCGTCGGCCTGTTCGATGCGGGCGGCAGCGGCTTCGACTCCGAGATCTGGGGCGACTGCGATCAGCTGATGCAGGCGTTCCGCCGCAATGCCTACTCGTCGGTGATCTTCAGACTGGTGGATGCCGACGCCTTCGATGCCGTCAAGGCGCGCCTCGAAGCGGATCCCAGGCTCACGGTCGGCGCCAAACGGGAGACGGTCTACTATGCCGAGCAGTCCGAGCAGCTGTCCGCGTTCATCCGCTATCTCGGCATCACGCTGAGCGTGATCTTTTCGTCCGGCGCCATCATCGGCGCGATGATCACGATGTACGCTTCGGTCGCGACGCGAACCGGCGAGATCGGGACGCTGCGCGCGCTCGGCTTCCGCCGGCGCAGCATTCTGTGGGCCTTCCTGCTCGAGTCATTGCTGATGGGAGCGCTCGGGGGCGCGGCCGGTATCGCGCTCGCGTCACTGATGCAGTGGGTGTCGTTCTCGACGACGAACTTCCAAACGTTCTCGGAGCTCGCGTTCTCGTTTACGCTGACCGGGAAGATCGTGGCGCAGTCGATGATCTTCGCGCTGGTGATGGGATTGCTCGGCGGATTCCTGCCGGCATCGCGGGCCGCGCGGTTGAAGATCGTGGACGCGCTGCGGGCTGCGTGAGGGACGAGGGGTTAGGGACGAGGGGCGAGGGAGATCGCCTTTTCTTCATCCAGCGCCTGACAAGGTGAGTTCTAGGTGACCACCGGTCGTAAGGAGCGCGGACGCTCAGCACGAACGCGACAGGATTTTCTGGGTGCAAAGCACACGAGTGTTAGCGCTAAGGCTCTCTTCCCTCGGCCCTCGCCCCTCGTCCCTAGCCCCTAGTCCCTCACCCCTCCCTCACCCCTAGTCCCTGCTTTTCCCCATCGGCTCGATCGTCCCGACATGAAACCCAAACCTTCCGTCGCGCCGGTCGCTCAAATACTGATGCAACGTCCGGCGCACCGTTACGAAGGCGATCTCGTTCCACGGAATATCGGTCTCTTCGTAGAGACGCGCCTCCAGCGTTTCAAAACTCGGGCCGATGTCGGAGTCGAGCAGGCGCCCGCGAAACAGCAAATAAACCTGGTTGATGTGAGGCAGGTTGTACAGCGAATACAACGCGTCGATCTCGACACGTGCGTTCGCTTCTTCGAGCGTCTCGCGCCGTGCGCCGTCCGCGGTGGTCTCGCCGTTCTCGAGGAATCCGGCGGGCACCGTCCACAATCCGTAGCGCGGTTCGATCGCGCGCTTGCACAGCAGAATCCTGCCGTCCCATTCCGCCACGCAGCCGACGATCATCCTCGGGTTCTCGTAGTGGATGGTATTGCAGGAGTCGCAAACCCAGCGCGGAAGGTTGTCGCCCGGCGGTATGCGCTGCGTCACGGACGCGCCGCAGTTGCTGCAGAAGTTCATGGAAAACGTCAGGGCTGGTCGGCAGCCCGGGACGTTAGCAGAAACGCGCGACGCTGCCCAGCCGGGAGGAACACCTTGTCCTTCCTCTCACCCAATTCGTCGCGGTCGCGCTAAAGTCTCGCAGTGTGGGATAACCCAGATCTGGACGAAAAAAGTCTGAGGAGGAGTCGATGAAACTCAACGCAAGCGGAATGTGGCTTGGCCTGGCCCTCGTTGCACTGGGGTCGGCGCTTTCGATGCGGGCGAGCGCGGATGGCCTGGATGCCGTGGCCGGTCCGTGGGAAGGGCCGTGGTACCGCGGCATGACCAGCGGCAAGGTCAAGGTCAGGATCGAAGGCGAAGGCGGAACAATCCAGTTCACCAACCTCGACAACTACGGCGATGCGCCTCACCCGCTCACGAATGTCACGTTCGACGGCAAGGTGCTGCAGTTTCGTACCGAAGGGGAGAAGGGCGGAGCGTTGACCGCAGGGCTCAAGATCAACGAAGCCGGAAACGAGCTCAAGGGATTCGGCAAGTTCGACGGCTTCCCGCTGCGCTTCGAGATCAAGCGGGCGGCGCAGTGAAGATTCGCTGAGGCAGTCACCAAAAAAATGGGCGGAGGGTTTGACCCCTCCGCCCATCATTCAGCTTCTCGAGGCGCCGTCAAAAGCGCCTGTCAGCTCATCGCTCCATCAGGGCAGCGAGTAGACCAGCAGCTGGCCGGCGTCGGTCGGCATGCTGCAGAACGGCTCGCCGAACAGCGGGCAGTAGTTGCCCGAGACGTGGCTGCCCCAGCCGGTGACCACGGCAACGTATTGCTTGCCCTTGGCGGTGTAGGAGATCACACCACCGTGGTGGCCCAGGCCGTTGTTCGCGGACCAGAGCTTCTCGCCGTTGTCGGCGGACAGCGCGTAGAACGTGCCGTCAGCACCGGGGACGAACACCAGACCACCCTTGGTCGTCAGCAGGGAGGCGAGAGGCGGATACTTGAACTCCACTTCCCACTTGGCCTTGCCGGTGACCGGGTCGCGGGCCTGCACCGTACCGAACGCCTTGCGGCCTTCCGGGTGGACTGCAGTCCAGCTCGCGCCGAAGTAGGCCTGACCCGAGTAGTCGGACGGCCGGTCAACCTTCTGCACGTCCAGGTCGAAGCACCACTCTTGCGTGATCTTGTAGTACAGGCCGGTGTTCGGGTTGTAGGCGCCTGTGTTCCAGGAGATCGCGCCATCGATGGCCGGGCAGACGCTCTTGTTCATCCCGAGCTCCGTTTCGCGACGGCCGATCAGCTCGCCGGTCTTCGGATTCACGCCCTTGATGAAGTTGTAGGTCTTGCCGACGATCAACGCGTTCTCGACCTTCAGCTTCTGGTCCACGGCTTGCGAAACGTCACGGTTGTACACGAAGAACACGCCGCCCTTGTTGGGGTGGAGCATGTACTTCTTGCCGCCGCGATCGATCTGCACGAACTCGCCGGGCGCCGCGTCGAAGTCCCACTTGTCATGCGGCATTTCCTGGAAGTAGGCCTGGAGCTTGCCGGTGTCGGCATCGAGCACGACCACGGACGAGCTGTACAGGTTCAGCCCAGGACGCGGGCCTTCGGTCATCCAGTTGTCGCCGGACCAGTCGAAGTCAGGCGCCGGATTGGCGGTCGCCCACCAGATCGTGTTGGCTTCCGCGTCGTACGAGCCGGTCATCCAGCCGCCGTTGCCGCCGACCTTCCACGAGTCGTTGCCCCAGGAATTCTTGGAGCGCTCGTCGCTCGCGGTCGTGTCGAACTGCCACTCGACTTCACCGGTTTGTGCGTTGACGCCGAAGATCGGGCCGCAGCAGCCGGAGAGCTCACCGCCCCACGAACCGATGACGACCTTGTCTTTGACGATGACGGGAGCGCCCGTAAAGCCCTTGGCACCCTTCTCGACCGTGACGATCATGTTGTCCCACACCACCTGGCCGGTCTTCTGGTCCAGAGCGATCAGGCGGCCGTCGACGGTGCCCATGTACACCTTGCCGTAGCCGAGCGCCACGCCGCGGTTATAGGGGTTGAAGAACGTGCTGTTGGCGCGCTCTTCGTCGATCTTGGCTTTGTAGCTCCACATGAACGCGCCGGTGGCGGCGTCGAGCGCCCAGATCTGACCGGTCGTGCTGGTGTAGTACAGGACGCCGTCAGCGACCAGCGGGAACGATTGAATGCCGCGCTTGCCGGTGGAGGGCGAGTGGATCCAAGCGACCTTCAGATTCTTGACGTTGCTCTTGTTGATCTGATCGAGGCCACTGTAGTGCCAGCCCTTGTAGGAGCCGTGATACATGAGCCAGTTGTTGGGGTCTTTGTCGGCATTCAGCAGACGATCCCACGTGATGTCCGCTGCGCCGGCCTGTGCGGCGAAGCCGAGAACGGCTGCGGCCGACAGAGCTTTTGCGACTCCCGCGAATTGAGTCTTCCATCGTTTCATAAAGTCTCTCCCAAATGCATGCATTTATTTGGCTGAAGCGTCCTTGCGGACCATTTCTTGTTCAAACTCGAGATTGGCCGCAGCGACTTCTCTTGATGTTATTCACTGCGAAAATCCGCCGCGGAAAATCCGCTCCAAACTCTAGTCTCAGTCGTTAGTGTTTGCAAGAGGAGTGGGGCGCGAAAGCCCCGATTCTTCTGGCTTTTCCGGCAACCTGCTGTGGCACAGGCCTGGTGCATTTGCATTGTGCGAAGCACCATGAAATGCTGGTGATTGAATCGAAAAGGATGCCGCCCAGATGGCCGGAAAGATATTTGTAACGCCCACGCTCCTGCTGGACGAGGCGGAACTCGAAGAAGTCTTCGTCCGCGCGCCCGGGCCGGGCGGGCAGAACGTGAACAAGGTGGCTACCGCAGTGCAACTGCGCTTCCCGCTGGAGCGCACCACAACGTTGCCTGACGATGTTCGGCGCAGGCTGCGAGGACTCGCGGGCAGGCGGGTCTCGTCGGACGGATGGCTGACAATCGAGGCAAATCGCTTCCGCAGTCAGGCGCGCAACCGCGAAGACGCGCGCGACCGGCTGGTCGAGCTGATCCGCAAGGCGGCTCATCCGCCCAAGCCGCGCAAGCCGACACGCCCGAGCGCGGGCGCGAAGGAGCGCAGACTCAGCGACAAGCGTGCGCGGGGGCAGGTGAAGCGGGCAAGGGCGTCGAGGGACGAGGGATGAGGGGCGAGGGGAACCGAGGGCGAGGGATTTGAGGGCGAGGGACAAGGGGAGGGAGCCGACAGGATCAAACAAGGTCGCGCTATGCCAGCGTCAATTCGGATCGAGCGCGTGCTTCGACTCTGTGGCTGACTGACGCCACGACGCTCAGCACGAACGGGCATCTATAGTTCTGCGGCCTGCAAAGCACGGGTGCAGATCCAGACTGCTATGTCCCCTAGTCCCTAGCCCCTAGTCCCTCTGCCTTCGTCACAGCCACTTCTTCCACCGAAAAAACCACAGCATTCCGAACACGATCGCGAGCATCGCGAAGGCCGACAGCGCAAAGCCCCAGGGCCGATGGATCAACGGCATGAATTCGAAGTTCATGCCGAAGACCCCGGTAATGAACGTCAGCGGCAGGAAGATGCTCGAGAACACGGCGACGATCTTCATGACCGTGTTCGTTCGGATCGACATCGTGGAGAGTTGCACGTCCTGCAGGCCGGAAAGCAATTCGCGCGACGTATCGATGCGGTCGCTGACTTGCACCACGTGGTCGTACAGATCCCGCAAGTACGGTTGCGTCGAATCGTCGATCAGACCGGTTTCGAGGTTGCGCAGCGTCGACGCGACATCGCGCAACGGCAGTATCGACTTGCGCAGGAAGATGACCTCGCGCTTGAGCGCATACAGGTCTTGCATCAAGTCGCCTCGATCCTCCGCGACGATCTGCTCGTCCAGTGCCTCGATGCGCTCGCCCATCCAGTCGGTAACCGAGAAATACTGATCCACGACCAGATCGAGCAGCGCGTAGGCGAGGTAGTCGGCACCGAAGCGCCGAATGCGCCCCGCCGCGTTGCGAATGCGGTTGCGCACGGGCTCGAAAGGATCGCCGGGCTCCTCCTGCACCGATAGCACGTAGTTGTCTCCGAGCACGAGGCTCAGTTGATCGATGCGAATAACCTTGGCCTCCCGATCGACCTCGAGCATCTTGGCAACCACGAAAATGTACTCGCCGTAGTCTTCGATCTTAGGGCGGATATCCGTGTTCAGAATGTCCTCGAGTGTGAGGGCGTGAAACCCCATCACTCTTGCGAGCTGCTCGAGCAGCTTGGGGTCCTGCAGGCCGTCGACGTTCACCCAGGTGACGCTGTTCGCGTGGCGGAAGGGCAGGCACTCTTCGGCGGACTTCACGGGCCGCTCGGTGAAATCCTTCTCGGTGTAGTCGATCAGCGTGACGCGCGGCGCGGCTGCCGCGGCCGGCGCTTCAGAGACTACATCCGGCTGCCTGGTGGCAGGAGATTCCTGCTCACGGGCGGACCGCCTGCGGCCCAGCACGTTCCTGCGAGAGCGCTTCATCGGCGCTCCGGGAGAATGCGCTGCAGCAGGTCGATGAGCTGCTCACGTTCGGCCTCGCTCAAGTTCTGCGCGAGGCGCTGCTCGTGCCGAGCCACGCGCTGCTTGAGCTTTTTCAACAGGGCGGTCCCATCCTGCGTGAGCCACAAGCCGTTGACGCGCCGGTCTTCGGCCGAGGCGCGGCGCGCGACGAGTCCGCGCGCTTCGAGCTTGTCGAGCGCCGGCACCAGGCTCGAGCGGTCGAGCTGTGCGGCGTTCGCGAGCTCGGTCTGCTTGAGACCCGGGTTCGCCTCGATCACCACCAGCATGCCGAATAGTCCCGGGCTCACCTCGAGCTCGCCGATCGCCTCGGCGAAGTCGTCGAAGATCGCGCGCTGCGCAAGGCGCAGCTGGTACCCCAGCAGGCTCGGCAGTAACCCCATTTCGATCGTGCCGTTGGCAGGGGCGCCGTTCGCCGTCGCGGGCACCGGCGCGAGACGCATCCGCTGTGCGGCAGGCCGGGTCGGAGATTTGGGCTGTTTGTTTGACATCCAACAATTGGAGGGCGATACTGAATCGCATCGTAACCGAAAACGCCGCACGCTTCCTTGCCCAGCCGGCGTTCCTTGCTCTTCAATGACTTGGACCATCAGCGTCGCGGGTGATCCGCAGACCGTGCCGGCCGAGGATGGCGAGACCATTCTCGACGCCATGCTGCGCCACGGTGTGGGCTTCGCGTACAGCTGTCAAGCCGGCAATTGCGGCACCTGCAAGTGCGAATACCTAGCCGGCGACATCATGGAGCTCGAGTATTCGGAGCATGCGCTGTCGCCCGGCGAGCGCGAGCGAGGCGTGATCCTGGCTTGCCGTGCTCAGATATGGAGCGACGTCGAGATCGCACGTTTGTCGGCCGAGGAGTTCGTGATGCATCCGTCGCGTGTCATGCAGTGTCGCGTCGCGGAGCTCACGCCGGTCACGCATGATGTAATGCGGCTGCGGCTCACGATTGAATCGGGCGGTCCGTATACCTTCACGGCCGGGCAGTTCGCCAAGCTCCAATTTCCGTTCGCGGCCGAAACGCCGCGCGACTATTCGATGGCCAACCGTCCCGACGAGTCGACGCTGGAGTTTCACATCCGCTGCATCGCGGGCGGCATCAGCGGCCAGCTGCGCTCGCATCTCGCAGTCGGCGACACGGTGCGGGTGTCCGGACCGTTCGGAACCGCGTATCTGCGCGAGCAGCATGAAGGACCGATCGTCGCAATCGCCGGCGGCACCGGATTGGCGCCGATTCGCTCGATCGTGGCGACTGCGCTTGATAAGGGCACGGAGCGCCCGATCCATCTGTACTTCGGCGTACGGGGAGAGCGTGACGTGTACGCCGAGCAAGAATTACGGAAATTGGAGCGACGACACCCCAATCTTATCGTGCATATCGTGCTGTCCGACGAGGCGGGCGCGAGCCGAGCCGGTGACAGACGAGAAGGCCTGGTGACCGAAGCGGTGAGCGCGGACTTTCCGAGCTTCGAGGGATTTCAGGCTTACCTGGCGGGGCCACCGGTCATGGTGGATGCGGCGACGGAGTTGCTCGTGGCTCGCGGGATCGCCCCGCGCGACATACATGCCGACGCGTTTTACAGCGCTGTTGAGCTGGCAAGCAAGAACACAACAGTGGAGTCACCAGCATGAGCAGACCGCATCGTCTCGAAGGTCGCGTCGCGCTCGTCACCGGGGGCGCACGCGGGATCGGGCGAGCGATCGCGGCGGAGTTGGTTGCGAGCGGAGCCAGTGTTGTGATCGCGGATCCGGGCGTGTCGATCGGTGGCGATCAGCCCGATCGCTCGGCAGTCCATCAGGCTGCTGCGGCGTTGGGACCTCGAGCGCTCGCGTGGCCGGAAGATATTTCCGTTCCCGGAGCCGCGGAGACGGCGGTGAAGCTTGCGGTCGACCGCTTTGGTGCGCTCGATCTGGTCGTAAACAATGCTGCGGTGCTGCGCGACGGTTTCATCTTCAAGTTGGAGCGCGCCAACTGGGAGCGCGTGATCCAGACGAATCTGACCGGCGCGTACGCGGTACTCGCTGCAGCCACGCCGGTTATACGCGAAGCGGCGAAGGCCGGCCGGGCGCCCGGCCGCATCGTGAACATGATTTCGACAGCCGGTTTGTACGGGAACTACGGGCAAGCCGCTTATGCGGCGGCAAAAGCAGGTTTGGTCGGTCTCACGCGCGTCGTAGCGATGGACATGGCGCGCTCCAAGGTGAACTGCAACGCGGTCGCGCCATTCGCCGCAACGCGTGTAACCGATTCCATCCAGCCCGCGAACGAGGCACAGGCGAGCTACAAGGCGCGCGCGCTCAAGATTCCGCCGGAGTACGTGGCACGTCTGGTTGCATGGCTCTGCTCGTCTGCCTGCGAGGTGACCGGTCAGGTTTTCGGTGTGCGCGGCCGCGAAGTGTTCCTGTTCTCGCAGTCGCGCCCGGCGGCAAGGATCGTCACGGCGCCGCTTGCGGAGCTGACGCCTGAGGCGCTCGACTCAGCGATTGCGATCGAGATGCAAGATCAATTCGTCGACTTGGCCACCGATCTGGAAGCCTTCAACACCGAACCCCTCTTGTAATGAATGGAGCGCACCATGTCCCATGCCGCTAGCCCCGAGATCAAGATTCCCGAAGTCAAGCTGGCAGCCGATCTCGCGCGGCAGCCGGAGGAATATCGAACCGCAGTGCAGAAGATCGTTGTCAGCCACGCCGTGAACGAGCTGTACGGCGCGCAGGTGTTCGACGAGCCGGCCATCAAGCTTGCGCCGACGCCGTATGCCAAGTGGCTTACGTGCCGTGTCGCGATGGAGGAGTATCACCATCATGTACGCTTCAAAGGCCTGGCCGACGAGATCGGCGTACCTGCCCAGCGCATGGATCCGAAGCACAAGAAGCCGCTGTCGATCTTCGAGTTCGAGCTGAAGACCTGGCCGGAATTCTGCGTGATCAAGGCGATCGCCGACTACGCCGAGATCCTGCAGGTCGAGGATCTGCTTCACTGCAGCTTCCATCCTCTGCGCAACCTCGCCCGTATCACGATGCCCGAGGAAAAGTTCCACGCCAAGTTCGGCAAGGACTCCTGCCTCGAGCTGATCCAAGCAGGACGAGGCGACGAGGTGCAGGATGCGCTCAATCGCTACATTCCGATCACGCCGGCGTTCTTCGGGGCCAGCCAATCGAAGAACAACGAGATATACCGCAAGTGGGGGCTCAAGCAGCGCACGAACGACGAAATGCGCGCAGACTTTCTCGGACGCGTGAAGGAATTGGTGGAGAAGGATTTCGGATTGAAGCTGCCGGCGATTGCGTAAGGCAATTCGAACTACGGAGATTCATCACAATACCCCTTGAGGGATATTGTGAAGAATCTCCGTGATTAGATGATTTGCCGTTCCTTGAACGGAGGCACCCATGAATCAGCCAGCGATTGACCCCCGCGCGGCGCGCGACGCGTACTACCGCCGTATCGCGCAGGCTAATCTCACGCCGCTATGGGAAATGATGTCGGCGCTCGTTCCCGAGCAGCCGCACTCGCCCTGTGTGCCCGCGATCTGGCGCTATCGCGAGATCCAGCCCTGGCTGATGGAATCGGGCTCGCTTATTTCCGCGAAGGAGGCGGTGCGGCGCGTCCTCATTCTCGAGAACCCTGGGATTGCCGGCACCTCTGCGATTACGCAATCGCTCTACGCCGGACTGCAGTTGATTCTGCCAGGCGAAGTTGCGCCGAGCCATCGGCACACGCAATCCGCGCTGCGCCTGATCGTCGAAGGCAGCGGCGCCTACACCGCGGTCGAGGGCGAGCGCGTGACGATGCACCCGGGCGACTTCATCATCACGCCGTCCTGGACTTGGCACGACCACGGCAATCCAGCTGCCGAGCCGGTGGTCTGGCTCGACGGGCTCGACATTCCGCTGGTGCGCTTCTTCGACTGCGGCTTCGCCGAGAATGATCTGTCGGACTCGCAAACCGTGACGCGCCCTGAGGGCGACGCGTTGACTCGCTACGGCGGCAACTTGCTGCCGATCGACTATGAGCCGCGCGGATTGTCTTCGCCGGTGTTCGCGTACCCATATGCGCGCACTCGCGAGACGCTGGAGCAGCTGCGCCGCAATGGCCCGGCCCATTCCGTTCATGGATACAAGATGCAATACGTCAACCCGACGACCGGCGGCGCGCCGATGCCGACGATCGGCGCGTTCGTGCAACTTCTGCCGGCGGGCTTCAAGGGTGGCGGCTACCGTTGCACGGATGGCACCGTATTCCACTGCATCGAGGGCGCAGGTGCCGTGACCGTGGAAGGACAGCGGATCGCGTTTGCGGCGAAGGACACGTTCGTGGTCCCGGCGTGGCAGTTGCACCAGTTCGAGGTTGCCGGTGATACGGTACTGTTCAGCTTCTCCGATCGCCCGATTCAACGCATGCTCGGCCTGTGGCGCGAACAGCAGCTTTGACCCCGGCGGCAGCGGAGCAACGGAGCACCCCTTGGTTCGGTTGCCTCGGGGCGCCACTCACTGCAGCGGATCTGCTGAACAGCAGGGCTTATCTCGACGCGCTCGGATACCCGCCCGAGTTGGCAACGGTTTCGGTCGGCAGTTGGCGGGAAGCCGAACGCATTGTGCGCGCGTCCGACTGGGACCGCGCCTGGTGGGACCGGGAGGACCGCGAGCGTGATCGTCTGAAGGGCACAGCCGACCGGCGGCTGGGCTCGACGCAGATGCTGGAGCGCCTGACCGCTGCCACTGATCTGAGCGCCGACGCCATCCACGCGGCTGCGATCGTCGCGATGGCGCGCGCGGGATCCGGCGCCGATGCCATGATTCGCGCGGCGTCCGGCGCCGATGCTATGGTTCGCGCGGCGTCCGGCGCCGATGCCATGATTCGCGCGGCGTCCGGCGCCGCGATGATGGCCGCGCACGAATTTGCGCTCGCGCAGCTCGCCGGTTGCGGACCGGACCATCTGTTCATGCGAAAATATTCGCTGTTCAAATCGGGCCGCTGGCCGCTGGGCGTGCTGCGCGGCGCTTTCTATCTCTTCTAAAGCAACGGACAACTATGGCTGAGACCTTCGTGATCGACGTGCATGAGACCCCCTCCATCCCCGTCGTCGGGCAGAAGGGCCGCTTCCCCGTGCACCGTATCTATTGCGTAGGGCGCAACTACGCGGCGCATGCGCGCGAGATGGGCAAGGATCCGGAGAAGGAGCCGCCGTTCTACTTTCTCAAGCCGGCCGATGCCATCGTGCCCGAGGGGGGCAATGTGCATTACCCGCCCGGTACCTCCAACTTGCATCACGAGATCGAGCTTGTGGTCGCGCTGCATCGAGGCGGCTTTCAGATTCCCTCCGCGCGTGCGCTAGATCACGTGTACGGATACGCGGTTGGACTGGACATGACGCGCCGCGATCTGCAGTTCAAGGCGCGCGACATGGGCCGCCCGTGGGACTTCGGCAAAGCCTTCGACGAATCGGCACCGATCACCGCGATCTTCCCGGTGTCGAGTCATGGCCATCACTCGGCGGGCGCCATCACGCTCGAAGTGAACGGCGCGCTGCGACAGAAGGGCGATCTCGCCGACATGATCTGGAATGTGGCCGACTCCATCTCGTTCCTGTCCAATTACTACAACCTGCAGCCAGGTGACCTGATCTTTACCGGCACGCCGGAAGGTGTCGGCCCGGTAGTGCGCGGCGACAAGCTGGTCGGGAAAGTGGAAGGGCTGGCGGAGCTCAAGATCACTATCGTTTAAGAACGTGAAGGGGGAAGGGTGAAGGGTAGCAACCCGCACACCGGCTTCACGCTCTGACGGCAAAATAAGCATCATGGCAGTGCAAAAGACCTGGCTTGAGGTTTCGCTGAACGGTCCTTGGGGAAAGGCCAAGCAGCCCGGCATTCCGGTCTCGGTACAGGACATCGTCGAGCAGGGCGTTGCATGTGCGAATGCAGGCGCTGCGATCGTCCACGTGCATGCTTACGACGAAGCCAGCGGCAAACCGAAAGAAGACGCGAACATCTATGCGGCGATCATTCAGGGCATTCGCAGCCGGGTCGACGTCATCGTCTATCCGAGTGTCTCCACGACCGGTCTGCCGCCGTTCGCGGCCACGGAATCCGCGCAGGCGCGCTACGCGGTGCAGGAGGAGCTGGCGAAACGAGGCTTGCTGGAATGGGCGGCGGTCGATCCGGGCTCGGTCAACATCGCCTACTACGACGATGTGCGCAGCGACCATGCGACCAGCTTCGTGTATCTGAATCCCGAAGACCATCTGCGCCATGCGCTGGCACTGGCCGCGAGAGCGCGAGTGCATCCGACCTTCGCGATCTACGAGCCGGGCTTTATCCGGCTCGGTGCGACGCTGCATTGGCGCACGAGTTGTCCGTCGCCGATCTATCGCCTCATGTTCTCGTCTGACTTCACGTTCAGCTTTCCGCCCGAGGACTACGGCGTGACCGCCTACCTCAATCTGCTCGATCAGGTCGCACCCGGAGCCAAGTGGATGCTGGCTGGTCTCGGCGTGAACATCATGCCGCTGATTCCGCGCGCGGTCGCCGAGGGCGGCCATGTGCGAGTGGGGCTGGAGGATGCGCCGCTCGGCTCGACGAAAACCAACGTCGAGCTGGTGGCCGAGGCGGCGCAGATGATCACCAACTGCGAGAGCGAGGTTGCGACGGCTGCGGACATTCGTGCCGAGCTCGAGCAGACGGAGATGGGGGATTAAAAGCAACACCACAACTGCGGCAACAGGCGCTCCGGACATTGTGTAGCATTCCTTCCGGAGGAGGTTGCATGGCAATCCAATTCACAGCACAAGATGCTCCCTGCGGAGCCGTCATTCGGGGCGTCGATCTCTCGAAGCCGCTGACGTCGGCAGAGGTCGCCGAGATCCGTGCGATCTGGCTGCGATATCACGTCGTCGCGTTCCCCGATCAGCCGATGCAGATCGGTGACATCGAGCGGTTCTCGAGCTACATCGGACCCGAGGGCGAAGATCCCTACATCGCATCGATTCCGGGCCATCCCCGCGTCGTGCAGGTGAAGCGCGAGGCGGACGAGAAGACACCGATCTTCGCGGAGACCTGGCATTCCGACTGGAGCTTTCTCAAACATCCGCCGGCGGGTACCGTCCTCTACGGCAACATCATCCCGTCGGCCGGCGGGGATACGCTGTTCGCGAACCAGTACGCCGCGTGGGATGGCTTGCCCGCCGAGCTCAAGAAGCTTCTGCACGACAAGCAAGGCATCCACTCGGCGCGCCGGGGTTATGCGAAGGACGGCATGTACGGCGAGCGCGACAAAGGCCGCTCGATGGCGATCAAGTTCGGCGACAGCGCGCTCAAGACGCAGCTTCATCCGATAGCGCGGCCGCACTCCGAGACCGGACGCCTCGCGCTCTACGTGAGCCCCGGTTACACGATCGGTATCGACGGCATGCCCGATGATGAAGCGCTCCAGGTCTTGCTCGAGTTGTTCGCCCATCAGGCCAAGCCGGAGTTCGTCTACCGGCACAAATGGTCGGCGCACATGCTGATCATGTGGGACAACGTTGTCTGATTCATGCGGCGACGGGCGGCTACGAAGGCCAGAGGCGCCTGCTGCATCGGGTCACGGTGGCGGACCGGACGGTGCAGCCAGCTTAGGGCACAACCACCCCAAGAAAATTTGGGCGTGGAATGTCGATTCGGCCGTTGCCCGTTCGTCGTAAGGGTGCCCCGATCCGGGGTACCGCTCACTGGAGACTCCCGATGGAATACATGATCCTCATCTACAACGACGAACGCAGTTACGGCAGCGCCACCGAGGCCCAGCTCAAGGCCATGTACCAGGAATACGGCGCTTATACCCAGGACCTGATCAAGGCCGGCGTGATGAAGGGCGGCTCGGAGCTGAAGCCGGTCGCGACCGCGACGACTGTGCGCGTCCGTGGCGGCAAAGTGCTGACGACCGACGGGCCGTTCGCCGAAACCAAAGAGCAGCTCGGCGGCTACTATCTGATCGACGTCCCGAATCTCGACGAGGCCGTGAAGTGGGGCTCGAAATGCCCCGGCGCGAAAACCGGCTCTGTCGAGGTCAGGCCGCTCAATCCGCACTCCTGATCGCTTTACATGCTGCTCGGCCGCATCGTCGACGAGCTGGCGCGTCGTGAAGGCCCGCGGATTATTGCGGGCCTGATTGGCCGCTTCGGCGGTAACTTCGATCTCGCCGAAGACGCCCTGCAGGATGCCTATGAGAAGGCGTTGTCATCGTGGCCCGCCGCGGGCATTCCCGATCGGCCCGCGGCATGGCTGACGACGGTTGCGCAGCGGTTTGCAATTGATCGGCTGCGGCGTCTCAATCGCAACAT
>Ga0105237_10005016_pt1 | contig 15070 bp, 13 predicted proteins | sample KBSC24metaG_FD_81520 | JGI IMG/M metagenome (GOLD analysis project Ga0105237, IMG submission 81520) | Corn rhizosphere microbial communities from Kellogg Biological Station, Michigan, USA - KBS C2-4 metaG | ecosystem: Host-associated > Plants > Roots > Rhizosphere > Soil | place: Michigan, USA... | reverse complement strand
TGAACTAGGAGGCAGATGTGTGAAGTCTCGTCCGAAGAGACAGACGGAACTGGATTAATTTTTAACAATCCAAGTAACAGCTACAGTGTTAGGAGACTGTACATTATGAGGCATGAAATGAATAAGAATATCCATAACATTGATCCAAGTCAACTCGGCTGAATTGCCGCGCTCGTATTTTCCGCTCCAATGCTCCTCCGTCTGGTTACTTCCAGATTGAAGTTGGCCATGTGCTCGAAGCTCAAACTTCGCATTTTTGTGAAGCCAAGCGTCAGGTGTCAAGAAACCGATTTTGGAGGAATTGTGAAGCCGAGGTTACATATGCAAGTCCTCTTTATGGAGCCCGCTTGCTTGCCCTCCCAGGCTCAGCGCTCAGCAGGATTCATGTTGTGTTTCTTATCACTTACATAGCCCCGGCTATGATGATAAACCTCGATAACAATCCATTCATTTATCCATTATTAGCGAAGGCCAGTTGAGTCTACTTGATATGAAGTCGGGGGGATTGTGATTGTCAACCCAAAGCGTGACGTTGCAATGCTGTCCGCTCGCCAAGTTGCCCAGAAACGCTTGCAAGGTAGATCAACAGCCTTGCACCACCAAATAGGAAGGTCTCGTTGATTTTGTGTCCATCAGTTCTGCGGAGCATCCTCCATACTTCCGCTAATAGCCAGCTTTCCACGCGCAATCGAGCTTGGCTTCGACTGACAGCGATAGAGGGACGTAAGGTTGCATTTCTTGATATGGGTGTTGACCGCCAGTAACACGAGTTGGTGGCGAGGAGCGAGGTATAAGTACCGGCATTCACCAGAAAACTGCGCGTGAAGCCGAGTAGCTACTCCCGTTTGTGTGAGCATTGGAACCATGTTATTTAAACTTTCCTTCCTTCTGGCACTGACTCTCAGCAGTGTCATTGCGGTTGATATTCCTCGTCAACCACGACAACCTCTGGGAAATGGAACGCGGCTCCTAGCTTTTAACGACACCATACCCAGTGCCAGACTGAGAAGTAATACAACCTCTATTGACTGGTTTGCTGGCGGTGAGGACGGAATCGGCGTCACTTTGTCAGATGACGGTGATCTGGTGCTCCAGGATTTCATCACCGGCAACACATCTATCCTAGTACCGGCCAGCGCAGTTCCATCTGGCTACTGGGAATATTTCATCCAGCCAAGCTTGGAGCAGGTTTTGTTTTCTACGAACTATACGAAGCAGTACCGCCACTCATATTTTGCTGATTATGTCATTTACGATGTGGCAAGCAATGAGACCTTTCCGTTGGACGAAGAACAGCAAGGTGACATCCAATATGCTGCCTGGGCACCCATTGGAAATTCGATCGCTTTTGTGAGAAGAAACAATTTGTACATCAGCAACGGTTCAGAAGTGACACAAATCACCTCCGATGGAGGACCAGACATGTTCCATGCAGTGCCTGATTGGGTCTATGAAGAGGAAATCTTTGGTGTTGCGTACGCCTTCTGGTGGAGCCCCGATGCGAATTACCTTGCCTACCTCAGCTTCAATGAGACTGGGGTTGGCACTTTCACAGTACCTTACTACATGGACGATCAAGAGATTGCTCCTCCTTACCCCTCTGAACTTGAGCTCCGTTATCCCAAGGTCGGCACAACAAATCCAACAGTCCAATTCACCTTGCTTGACACTCAGACGTTCAAGGGCTCACCTATCTCGGTGGAAGTCTTTGAAGCCAATGACACTATCATAGGAGAGGTGGCTTGGGTTACAGACGAACACTCAAGTGTTCTCTTACACATTTTCAATCGCGTGCAAGATATGGAAAAGTATGTGCTTGTCGATGTTGAATCTGGCAACACGAACACTGTTCGGGAAAGAGATGGTTCGGACGGCTGGCTCGACAACAATCTGGCCATTAATTACATTGGATCCGTCAATGGTAGCAACGAGACATGGTACGTTGATCTATCAGATCAATCGGGCTGGAACCACTTGTACCTCTTCCCAGTCCAAGGGGGTGACAATATCACGCTCACCTCTGGCGAATGGGAAGTCACCAATATCCTGAGTGTCGACACAGAAAGAGAGCTCGTCTACTATCGATCCACGACCTTCCACAGCACGTCCCGGCACGTGTATAGTGTATCCTACACAACCGGAGAGGTCACACCTTTGGTAAATGATGAAGAGCCAGCGTATTACTCAGCCTCCTTCTCTCCCGCTGGAGGCTACTATCTTCTGTCATACCAGGGTCCCGATGTGCCATATCAAGATCTCTATTCCACCAATTCCTCGGAACCGCTGTCAACCATTACTAATAACTCTATGCTCTATGATGCGCTCCAGGAATATAATCTACCCAATATCTCCTACTTTGAGCTCGAACACCCAGATGGCTACTCTATTAACGTCATGCAAAGGCTGCCCCCGAATTTCAACGCCTCTCACCAGTATCCCGTACTTTTTATTCCATACGGTGGGCCCGGTGCCCAAGAAGTCTCCCAAACATTCTCAGCGCTGAACTTCAAAGCGTACATCGCATCCGATCCGGAACTCGCATTCATCACCTACACGGTCGATGGCCGTGGTACAGGGTACAAAGGCCGTGCGTTCCGCGCCACCGTTGCCTCCCACCTCGGTCGTTATGAACCCCTCGACCAAATCTGGGCCGCGGAGCAGCTCATATCCATGTTTTCCTACGTCAACCCGCAGAAGTTCGGGATCTGGGGCTGGTCGTTCGGCGGCTATCTGAGCGCAAAAGTAGTAGAGCTTCAAGGGTCAGGAGGCCCGTTCAGTCTCGGACTCATCACCGCGCCCGTGACGGACTGGCGCTTTTACGATTCAATGTACACGGAACGATACATGAAAACCTCAGCCATGAATGAAGCCGGGTACAACGAAACGGCTGTACGCAACGCCACGGGGTTCAAGGATATCCGCGGTGGATTCGCCATCATGCATGGCCTGGGTGATGACAATGTTCACTACCAGAACACCGCCGCGCTGGTTGACTTGCTGGTCGCGGAGGGTGTCACGAGTGAGAAGATGGACATGTTTGCATTCACAGATAGCGACCATTCGATTAATTATAACGGTGCGACGACGTATATTTACAAGTACTTGGCCAAATTGCTGTGGGAGGAGGTCCAGAGGGTGCCGGAGACCTTGGTTCATCAATGGTCTAGGAGGAGGGTTGTTGCACGGGAATGGGTTGCATAATAGTAGTACATAGTCAGGAAGGAGATATCTTATTAAATGGTTTAGCACCGGGAGACTGGACTCGCAAAGATATTATTTCACAGAAAAAACAACTTATTTAATTAAATACCAAAATGTTTGCTAGTTCCAAAAGGAAGTAAATCATTCAGAATCTTCTTGGGCCACTTCGGACGCTGCGGCAGTCGGACATATGCTTCGCCGTAATTGAAATAGTGCTAATCATACTATCATTTACGCAAAGGCGGAGTACTGCATGTTCAAGAAAAAGTCGCCTTCGTCAACGACAATGTTATAGCGCAGTGCACCTGCCATTGCTCACAATTCTTGCCTTGTAGGTTCGTGTTGCGCTCCTTGCGGATCAAGGGACGGAACGTTATATTTCCCTGTACATGGACTAGGTGACTTCTCAGTCAATTCCCCTTCCGAGGCAACACCATGTCTGAACAGCAACCTAGCGAGCCCCGAATCAAGGCTCACAAAAGACAAACTGCTCACCGACGGCGACGCGATGATGGCGACTTTGAGGAAAGATGGGGAGATGAAGAATTTGTCGAAGAAGAGGAACAGGCCCCGGAGCCAGATTTCGCAGAGTCATCGTCTAAACGAGTCAAATTATCGGATGGTTCAGCAGCTCCTCGAGCGAAATCGCCCACACCTCCCGCGGAGACGGCAGAGGAGAAAGCGCAAAGAGAAAGGGACAAAGATCAAAAAGAACGAGATGAGTTTGCGAAGCGGTTAGCGAATCGAGACTCTAAGAGAAGTAATAAGATCACCGAGGATAGATCGGGAGCGAAGGACAGTGTCGCGGCACAGAGACGAGCACTCGCTGATGATGCTGCGGCAAGAGCACAGGCAATGCCCGACCTGAGGATACGCTCAAGGCAAGACTACCTCCAGAAAAGAGAAGCAGAAAGACTCGCCCTTCTCCGGAAACAAGTCGCCGAGGAGCAAGCCGAACTCAGGGACAATCCAGACCTGACTAAAAGGGAAAAAGAGGAGTTCGCGAGAAATAAAGAAGTGCTGAGGTTAGCCGAAGAGAGGCTGAATATCGATGACCATCTAGATGGATACGCGCTTCCGGAAGACTATATCACAGAAAAGGGAAAGATTGACAAGCGCAAGAAAGAGCAGGCCCTTTACCAGAGATATGTCGACCGCGATGAATCCGGGCGAGAGAAATATGTGACTGAACATGAGGAGTGGGAGCGAGAACAGACAAAGAGGGCAGAAGGGCAGATTAAGCGCGCTGAGTATGTTGACGAAGGCGACTATGGCTATGTCTTCGATGAAAGCCAGCAAATGAGGTTCGTCATGTCCGAAACACTCGGCGGGGATCTTGGTAAAGGAATGAACAGAGAACAGCGAGAGATGGCGGAACGATTGAGTGCAGCAGAAGCCAAGGCAAAGAGCATAGAGGAAACCAGGAAAAGCTTGCCCGTCTACCAATTTCGAGACGATATCATTCAGGCTGTGCACGACCACCAAGTGCTCATCATTGTCGGAGAGACCGGCAGTGGGAAGACTACGCAATTACCACAGTATCTTCACGAGGCTGGATATACCAAAGGCGGCATGAAAATCGGCTGTACGCAACCTCGCAGAGTGGCTGCAATGTCGGTCGCCGCAAGAGTAGCTGAGGAGATGGGGAAGAGACTAGGAAACGAGGTCGGATACGCCATCCGATTCGAGGACAATACAAGCGACAAGACTGTCCTGAAATACATGACCGATGGCATGCTACTCAGAGAGCTCCTGACCGATCCCGAGTTATCGCAATACTCGGCGCTGATGATCGATGAGGCGCACGAGCGAACAGTCAGTACCGATATTGCCTGCGGGCTCTTGAAGGACATAGCAAGAGCCAGACCTGACCTCAAACTTTTGATCTCGTCCGCTACCATGGATGCTCGGAAATTTCAGAAGTACTTTGACGATGCCCCCATTTTCAATATTCCAGGTCGAAGATACGCCGTTGACGTCCACTACACTGCGCAGCCCGAGGCCAATTACCTCGCTGCAGCCATCACAACTGTATTCCAGATCCACATAACTCAAGGTCCTGGCGATATTTTGGTTTTCCTGACAGGCCAAGAGGAGATTGAAGCAATGGAAGCAAATCTCCAGGAGACCGCCCGGAAGCTTGGAAGTAAAATCAAAGAAATGATTATATGCCCGATCTATGCAAATCTGCCAACTGATTTGCAGGCAAAGATTTTCGAGCCCACGCCCGCGAACGCCAGGAAGGTGGTTCTCGCAACGAATATAGCAGAAACATCTCTTACGATCGACGGCATTGTATATGTGATTGATCCTGGATTTGTCAAGGAGAACCAATACAATCCCCGCACGGGCATGGAATCCTTGGTTGTCGTGCCTTGCAGTCGTGCCTCCGCGGGTCAACGAGCCGGAAGAGCCGGGCGCGTTGGACCAGGAAAGTGCTTCAGGCTGTACACCACGCAGGCATACAAAAATGAGTTGGAGGAGAATACAACCCCTGAAATCCAGAGAACTAATCTATCGGGCGTGATCTTAATGCTTAAAAGCTTGGGTATCAATGATCTGTTGGACTTTGATTTCATGGATCCTCCCTCCACAGACACGATCGTGCGGGCAGTTGAACAGCTCTACGCGTTAGGGGCTTTGAACAATGCGGGAGAGCTGACCAAAATCGGCCGCCAGATGGCTGAATTCCCCACAGATCCTATGCTTGCACGATCTATCTTGGCTGCCGATAAATATGGATGTACTGAAGAAGTTCTTTCCATTATCTCAATGCTTGGGGAAGCCTCTGCACTGTTTTTCCGCCCCAAAGACAAGAAAATCCACGCTGATAGTGCAAGAGCCCGGTTTACCAACAAGGAGGGTGGCGATCACTTGTCCCTTTTGAACATCTTCCAGGAGTGGACCGATTCCGATTACAGTTATGTCTGGGCCAAGGAGAATTTCTTGCAGCAGCGAAGCCTGACGAGAGCTCGAGATGTTCGCGATCAATTGGCGAGACTATGTGATCGGGTGGAAGTTGATCCTAATCAAACCTGTGGGGGTCAGTCGAATATTGAACCGATCCAAAAGGCAATCACAGCGGGGTTCTTCCCACATTCTGCAAGGCTGCAGCGGGATGGTCAGAGCTATCGCACGGTCAAGAACGGCCAGGTTGTTTACATTCATCCATCAGGTGTTCTGATGGAGAATCAACCTAAATGGGTCATTTATCATGAACTGGTACTGACTAGTAAAGAGTATATGCGGAGTTGCATGCCTCTGAAGCCTGAATGGCTGATCGAGGTTGCGCCTCATTACTACAAGAAGAAGGACTTGGAGTCACTAGGTGTTGAGCGGAAAGTCCCTCGAGGTGAAGGAAAGGCTCAGAGTAAGATATAATGACTGCGCGCGGACATGGGTGTCACGTAGTCTGGCCAGTGAGAACCCACTTCAATCCCAATGTCTGTGACCCACACAAAAGCCTCTTGATTTCGACACAATAATGTTTTGTGACACTATTGAGGCTGTAGCCCAAGATGCCAAGCATCACGTGTAATGTTCAAATTTCAGCCAATCAAAAAGTTTTTGATACTCTGGAATCCTCCTGCACAATTTCGCTCCTTTCTCTGTCACCACGTCCCAGCAAACCACTTGAGAACCATAAAAATGTCCACAGGCACTTCTTCAAGCTGTAAAGTCATCCTGGCTGGCACGATCGCCAAAGGCCTCCTGAACGAAATCCAGAGCGGGCTCAAATCCATCGATCGGAAGCCTCATTTACTGGGAATTCTTGGCAACGACGACCCAGCTGCGAAGGTTTACGCAGACTGGACCCAGAAGACATCCGAAGACAAGTGAGTCTATCATGATATGCCCGTGATTGCTCACTGGGATCTCTGTGAACTTCCTTTGCATACTGATCGAAGCTCTGACACCCATCGCATCTTCAGTGGCTTCCAGTATTCTCTGAAACTCGTCGCTAAGGATGACGTTGAGGAGACAATTCTGGCCGGCAACAACGACCCTGCCATTGATGGCATCATCGTCTATTACCCCATATTCAATAACCGGCAAGATCAGTACCTCCAACAGATTGTCGATGTCTCCAAGGATGTAGAAGGTCTTAGCCATCAATACATCTTCAACATGTATCAAAACATCCGATATCTAGATGATTCACAGGTCATGAAATCCATCCTACCTTGCACTCCACTTGCTGTGATCAAGATTCTTGAGTACCTGCAAATCTATAACACGATCTTGCCGTACGGGAACAGGTTGTTCGGACGCACAATTTGCGTAGTGAACCGATCGGAAGTTGTTGGACGGCCCTTGGCAGCATTGCTCGCAAATGATGGAGCTTGTGTCTACAGCGTCGATGTCACTGGCATACAGCAGTTCACCAGAGAACAGGGAATCCGCAAACGCAAACACGATGTCATCGAACTGAAGGAGTGGACCCTAGAAAACCGTGCCCCGCTTTGTGATGTTGTTATTACCGGTGTGCCCGGCGACAGTTACAAATTCCCAAACCACTTATTGAAGGAAGGCGCTGTGTGCATCAATTTCTCGAGTGAGAAGGTAAGATCGCCCATCTGCACCCGTCTGCATTCAGCCCAGAATGGAGGATACGAGCGTGGCTAACTTCGACAAGAATTTCACCCCTGAGGTGAAAGAGAAGGCATCGATATACGTCCCTGCAATTGGAAAGGTCACGATCGTCGTCCTCCTCCGCAATCTTTTGCGAATCGTGCAGAATAAGCAAGCTCGGTTCGAGGCAGCTGCCAAACACCAAGACGCTCCCGTTCCTGTAACGATCCAGAACGAGCAACCTGTTGTTAATGGAATCAGCTCGTAGCGTCATGAGTCCACGTCGTGTCAGATGCTGGTGAAATGGGCCTACGAACGGAAGGAATATACAGAGTAAAGCCGTGTCAAATTCTCCATCTGCATGCCGATCGGACGCCCCGAAGGTGGCGATTCATGGCCCTTGAAACTATTTCGCTTCGACCAGCGATGGATTATGCACACCTTGGACTTGCATCACGCATCGTCAAGGGTGGCACAGAACATGTCGTCAGAGGAATAAACTAACGCAGAAGCGGTCGCAGGGCCTGGTCTGCGGGCACTAAATACTGGCAGCAGTTTGGCGAGAATGATTCACCGATCACTCTAGGCCAAAGATCCTTAGATGCTATGCCATGCAGAGCACGAGGGGGGTCTCTGAAAGGGCTGGTTCGCTAGCAACCGCCGTTGAATTGCCCCATCCTCCTCTACATGGATCAGTCTTCATCGTATCAGAACGCCGGGAGGCGCACCGAGATGCCTGGTAAGCTGGCAGGCCCCTTGTCACGGAATCTATACCCATGGCATCCGACGCACTCTTTTTTCCTCGGCCTTGCCTGCCGCATGACCATTATGACCAGCCGATTTCGCCGTCGAGGCACCTCTTTGGCATCCACAACTTGCACTTCTGCATGCCCCAGCATGCGTTTTACGACGTCGGTTTTCGGCTCGCATCCTCGAAATGCCAATGAGCATGTCTGGAGAGACCGTAGATCTGACAGCGCATCAGTGGTCTTGACTACAATTCATGCAGCATACCCATTTGAATACGGACACAGCGCACGATCTTCTTCTGAACACAGCAGACTTCTATGAATCCTTCTTAGTACAGATTCGCTAATACCTCCTCAGCTGTTTGGTCAGGACGCCTGAGTTCAATAGCGCTTGACAATGGGGAAAAAGGATTTTCGCTGCCCAACCCCAGCTAATAGCCCATGAAAACCCAACAAGGCTTTTTTCAAACGTCCCTTCCACACCACCTTTGGTTAAAGAAATTGTGGATATGGTGCAACTGCAAGTGTGTGCAACAAGCCAAACGAGGATAATTTCCAGACTTGGCAGGAGGCATGGTGTACGTATGATTCCCAGCGACAGAAATGCCTACAGACGGAATGAATGGGTCGATGTGCGAGTCCGATCAATATCGTTGATTCCTCTCTCAGGTCTCAAAACTAATCGAGGAAAGGTAGCATCCTTTTCCTTTCTCTTTTTTTTTTTTGAAGCGGTAGCTCAGGTTATCAATCATCGCACTTGGTCCTTTCCCTCTTCTGATACATAGCAAGAAAGAACTTCAGATGCTAACTAGAACCCGTCTGCATCGGATTTACGTTAACAACAGCGTCGAGGAATCGCGAGAAAAAAAGAGGTTCCCCATTCGAAACAAGCGAGATGTCGTAGGGACTTGGTTTTTTCTAATCTCTTTTTTTTGGCTTGCTTTCATCTTCGAAGAATCGATCGATGGCTTGGGACTGTCTAAGCCTGTTGCCTGCTGATCCTTGAACTGGAAACCATTTTAATACTTGTACCCAACTAGGTAGTCGGTAAGGCGGTAATTGCCTACTACAGATAGGTAGGTACGAGTAGCACTCCCCTTGCGGACGTCAGAGCAGGGCAGGCGCGAGCAAGTAGAACTCGGAGAGATAGTTCCCAAACACAGCCGGAATCCGAGTTTCATCTTCCCTTTCCCCCCTGCCCCCAAAGAAATGGAAATTCCAATAACCGTGCACCTTCGAAATCTCGGTAAAAAAATTAATTAATAATTTTTATTCTCTCCTCATGCTTTTCCCCAAACCTCGAACTTGATTCAGATATTTTAGACTTTTTCTAATTCCGATTTCCCTAGAGGTTACTATTATATTGTTCGGGCCCTTGAAACGGGAAGTTGGGAAAAAGGGGAACGAAGGGGCAGGGGGGGAACAATACCCAAAGGAAAAAGAAGAATTGTGATTGGAGAGGGTTTTGAGGATTGGATGGGTGGGTTGGACTCGGAAGTCGGGGAACCAACCCAACCAACCAACCCCCCTTGGTCCGTGTTACATACATGTGTTGAATCGTTGAATCTTCAAATCTTCAAATCTTCAAATCGTGGATCGTTGATACGGGGGTTTCCGATGTGTGTGTACGTATGTACGTACGGAGCCATGTGGTGGTTCTGTGGGTGGGGTGTGATGTACCGAGGATTGGTCTTTTAGATCGATTAGTGATCGATCACAGATCAGAGGATAATTAGTATGGAGGATGGAGGACGGGGGCGTAGGAGTTGGTCTCGACTCTCCTACATACATACCTAGGTTAGGTCAGGTGGGTTGGGTTATTGATATGCAGGTAAAGTAGCTGGGCACCCGGGCACACGGGCACAAGAGATCCGGATGCATTGCTCGCGAGACTGGATGATGTATCTAGACTTGTCTGTGAGACGATGTGAGTGGGCGTGGCAGAGCGAGGTGGTCGCAACCGAGGGAGGAAGAAAAAGTTGATCCAGCATTGAATTACATTTCTTTTTCATGACGTCCGCGTGCGGTCAACAATTTAGCCGTGTAGACGAGGCTGAGAAAACAAATGCTCGGAATATACCACAGGACGGGATGAGATTGGCTTCAGAGTGGACATGTTTTATTATTTGCCATGGCGTTCCTTTCTCCCCCCGTTCCCTCCTTTTACCTCTCGCTCTCATCGTTAAGCCTACGGACATTGTCTTCGCATTCGCAGACTACTTGGATCCATCGGTCCATCCATCTCCCAATCTCGCTCCCCACAATTGACAACGTCTCCTTGGTTTTCCTCGCAGCCCAGTTCAAGGAAGCCTGCCTGCCTGCATGCCTGCCAACAATATAGACATCCACACCATTCGGCAAATCAATATGTATGTGTCCGTTGCAAAAGAGCAGCAGCTCGCCCATGGGTCATTTCTTTTTCGGGTCCCCCGTCGCGTATCGATTCATCCACCCACCCACCTACCCTCCCGAGTGTCTTTTTCGCCCAAAAAAAAACAAAAACAAAACAAAACAGTCCTTCCCTTGCCCCCAATCCTTCTCCCATTCCACTCCCAAGAATAGTGGCCAGGCTTCAAAAGAAAGCTTCCTCATATATAGTAGTGTGGTCATGAATTCTTTTCCATGTCGTAAACTCGTTAAAGTGCATGAATTTTGTGTGCATAATTTGCTTTCATACCCTCCCCTGGAACCCCTTCCTGCGTGAAAAGAGTCGCGCGCTCATCAAACCATACGCTTGAAAAATCGCGGAATCAACAATTCCCAGTTTCATTTTCTATCGGGTTCGTTGTCATCGTTTTGCTGTCGGCCATTTTGTTTTTTCTTGGATCGGTAGTTGATCATTTCATACAATCGTGGATGAATGCAAGGGTCCGAAAGAATTTTCCTTGCTATCCTTTTTTCGGGGCGCCGACCTAGAATTTTTACTTCTGCCCCTTCCTTTTGGTCTTTTTAACGCCTTAACCAGTCAAACTTTTTTCTCGGATCCGCTCCTGTTGGTTCAACCTGGATGCTTCGATCGTATAATTCACTTCGTGGATCTGCTGAGTCCTGTAAGGCTTGTTAGTGAGAGGATTAAAGAAAGCAGGCCATCAGACATACCTCAGACTCGTCAACGATCTTGGTTTCGAGAATCAATCGAGTGATTTCTTCGGTACGAGCCGTCCGCTGGCCGAAGGAATACGGTTGCTCCAGACTTTTCTGTATGCCTACAATCACATCACCCATGATTTCAAACTTCTTCCAGTTGATGTTTGAACCAATGAAGGTTTGATTCGCGCTTGCTGCCATGGTAAGATCTTGTCTGACGAGTGGAAGGAATGGAATTCTTTCAGTGAACGAATTGTCCCAGGCCATGCGATATGCGGCGTGAGATCTTGAGATGCCCATCAGGATGGTGAGTCTCAAGAATTGCCGCTGAACCTCGTGGGGAACCAACTCCCTGGTGGCGTTGAGACGACCAATTTCGTGTCCGTTGATACCCGCCACGATGGCGCCAAGGGAGTTATAATTGTTGAGTTGCCTCACTTTCCAAGCCAGTGCCATGAATTTTTCGAGCGCCCTCGCACGATGTTTTGGTTTATCTCTCATAAGTATCATCCCTGATACGAACAAGGCTAGGTGATTGAAGTGTTTCACCATCATGCTGATGTTGTCAACACGACGCGAGTTTTTCTTTTGTTCTGTCGTCAAACAAACATGCCGGACAAAGTCTCTCGGCCTAATAGACGAGTACATTGTCCAGTCCACTCGAGTGATTTCTCGAGCAAGGTCATCAATCGGGGTTTCCATAAATTGGTGCCATTGGAACTTGCTGAGGCGAATATGAGGATTTGGTTTAAGTCTCTCGGCCTGCAACTTCGCAGTTTCCAGTTGCATAAGGTTAGTGTATGATTGACTGGAAGCGTTATAGTTTTTGATTATCATACTCGATGAATTGGAATGGACTCCAGAGCCCCTGTTTGAAGAATTGGCACCGTCCCCTTCGTCGTCGCTGTCATCATTTCTATGATTGGCTCTTCGGCTTGATTTAGAAACATTTTCGTTGCTTGAAGATCGCAAGGAGTTTGTCGACGCTGTGGGGGTCTTCTTGTGGTTGCTCGAAGAACCTTTCCCTTTCGACGCAGCTGGTGAATCATCAAACGCCCAATCGGAATCTTCGTCTGCGATTAGAGTATCCAGATTATTGCTGATTTCTCTTGCAGCTGGGGCAAAAACCTTGCTGTTTTCGATGCTCAGAATGAACGTTAAAGCCAGGTCTCGCGCCGGACCATTGGCAAAATCACCAGGATAGGTGGCTGTCCACTGCGCTAGCACCTGTAAATATCGTAGCATTTCTGCAACCTTTGTAAAATGCACCATTTTGGTCTTGTCTATCGTAACGAATTGATCCACGACTGCGGAAAGTAGCTTATACGGGGTGGTGAATGCCCTGTAGAGGCATAAGAATGAAGGGACGAATTTGGAGTCGCTCTTGCTTGCTGGTAATATCAGGAGTTTGTCGATCAGCTCTTTGAACGGAACTCCTGCTTCTGGCTTAGGCGCGTCTCCTACTTTGAGGCCAGTAAACGGGGTTGCTAGCTGCTCAGATTCTTTGCCAGGTGAATGCTCTGTTTCCTCATCCATATTCAGGAATGTCTGATATGCCCGACTATCTCCTGCGTCGCCAGATACTGGGCGAAGCATGGATTTGACATAGCACGAATCTGGCGTTTCTGGTACCAATGTACCAGCGGCCGAAGGGGAAGCAAGAGTACTTGTTTGTTCTTCTGAAGAGACTGGTGTATGGGGACCTGTGGGGCGGTGTTGTGCTTCGGATGCTTTGCTGGTATCTAATCGGAGTTTGGTCTTTGGCTTTGCTGGCGCGTCTTCTTCTGCCGAAGATGTCTCGGTTTCTTCATCCGCAGACTCAATAACCGCTGGCCGGGCTGAGAGATTCAATAGAAATTCTTTCGATTTTGAAACCTGGAGTCGATTTTTCGACCGACTTCGACTTCGACTTTTCTTCGGCGACGTCTCACGAGATGGTGTGCATTGATTGGCGCTCGAATGTGAGGATGCATTTGTGGATTTGGGGTGGGAGGATGCTGCAAGCACAGTAAGTGGGTTGCTTCATGAGAAAGCCAGAGTGTGTGCAAGGAATACAGAGATCGAGCACGGGATTATGAGAGGCACGCAAATGGGAAGCAATTCGTTGTGGCAAAGGGCGGCATATCAATTGAAGTCACCAGCTCCATTTGATGTAGGGTTGGGAGATAGGCAAAGGAGTCACAGTGGAGTTCATCCGACTCACCTCTAGGGGAAGAAACTACTCGATGGAGCATTGCTAGAAAATGTCGTTTGGTATTCTCAGGAGTTTTTGTCGAGACTTCGGCAATCACAACATTAGCGAGATTACGACGTACTTGCTCGTGAAACCGAGAAGTAATCTGATCGGAGTCTTGCTTGTCGCACTTGGATGCAAGGAGCATACAGCGAACCCCAGAATTCGTCATGGAAGCTTGAAGATGGAAGTTAGCGTGCAAACCTGTAAAGCCTTGACCTCTGAATTCCACTTACTCAATGCTGTAGGAACGTCGGCGACACTGTCCTTGTCTGAAGCATCATAAAGGCAGAACACTGCATCAAGTGCTGGAAAGGTTGACCCGTTCGCATGAGGCGGCCATATTATGCGTCGTTCACTGCTGAAGTCCACTTCGTCTATCTCGAGCTCAAGGAACTTGATGCTGTAATATTGATCTGTGAGCTTGACTCGAGCAGACAGTCCCGATCCTGATTCTGGAAGGAACGACTCCCGATCAAGGGAATTTCGAATAAAACTGGACTTGCCACATCCTCGAGCGCCAATTATCAAGACGTTGATGGTTGGAAGCGAATCGAAATCCTTGGCCTGGAAGTGATTGATTAGTATGAGATGAACCGAGCGTAGGTAGAGTGTTAGATGGACAGAGATAGCAAGTAATGGGACAGGCGAATTCACGTCTCGGCCGGGAGTAAAACACATACCTTTGCACTGTGCTTGCCTTGGTGGGAATGGGAAGAAGCATGCTGCCCAGGGGACTGTCGCGTGCTAGGAGATTTGCGGTCAGGTGAGGTGAGGGATGGATCGACGCGGGTGCCCGTCTTTGAGCTCCGCTGACCCTGGTCTAAAGGTTCCTTTGGTTTCGTGGTGGCGGATTGACGTCTAGGTTGTTGTGACCTCTGTCGATCGCCGTTGGGGACAGAATTGTGTCGCTCTCGAGCTTTGGGTGGGGGTGCTGCTGGCTTCGCATCAAGAGAACGAAATCTGGTCGAGCGGGCATCCATGGTGGCGGGTTTAACTTAGAACGAGTAGCGGAGTTCATGCGAAACTCATATCCGTACACTTATACTGGAGAAAGCTGACGAGGACAGAAAGGAAGATGCTCCCGAGACCAGCGATGCACTTGCAAGAGAAATGGGAGATGTCATGGGTGGCTTGTGACATAGAGCAGGAACGCCAACTGAATGGGTCCTGATTTCCTGAAATAAATCGAACGACTCGCAGTTGGAGGGGAGTACCAGGCCAGGTC
>Ga0105237_10005012_pt1 | contig 15075 bp, 15 predicted proteins | sample KBSC24metaG_FD_81520 | JGI IMG/M metagenome (GOLD analysis project Ga0105237, IMG submission 81520) | Corn rhizosphere microbial communities from Kellogg Biological Station, Michigan, USA - KBS C2-4 metaG | ecosystem: Host-associated > Plants > Roots > Rhizosphere > Soil | place: Michigan, USA... | reverse complement strand
TGGCAAATCTGATTTGTTTTCTCTGCGGCCTCTGCGTATCTCTGCGGCTCTCTGCGTTGAAAGGCCCATTAACGCAGAGAACGCAGAGATACGCAGAGGGCCGCAGAGGAAAGACTTCCATCTAAACTCGATTTTTGTGCAAAGCCGCGTTACGGTACTGACCTCGTCCAACTGTCCATAGCTATTTCGCCGAAAACTTTTCCGCGAAGTTCCCAAGCACCGGCAGCTTGAAATACTGCTTCTGGTAAGCCTTGATTAAGCAGAACACGACGGCGATCAGGAGACCAATATAAAAGACTAAGATCAGCAAGCCGAGAACAAAGCTGACCAATCCGGCCAGGACATCGGAAATCTGACTGAAAATCAGCGCGATTATCATCCATGCAAACCACAGGACGACGCCGACAACCAGCGCAGCCGCATTCAACAAGATCGATTGCATCGCGTGAAATCGGACCAGGCGGCTGTCTTTTTCGATGAGGAAGAAAATCAACCCTGAAACCCAACCAAAAACGTACGACAGCAATGCTGCAATGTTTTCATCGAGCCCTGTACTGGATTTAGTGGCGGTTTGAACGGGCGAAGGGTTTTGCATTATAAGTTTCTCCTGTTGGGAACTCGGGTTTAGCCGGGAAGTATAGGCTACGAGGCGGAGATATTATTCCAACAACTGCTTTTTAAGCAATGCTTTGTTATGGTTCACGATGATGGTTGGATGAGGTCAGTACCGGAACGCGGTAGCGTCGGGTCACCTGCGATCAACAAGATATTCTTGGATTTGGGATGCTCCACGTTCACCCGACGCTACCGCGTTTCGGTAATGAACTTATCCAAGATCAACCTTGAACTAAACCGTAGCGCCGAAGGAATGAGATGAAAGCCAAAGTTTATGTAAACCTGAAATCCGGAGTGCTCGATCCGCAGGGAAAAGCCATCCAACATTCTGTCGAACTACTTGGTTTTTCGGGTATTTCGGACGTTCGGCAGGGTAAATACTTCGAGATTTCGCTGGACGGCTCGCTCGACAATCAACAGGCGCGCGAATCCATCGAGAAGATGGCGCGCGAAGTGCTCTCGAACCCCATAATCGAAGATTACCGCGTGGAGATAGAAGCGTGAAATTCGGAGTCATCGTTTTTCCAGGATCCAATTGCGATCACGACGCCTACCACGTGATCTCAAAACACGTGGGCCAGCCCGTCGACTTCATCTGGCACCGTGAAACAGATTTGTCGACGTACGACGCCGTCATACTTCCCGGCGGGTTTTCCTACGGCGACTACCTGCGAGCGGGTGCGCTCGCCCGCTTTTCGCCGGTGATGAATTCGGTCAGGAAGTTTGCCGAGAGCGGGCGGTTTGTGCTTGGGATCTGCAACGGCTTTCAGATCCTGTGCGAAGCCGGCCTGCTGCCTGGCGCGTTGATTCGCAATCGCGATCTCCACTTCATTTGCGAACACATTTACGTGCGTGTTGAAACGTCTGACAGTCCTTTTACTAATGAGCTAAAGTCAGGAACTGTGCTACGTATCCCGATCGCGCATGCCGAAGGTAACTATATCTGCGACGACAACACGCTCGCCGAGCTGCAACGAGAGAAGCGGATCGTCTTTCGTTACTGCGACAAAGAGGGAACCGTGACGGATGCAGCGAACCCAAACGGGTCGCGTGATAACATCGCTGGGATTTGTAACCGCGAGCGCAACGTGCTCGGTTTAATGCCGCATCCCGAACGTGCTTGCGAAGACCTGCTCGGATCGAGCGATGGTCGTGATATTTTCCGCTCATTGGCGGCAACTCTGGCCGCCGCAGTTTGAGGATTCTTTCAAAACGATATGAAACGAATACTGCCATTCCTACTGATTCTCGCGGTCCTCGGCGCCGCATTGGGCAGCGCGTGGTACTTGACTCGTTCAATGCCCGCTTCTACACCTGCAAATTCAGCGAGCGCGTCACCGGATCCACAGGGAGCAACCACTCAGCCCGTTGCCAACAAAGGCGTCCCGGGAGCAGAACCTGCGAATACGCGTGGGCCGGCAAATGCTCCGGCGCAGCTCGAAGAGTTTGGCGACTTTCAGTGTCCGCCTTGCGGCATCTTCCATCCGATACTCGAACAGATGGAACAGGAGTTTGGCGACAAGCTGCGCGTGACGTTTCGCGAGTTTCCGTTGGTCCCGGCCCATCGCCATGCACTCATTGCTGCGTCTGCGGCTGAAGCCGCCGGAGCCCAGGGTAAGTTCTGGGAGATGCACAAAATGATTTTCGATCATCAGAAGGATTGGAAAGACTCGTTCGATTCACGACCGACTTTCGAGGGTTACGCAAAAGAGATCGGTCTTGACGTTGAGCGCTACAAGCGCGACCTCGAAAGCGACGCCATCGCCCAACGAATATTCCTCGACGGCAAGCGGGGATACTCGCTTGGCGTAAAGGGAACGCCGACACTTTTTCTCAACGACCGCGAGGTGCCGTTTGAAACTCTCATCCAGGCCGACAAGCTGCGCGTCGTGATTCAGAAGGAGATTGAGAGTGCGCGTAAGTAATCGCCAATGAAAAAGTTCTACGCGATTACGGCATTGTTATCACTCCTGGGTCTCGCTGACGCGATTTACCTCACGGTCGAACACGTCACTGGTCAATCTGTAAAGTGCACGATAATTTCGGGCTGCTCGGAAGTGCTGAGCAGTCCTTATGCTGTTGTGGCGGGCGTTCCACTGGCGATGATTGGCGCGGCTGCATATTTCGCTGTCTTCGCTCTCGCTACGCTCGCGGCGTTTGGATATCGGATCGCGGCGACGTTGTTGATGCCGCTCGTCGTGGCCATGTTTCTCGTGAGTCTGTGGCTGATTTATTTGCAGGCGTTCGTGATTCGTGAGTTTTGCCAGTACTGTTTGTTCTCGGCGGCGGTGACGGTTGGCCTGCTCGTAGTTGTGCTTATTGCTCGCAGGCGTGTAAGGTATTTGCTTCCATGAGTCAACAACAGTCTACAGTCGCGGACATTTTTCGACGCGCCCAGGGCCTGCGTCATGAGCATTTCGATTGGTCGTTGAAGCAGCTCAAGGACGCGCTGGTAAAAGAGTTTTCGGGAGCACCATTTCCGCCGTTGCACAATCTTACGATCCCGGAGCAGGACGACCGCGCGCCCGAAGAAGACTGGACTGCCGGGCTGCCGATCGTGCGGCGCGGAATCCAGTTTCAGGATTGGAAAGAAGTGATGGACGGAATTCTTCTGAGCCTGGAACAAACCGAGAACTACGAACGCGCGCGCGGCCCCGAAGGCGACCGTGACGAGTGGCACGATCGCAACGTCGGCATCAACGAAGCCCAGGCCAAGGGCATCGGCAAATGGATGCCCGAGGAGTTGATCGCGCTGGCGGAGAGGCGAGCGAAGAAATAAAATCCGTTCACAAATTACACAAATCGATTTGTGGCATTTGTGTACGGTTTTAACTAAATCATGAGTTTTTTAGACAATCTGTTCCACGATCCGAAATACCAAACCGAGAACCCGCGCAAACCGGAAGAGATCGACGATCCCGAGATCATCATCAGTCCCGACACGCAGCGCGACAATCGCATGCCGCCGGGACAATCGCGTACGAAAAAGTGGCCCGTGCTCGACGCACACGGCACGCCCGAGATCGATCTCGCGACGTGGTCGTTCGAGGTTGACGGTTTAGTCGAACACCCGCAGAAGTGGTCACTCGACGAGTTCATGCAACTGAGCGCCGTGCGCGTCTATGCCGACTTTCACTGCGTCACGCGCTGGTCGCGACTCGACAACGTCTGGGGTGGTGTTCCGACAAAAGAAATCGCGCGGCTCGCAGGCGTCAAACCCGAAGCGAAGTTTGTGTTGGCGCTGGCTTACGACTACGGTTGGACCACCAACGTCCCGATTGAATATTTCCTCAACGACGATTCGCTCTTAGCGTGGTCGCACGACGGACAGCCGATCCCACCCGATCACGGCGGCCCGGTGCGTTTGATCATTCCGCAGCTCTACGCGTGGAAGTCTGCGAAGTGGGTGAAAGGCGTGCGCTTCCTCGAGCACGATCAAGCCGGCTTCTGGGAAGAGGGTGGCTATCACATGCGCGGTGTTCCGTGGGGTCCTGGCGACGGTGAAAGATTCCGCTGGTCTTAAGCAATGTCCGACGTCCGCCCAGCACCCGCAACTCCCAAAGACGCCGCGGCAATAATCCTTCTACGGCAGAATACCGATCCGTCGAACCCGGAAGTCTTCTGGGTCAAGCGTAGCGATAAGCTCGCGTTTCTGGGCGGTTTTCACGCCTTCCCCGGCGGCCAGATCGACGCGGACGACGCAGAGGTCGACGTGCGCAACGCGCCAAACCCGCAGACGGCCGCGATGATCAGCGGCGCCGCGCGCGAGTTGTTTGAAGAGTTGGGCGTGCTCGTCGTTCGTGGTGGCGAGACGCTAACCAAAGGTCAAAGAGTTTCACTGCTCGACGATCTCGAAGCCGGACGAATACGCTGGTCCGCGCTGCTGAAACATTATGAGCTTCACCTCGACGCGAACGACTTCACTTATACCGGCCGCTGGGTGACGCCGCCCTTCAACCTCAGACGCTTTGACACGTGGTTCTTTCTCGTCAACTGCCCACCGAAGCAGGAACCAAACGTGATCGCTGGTGAGCTGACCAGTGGTGAGTGGTTAACTGCGCGCGACGCATACGATCGCTGGCTTCAGGATCAAGTCGTCGCAGTACCGCCGACACTACACGCTTTGCGAATCTTAGCGAAGGGGATAGCGCCTGATCTCGTTGATCGTTTTTTATCGATTCCTGAAGCTCGAGGCGTTCCCGAGCGCCGCATTACGTTTCGCCCGAATTACATCTGTTTTCCCGTACGCACGCCGACGCGGCCGCCGGCAACTCATACGTGCTGCTACCTTGTTCACAACTCAAAAGAGATCTTGATCTTCGATCCGGGATCACCGTACGAAGACGAACAGCAAGCGCTCGCGGCGTGTGTCGACGACATGATCGCCGAAGGCCGGCGGGTACGCGAAATAATCCTGACGCATTTACATCCCGATCACGTCGGCGGGGTCAACGCTTTGAAGTCGCACCTGGGCGGCAATATTCCTATTGCTGCACACGCGCAGACTGCCGCGGGACTCTCCGACGTCCACGTCGATCGCTTTATTGAAGACAACGACGTCATAACACTCGACGGCGAGCCGCGAATTCAGTTGCGCGCGTTGCACACACCCGGACACGCGTTGGGGCATCTCTGTTTTCACGACGCGGATCGCGGTGTGCTGATGACGGGCGATAACATCGTCGGCCTCGGCTCCGTGCTCATCGATCCGCCACAGGGAAACATGCGCGACTATCTCGATTCACTCGCGCGCATCGGTGCGTTGCCAAACCTGTCCGTGCTCCTTGGTGGGCACGGTCCGGCAATCGCAACGCCTTATCAAAAGATCGACGAATACATTTCACACCGTCTCGAGCGTGAAAAAAACATTTTGGAAGCCGTACGCGACGGCGTAACGGATCCGAAGGAGATCGTCGCGCGCGTGTACACCGACGTGTCGCCCAAAGCTCATGGCATGGCCGAGCGAGCCGTCATCGCCCACCTGGAAAAGCTCCGCGACGATGGTGTCGTTTAGATTTTCTTGGGTCGTGTTTGTGCCTCTTTGTGGCTGCCTGTAGAATCTTCCTCACCCAATATGGATTATCCAAGAACTCTTCGCGAACTCAGGGCGGCCAGGTATCAAACACTCTCGGTCAAAGACGAACTACGCCGGAATCTAATTCAAAAACTTCGCACGGGCGAGAAGCTTTTCCCCGGCATTGTCGGTTATGACGACAGCGTAGTTCCGCAACTCATAAACGCGATTTTGTCGCGGCACAACATCATCCTGCTTGGCCTTCGCGGGCAGGCAAAAAGCCGGATTATTCGCCTGCTCACGGATCTGCTCGACAAACAAATCCCGATCATTGCCGGTTCGGAAGTCAACGACGATCCGTTTCGACCAATCTCTGCGTACGGGCGCCAGATGCTGGAGCAACAGGGAGACAACACGGCCATCGCGTGGATCGATCGCGATGCGAGGTTCGTCGAGAAACTCGCCACACCAGACGTGACCGTCGCCGACATCATCGGCGACGTCGATCCGATCAAGGCCGCGAAGGGCGGCCACCTGCTGAGCGATGAGTTGACGATTCACTACGGTCTCTTGCCGCGTGCGAACCGCGGAATCTTTGCGATCAACGAGCTCCCGGATCTGGCGGGGAAAATCCAGGTTGGTCTTTTCAACATCATGCAGGAAGGCGACGTGCAGATTAAGGGTTATCCCGTGCGGCTGCCGCTCGACGTGATGCTGATGTTCTCGGCCAATCCTGAAGACTACACCGCGCGCGGAAAGATCATTACGCCGCTGAAGGATCGCATCGGCGCCGAGATCACGACGCACTATCCGAAAGAGCTGTCCCTCGCGATGGAGATCACGCGCCAGGAGGCGTGGACGGATCGCTTCGACGTTCAGGATCGACTGATCGTTCCGGAGTTCATTCGTGAAGTGGTCGAGCAGATCGCGTTCGAAGCACGTGAAGACAGTCACGTCGATAAACATTCCGGTGTTTCGCAGCGAATGCCGATCACGGTGATGGAGTCAGTTGTTTCAAACGCCGAGCGACGGGCGCTGCTCACCGGCGACGAGTTGATCGTGCCGCGCGTCGCGGACGTCTATGCAGCGATTCCTTCGATGACGGGAAAGATGGAGTTGGAGTACGAGGGAGAGCAGCTCGGCGCCACTCGCATCGCTCGCGATCTGATCAAGCGTGCGGCGGGCGAAGTCTTCGAAGGCTATTTTGTTGGCATCGATTTCTCGCGCACCGTGCAATGGTTTGACGAAGGTAACAAACTGCTGCTGGCGGACACTGCTTCGGCAGCGGAATGCATGAACTTGATCGAGGCGGTTCCTGAACTCGCGGAAACGGCTTTGATTCCATTTGATTTTCGTCGCTCGGATACGGAGCGGCTCGTGTCTGCGTGCGAGCTTGCGCTTGAGGGTCTCTACGCTGAAAACAAGATCACGCGCAACGAGGAAGGCAGCTACGCCGCCGTAACCAAGGCAAGAAAAGATCGTCGCGGCATGATCTACGACGATCTAACTGAGACCGGCAAATACAGTTAATACTGTACACAGATTGCACAGATTTCATTTGTGATCATCTGTGCAATCTGTGTACGGATTTACGATGAAATACCGCTATTCAAAGTTCCAGGGGTTTGACGTCTCGTCCATCAATCTCGGTGAGTTGATGGACAGCATGTCTGATGCTTTGCTCGACTCAGGCTACGACGACGATTACTACTGGACTCGCCAGCGACGAAACAACGACACCTCGCTCGACGCTCTCCGCCGCGCACTGTTGCAGGCACTCATGGATCAGGGCCTCGTCAACGAGCAACAGATTCGCGAGATGCTCGCCCAGAACGAAGGCAAGTTCAAAGGTTCTCTGCTCGAAGAGCTGCTGAATCAACTGATCGAACGGCTCGTCGAAGAAGGATACCTGACGCTACACGAACAACAACCGCAACAAGCGACGCGGCAAAACGGCCGCCCTGGTCCAGGCGAGGTTTCCGACCCGCTCCCGCGCGACGTGCGCTTTGAAGTCACAGAAAAAGGGCTCGATTTTTTAGGTTACAAGACGCTGCGAAACCTGCTCGGAAGCTTTGGCAAGAGCGCGGCCGGACGGCACGACACTGTCTATCTCTCGACCGGCGTCGAAGCTGCCGCCGCGAGTAAACGATACGAGTTTGGCGACACGATCAATCTCGACGTCAATACCACCTTGCTCTCCGCAATTCAGCGCGAGGGTTTGAAGGTGCCGCTCAATCTGGAATACAACGATCTGCACGTTCACCAGTGCGATTACCAGTCGTCCTGCGCGACAGTCGTCATGCTCGATTGTTCGCACTCGATGATTCTTTACGGCGAGGATCGGTTTACACCGGCGAAGAAAGTGGCGCTGGCGATGTCGCACCTGATTCGCACGCAGTATCCCGGCGATTCGCTCAAGGTCGTTTTGTTTCACGACGAAGCAGAAGAGCTGCCGCTCGCTAAACTCGCGACAACGCAGGTTGGACCATATCACACCAACACCGCCGAAGGTCTGCGACTCTCGCGCCGTCTGCTTCAGGCGCAACGCAAAGAGATGAAGCAGATCGTCATGGTGACTGACGGCAAACCAACAGCTTGTTTCGTGCAGACCTCCCAACGTCCGGGAGATTCCGCTCGTCGCCTGTACAAGAACTCGATGGGCGGCGATCCATTCGTAATGGCCGAGACTTTCAAGGAAGTACAGGCCTGTCGCAAAGCCGGTATAATGATCAACACATTCATGTTGGCCAGCGACTATTACCTTGTCGATTTTGTAAAGCAGATGTCTGCGATGACAAACGGCAAGGCTTATTTCGCCAACCCTGGAAATCTGTCGCAGTTTGTGCTGATAGATTTTCTTCGCCGAAGAACCCGACGAGTTCGCTAGTTAGAAAGACACGGAGACGGGCGAGGGGGCGACACGGCGACTTCGAGATGTCACCGCGTCGCCGCGTCACCCCGTCTCCCCATCCCATTAATCATGCGCGAGATGAGTCGATCGAAGGGCACCCCACCGTCACGCGGAACGCGCGTCGTCTTGCCCTACCTGATCCTCATGCTGGGCTTCTGTTTTACTCTGCTTGTTTTCCACTACTTTTCGAAGCTCACTCGCGACCAGGACTTGATTCGATTCCAAAGATCCGCCCAGGAAATCCAGGATCAAATCAGACTCCGGATTGAAACCTCCATCACGCTCTTGCGTGCCGGCACGGGTCTCTTCGCGGCGAGTCATACGGTTGATGCTGGTGAGTTCGAACGCTTCGTCGAACAAATCGAACTCGAAAAGAACTATCCCGGAGTTCAGGGTATCGGTTTCGCGCGCCGCTTCAGTCGCGAGAAACTCGCTGATGTCATCGCCGCGAAGCGACGCGAGGGCGTTGAGGGTTTCAGAGTGTGGCCGGAGGATCCTCCGCGCGACGAATACACAGCAATCGTCTACCTTCAACCCGAGGAAGGTTTGAATACAGACGCGATCGGCTACGACATGTTTACCGAGCCGGTCCGCCGGCAAGCGATGGAGACGGCCCGTGATACCGGAAGGCCGAGTGCTTCAGGCCGCGTAACGCTGATCCAGGAGCGCAAAGTCGAAAACAAACAGGGCGGCTTCCTGATCTATGTACCGGTTTATCAAAAAGGCGTGCCGCTCGCTACGGTCGCCGAACGACGTGCGGCGCTGCTTGGTTATGTTTATAGCCCCTACCGAATTGACGATTTTCTCAAGCCCGTCACTGCGGAGAAGACTCGCGACGTCGCTTTTCAGGTCTACGACGGCACGGAAATCAAGCGCGAAAATTTACTAAGCGCCGGCACGAACGAAGCGGCTAATGAACCTCTATTCTCAGATGCGAAGGCCCTCGACGTTGCCGGTCACACATGGATATTGACCTATGCAACCAGGGCTTCATTCGAGCAAGGTTCGGGCCAGCCGCTTCTGAAATACACGGCCATCATCGGCATTCTTCTCAGTTTCCTGTTTGCTGCCGTAACTCGCGCTGAGATACGTGCGCGCGCGCGCGCCGAACGGGCCACGGACGAAGTTAAAGAATCAGAATCCACTATCAGACAGACACTCACCGAACGCGAACACGCGGAAGAAGCCCTGGGCCAGGCTTCAAAGGCATTGAATGAAGCGAACGAGCGTGCGCTCCTGGAATATGAACGCATGCTCGAACGAATCAAGGGATTGGCCCAGACGCTCGGGACCGCGAGAGAACTGACCGCCGTATTTCGCGGCTTGCGGGAATTCACGGACGTTTCTGTTCCATGCAATGGCTTTTTCGTTTCACTTTACGACCCTATTCGTGATGTTCGCACTGCGTGTTACGGATGGGCCGATGGCGACGAGTTGGATGTTTCTGAATTGCCTCCGATGTCGGTAACGACGCTTGGTCCAAATAGTCGTGCGGTGCGCACTGGTGAAGTGATTATCACAAACGATTACATGCAGTCGCAGCGCGGCCGCCCACACGTCGTCGTTGGTCCCGACAATGGGTTGCGGCCTCAGTCATCGATGGCAGTGCCAATGGCGGTGATGGGGAGAATCATCGGTACGATCGAGGTCCAAAGTTACGAGGCCAATGTTTATCGCCCCGAACACGTGACGGCGATGAGCATGGGGGCAAATCTCACGGCCGTTGCGATCGAAAATGTTCGTCTGCTGAAGCTCGAACGCACCGCGAGAGAAGCCGCGGAAGAATCGAACCGCTTGAAGGATGAGTTTCTCGCGACGGTCTCACACGAGTTGCGCACACCACTGACCGCGATACTCGGTTGGTCCAGAATGCTCGAGGGTGGAGACCTCGACGACGTGACTGTACATCAAGCAGTCGAAACGATCGGGCGCAATGCACGAGCGCAGGCGCAGATCGTCGACGATATTCTCGACGTATCGCGAATCATCACGGGAAATCTTTATCTCGAGCTACAGCCGATGGAAGTAGGTCCCGTGATCGAAAACGCGATCAACGTGATCCGCCAAACGGCCGAGGCGAAGGGGATCAGGATCGAGACTTACTTCAACGCGAAGCCCGCGATGATTTCCGGAGACGCCAACCGGCTGCAACAGGTGGTTTGGAACTTGTTGTCGAATGCAGTGAAGTTTACGGAGAGCGGCGGGCGCGTGTGCGTGAAAGTCTCGCAGGTGGGAGCGGCTATTGAGATTAGCGTTTCTGACACCGGTCAGGGCATCAGTCCGGAGTTTCTGCCGTACGTTTTTGAACGTTTCACGCAGGCTGACAGCACGACGACGCGACAGCATGGTGGTCTTGGACTCGGGCTGGCGATCGCGCGGCATCTCGTCGAAATACATGGTGGATCGATCAAGGCTGAGAGCCTGGGCCAGGGTCGCGGTGCGACGTTCAGGATTCGCTTGCCGTTGGTTGACGCGGCCGCGGGATCCGCTGAGTTCGATGATGCGGATCAATTCAAAATGGCGAAGTCGCCACAGCTTTTGTCGGGCCTGAACGTTCTGCTTGTCGACGACGATTCTGATACGCTCACGTTGATGGCAACGGCGCTCACGAAAAGGCAGGCGAACGTTACCGCGGTTTCGTCTGCGGGCGAAGCGATTCAGGCGATCACGCAAAAGCGGCCGGACGTGCTCGTGTCAGACATTGCGATGCCTGACGAAGATGGTTACGGTTTGATAGAAAAGATCCGGTTGCTCGAGAATGGCGAGACGCAAAATATCCCGGCGGTTGCGATCACGGCGTACGCAAAAGACGAGGATCGCGAGCGAGCGCTGTCTTCCGGTTTCCAGATCTATCTCGCCAAACCGGTGGAGTTAACGGAGTTGATTTCAGTGGTCGCACGCGCGGCGCGTAGAGATTTTTAGACAGGATTTACATGATTTTTCAGGATTATATGTGAATCCTGCCTAATCCTGTAAATCCTGTCAAAAATGACTTTTCGTGCAAAGTATTCATGAGTGTAACTCGTATTGACGACATTCAGATGGCTTATACAGACCAGGGGCTGGGCCGTCCGGTCGTGCTCATTCATGGCTATCCGTTCAACCGTTCGCTGTGGAATGAACAAGTCGCGGTGTTGAGTAGCAGTTATCGCGTCGTCACGCCTGACTTGCGCGGCTTTGGTGAAACCGATCCTTCTCCGGGACCGGCAACGATGAATCGCATGGCCGATGACGTCGCGCGGTTGATGGACCATCTTGGAATCTCGCAAGCGGTGATTGGTGGATTATCGATGGGCGGCTACGTCGCGCTGGCATTTTGCAAGCAGTTCCCATCGCGTGTGCGCGCCCTTGTTCTGGCTGACACGCGCGCCCAGGCTGACACTGAAGAAGCAAAACAAACGCGCGCGCAGCAGGCTGAAAAAGCACTATCCGAAGGCATGGCCGGCATTGCGGATGCGATGTTGCCGAAGCTTCTGACGCCGGAAACTGTCAGCAAGCGACCGGAAGTCGTGAAGCGCGTTCGCGACATGATGTTGAAAACGCGGCCCGAAGGCGCGGCGTCTGCACTATTGGGAATGGCAGAACGAGAGGACCAAACGCCTCTGCTCTCGCAGATCGCGTCGCCAACTCTGATTCTTGCTGGGAGTGACGACGCGATAACGCCGGTTGCCGACAGCGAGAAAATGCATAACGCGATTGCGGGCTCGCGTTTGGTCGTGATCGAAAATGCGGGTCACGTTTCGAATCTCGAACGGACTGATGAGTTCAACCAGAACCTCATCGATTTTTTGAGAAATGCCGGCGCATAAAAAATTCACGATCGAGGAACGCGTGCGCTGGGGCGACGTGGATGCGGCGCGCATCATTTTCTACGGCGCGTACATTCACTTCTTCGAGTTTGCCGAAACGGAACTGTTTCGCGAAGTCGGTCTCGATTATGGCACGATGTTCGACGAGCTTAAGATCTGGTTGCCGCGCGTGCATCTCGAGTGTGACTTCCATCGCGCAGCCAGGCTGGATGATGTTTTGGAAGTGAGTGTTTGGGTCGCGCGGTTTGGGACGAAATCCATGAAGTTGAATTTCGAAGTGCGTCGAAGGGGATCGGAAGAGCTCGTCGCAACGGCGCACTTTGTTCTGGCGGCAGTCAATCAGGAGACGTTTGAGACCGTGCCGATTCCATCGGAGCTGCGCGAGAAACTGGCTCCGTACAATGCAGACGAAGAACAATGAGTGGCCTCGACGAAAGTCTGATCGATCGCGATCCGATCCGGCAGTTTCAAATCTGGCTTGACGACGCGATCGCCGCGAACATCCCGTTGGCTGAAGCGATGACACTCGCAACGGCGACGCCTGACGGCAGACCTGCGGCGCGCATGGTGTTGCTCAAGCAGGTGGACCATGACGGTTTTGTTTTCTTCACCAATTATCGCAGCGCGAAGGCACGGCAACTGGATGCGAATCCGTTCGCGGCGCTGGTTTTTTACTGGAACCTGCTCGAGCGACAGGTGCGCGTCGAGGGAAGCGTCGTGAGGACTTCGGCGGAAGAGTCGCGCGAATACTTTCAAACTCGTCCGCGCGAGAGTCAGATCGGCGCTTGGGCATCGGAGCAAAGCGAAGTGATCGCTGGGCGCGATGTTCTCGAAAGACGCGCGCAGGAATTAGAGACTCTGTATTGCGACAGAGACGTCGATTGCCCCGAGCATTGGGGTGGCTATCGATTGAAGCCGGAGCGAATTGAATTCTGGAAAGGGCGCGTTGGACGCCTGCACGATCGCATCCTCTACGAACTCGATCCCAACGGCACCTGGTCCATCAGCCGCCTCGCTCCGTAGCCACAAAGAGCACAAGTTAAGCCACAAAAAGGCACAAAAGTCACATAAAGAGGGTTAGTTCCTAATTTGAAATTCCCGCTAAAATCCAAATTGAGGCTGCCCTAAAGAGCAGTTGCTAGTAAAAGCGGTTTTTTGTGTGCTTTTTGTGCCTTTTTGTGGCCTAAAACAGTCGTGTGAAGAAGCGGATTCCGATGATCCTCATGTCATTCCCTTCACGAACCACGGCGTAATTACCAATTTGATAATAAGGTTCATCAAGACCTAAAACTCTTCCTCTGCTGTACGCAGTGAGTGGCTTAACGATGTCGTTCGCCGGCGGCTCGAACTTCTCCGAAAGCGCTTCCTTTTTGAACTTGTGGATACGTTCAGCAACAGACGGATGATCTTTGGCTAGTCGCTCAAGATGCGCGCGCAGGTACGCGACGTCGCGCTTCAACTGAAGCGAGTACGCGTGAAACCTGCTCGCCGCTTTTGGTGGCTTCCGATCGAATATCGCTTTTATCCGCGGCGGAAAGAACAGTGCCTCTTCCCGTGTACTGTCAGGACTCATCAACGGCATCATCAGATAAAGTATCTGCATTCGACTCTTGAACGCGTCGATCAACGAAGCATCATCAACCCGCGCCAGGTCGATATCACCAAACTCTCCCTCCGCGATCGCTATCTCTCTGCGCCGCGTCGGGCTCTTCGTGAACGTCGCTTCAAACGCCCGATCGAAATCGAGATCCTCCGCGATGATCGTTTGAAACCGCCGGCACACCTCGTAAGCTTCAACAACCTCACGCGGCTGCTGCGGCACACTCAAACTGAGAATCATGAAAATTAAAAACATGCTGTTTAAATGTTAGACAGGCCGGAGTGCACTCTTCACGAGTTTCTTTTTGAGATCCGTGTATCCCTGTTCGCCGGCGACGAGATCTCCCAACACTCGCTTCACACCACGATGCCCGCGCGCAAACTCGATCATGCGTTCCGTGAACGGCGCGCCCCAAAAGTTTCCGTAAAAACGCCGGCGCATCTGGGCCGCGCGGCGCAATTCGGCGCCGAAGTCTGCACGCCACAGTTGTTCATAAGAACGCAATTCGCCGCTCAGATAAGCCTGGGCCAACAGTTCCGCGGATCGCAAAGCATAATAAATGCCCTCGCCCGTGACCGGATCAGCGAAACCAGCAGCATCGCCGAGCAAGGCCCAATCGTCGCCGCACGTCGTTCGCTGGTCCCACGTCTCTGCTGCCAGACCTGGAATGCGCGCCGCGTAACGTTCGGCGGTTGAATCGAGGTGCGCGCGTATACGCGCCGTCGCAGTCGTATCTGTGTCTTCCCAAAAGTTAACTTTGGCGCCCTCGGATTGATGGTAGTAACCAATCATGAACCGCCACAGCAAGTCGTCGAGCGGTTCGTGCTCGAAGGCGTCTTGCGTCGTTGCGATGCCGAACGAAATGTGGTCGGGACGAGGAAACGCCCACGCGTAACCAACCCATCCGGGCAGAAACGCAACGACTGTCGGTGCCGTGCCGTTCGACGGCAGCGGTGCGCGATAACCAAATGCGACCTCCATATCCGACGGCGGAAGTTTTCCTGCGAGCATTTTTGCGATACCGCTGTTTGCGCCGTCCGCGGCAATCAACAAAGAACCCTGCCACTCGTTTCCGCTATCGCTCTTGAGTCGCCACCCATGCTCGGCGCGCTCAATTTTTCTCGCC
>Ga0105237_10005011_pt1 | contig 15079 bp, 14 predicted proteins | sample KBSC24metaG_FD_81520 | JGI IMG/M metagenome (GOLD analysis project Ga0105237, IMG submission 81520) | Corn rhizosphere microbial communities from Kellogg Biological Station, Michigan, USA - KBS C2-4 metaG | ecosystem: Host-associated > Plants > Roots > Rhizosphere > Soil | place: Michigan, USA... | reverse complement strand
CAGGGTGTTGATGCGGTTACAAACTATCCGCAGGTCAGGATTTACTCTGTTGGTTTAAATGTTAGTTTCCAGTAATAACCTTAAAAAATTAAGAAAATGTTAAAGAAAAAATATATAGCAGCGCTCGCCATTGTTTTAATAGCGGGATGTAAAAAGGCCCCTGTCAACGTAGGGCCGCCTAATCAATACAGCAGCAGCACCTATCCGGCTACCGTCACCGATCTGCAAAGCGTGCTGGTATCATGCTACGCCAACCTGCGCGACCAGGGTATCTTCGGATTTCACTATATGCCAAAGGCCCTGTCAAACTCGATGCACACGGTTAACTCCGAGTACAACGGTGACCCGGGATGGAACGAAATGGCAGCTACTAATCTTACAGTTGGTAACGAGTATCCTTCCGAAACCTGGCAGGCATTGTTTGTCGGCATAAAGGATTGTAACGTTACCATCTTTGCAGCGAATACCTTGTTGAAGACAAACCCTTCGGCTGATAAAAATACCATCAACCTGATATTGGGCCAGGCTTATTGCCTGCGCGGCTGGTACTACATGCAGCTGGAATGCCTTTTCGGTGAAGCCTATATGGGCGCCGGCGGTGTAAACGGTGACAAGCTGGGGATGCCTTTATACACACAAGTACCGGCAAACCTTGCCGAAACCCAGGTGGAGCGCAGCTCGGTAAAAGATACCTGGGCTTTGATCATCAGCGATTTCAAACAAGCCGCTGAACTGCTTAAAGGCCAGACCTGGCCTGCATCTGACGCCGCACGCGCTACTGAATGGTCGGCGAAAGGTCTATTGGGCAAAGCCTATGTGTACACCCAGGATTGGGCCAATGCCAAAACCACTTTGCAGGATGTGATCGATCATAGTGGTAAAACGCTAATGTCTTATGATACCTATCATGATGCATTCAATGGTAGCAATAAATTCAACTCAGAATCATTGCTGGAGCTCTATATCGACCAGGATTCAAAGGGTGGTTACGGTATCTACAGCGGTGCGGCCAACTCATCAACCATCAACGGTTTGATCTGGGCGCCAAGAACTTTCGGCGGTTACAGCGGTACTGTACCGTTTACCGGCCGCGAGGATAATACCCAGGCATTGGGTTATCCCAATGAATTTGTGCATGATCAGAACGTGGTTCGTTTTGGTTACTCTATCGGCAGCTCATACGACCTGGTGAATAACCCGAACTTCAAGGCGGCACAACCTGAGTCATTCCTTAACCCAAAACAAATTCAGGACCCTGCTTACAAAGCGCAGGCATTGGCGGTACGCACTAATAAAACTGCCGACCCACGCCTTTGGGTAAACACCCTTCAGCCATGGATTGACTCGGTTAAATACGATGGTACCAACTGGGCCAAGGTTTCAAAACCGGATGTGTACGCCTTCCAGAAGGATCATTATGGTTTCAGCATGCGGAAATATGCGCCGATCGATTACAATGAAAATACCATCAACTCTGATAAATGGGATTATTACTTGCTGCGCTTGGCCGATGTTTACCTGTTGTACGCTGAAGCATCTATTGGCGCAGGCGACAATGCAACCGGTTTGGAGTACCTGAACAAAGTAAAACGCAGGGCATATGGCTTGCCGATCAATTCGGCCTCGGCTATCGATTATAAATCACTTACCGACCAAACCAGCGCTAAAACCGCTAACGATCCGGTATTGGGCAACAACCCGCTATACTACGAGCGCTGGGCTGAGCTATTCAATGAAGGTACCTGGTGGTTTGATGTTTGCCGCTGGAAGATCGGGCAATCAGAAGCTGCGTTTTTCGGCTCAGCTTTGAATGTGAACCAGCCGCTTAACACATCATTTAATCCGGCGAAGTCATACGTATGGCCTATTCCGTTAAGTGAGATCAATACCAATTCTAAGATCAGGCAGAATACCGGGTATTGATATATAGTTGATTAATTAAGTGTAAAGCAGGTGAGATGGCTTTACACTTTTTTAACTGTTCCGTCTACATTATAAAACATTGCCCATTAAACATTTTCTGGGACTTTAAAGCTAACGAATGAAACGAGCATATATATTTTTATTGTGCCTGGGAGCGCTATGCACTGCCAATGCGCAGGAAAATAAAACAGTGAAGGCAAGCATGAACAAGGTAAAACTTGAGTTTATGCTGGATGCGGAAGGCAAACCGGTTTATTCGGTTGGATATGGCGACAAGCCCGTGATTAAACCATCACCGATGGGTTTTACCTTAGCTGATGACGCTCCCTTCGATAAAAACTTTGAGCTGACTGGCTCCGAGCAAACCACGGTTGATGAAACCTGGAAACCCGTTTGGGGCGAAGTAAGCAACATCCGCAATCATTACCAGCAGGTAACCGTTCACCTTAAACAAAAAAATAATCCCGGCAGGCTGCTGAATATCATTTTTCGGGTGTTTGAGGATGGTGTAGGTTTTCGCTACGAATTTCCGCAGCAACCTGGTTTAAGATACTTTATCATCTCTAACGAACTAACCGGCTTTAATCTTGCCGGTGATCATAAAGCTTTCTGGATACCCGGTGATTATGACACCAACGAATACCAATATACCACTTCTAAAATAAGTGAGATCGATAATACCCAGGTGGTTAATTCCGCTACCGATATCGCTATCAGGGTTGCCCCTGATAAATACGCGGTGCAAACCCCGCTGATGATGAAATCAGCTGACGGATTGTACATTAATATCCACGAAGCAGCTTTAGTCGATTTCCCTTCCATGCAATTGCATGTGGATAACAGCACTTACAAACTGAGTGTGAATTTAGTGCCTGATGCCATAGGTAATAAAGCCTATGTGCATGCACCCTTCAAAACCCCATGGCGCACGATTATTGTAAGCGATAAGGCTACCGATATCCTCGCATCAAAAATGATCCTGAACCTGAACGATCCTTCAAAAATTGAAGATCCCTCATGGATAAAGCCCATGAAATTTGTGGGTGTATGGTGGGAAATGCAAACGGGTAAAAGCACCTGGAGCTATGCGGCAGATGATGAAAATTTAGCCACCGATGGCAAACTAATTCCCGGCGGAAAACATGGCGGCAATAATGATAACGTAAAACGCTATATAGATTTTGCTGCCGCGAACGGGATACAAGGCGTTTTGGTAGAAGGCTGGAACACCGGCTGGGAAAGCTGGTTCGGCAACTGGAAGGAACATGTGTTCAGCTTTGTTACGCCATATCCTGATTTCAATGTGGTGGAACTAACCAACTATGCCAAGTCAAAAGGTGTAAAGCTGATCATGCATAATGAAACATCCGGTTCGGCTACTGATTACGAGCGCCAGATGGATACCGCCTATCGTTTTATGAATAAATATGGCTATACCTCGGTAAAAACGGGCTATGTAGGTAAGATCATCCCGCGCGGCGAACATCACGACGGCCAATGGATGGTAAATCATTATGTCCGCGTGGCACAAAAAACGGCTGATTATCACATCATGCTGGATGCCCACGAACCGGTAAGGCCCACAGGTCTCCAACGCACCTATCCCAACTGGCTGGCTTCAGAAGCAGGCAGGGGTAACGAGTATAACGCATTCGGCCAGGGCAATAAACCCGAGCACGAGACCATCATGCCTTTTACCCGCCTGATGGGTGGCCCGATGGATTATACGCCCGGCATATTCAAGATCAAAGGCTATACGCCTGATCCCAAAAGGCAGGTGCAAACTACGCTGGCAAAACAATTGGCGTTATACATTACCATGTACAGCCCGGTTGAAATGGCTGCCGACCTGCCCGAAAATTACGAGAAGCATCCGGACGCCTTCCAATTCATCAAAGATGTGGCCGTGGATTGGGACGATTCCAAAATACTGGAAGCCGAACCCGGAGATTATATTACCATCGCCCGTAAGGCAAAAGGCACTTCCGATTGGTTTATCGGTGCCATAACGGATGAGAACAGTCGTAACGCACAGGTCGCTCTAAGCTTCCTGGATAAAGGTAAAAAGTATGTGGCCATCATTTACGCTGATGCAGACAATGCCGACTGGCAAACCAACCCCGAAGCCTACCAAATCAAAAAATATATGGTGGATGCCAATACAAAATTGAACTTGAAATTAGCCAAAGGCGGCGGCGCTGCGGTAAGTATTAAGCCGGTTACTGCGGAAGATAAAGGACTGAAGAATTATAAATAAAAATTGTCATTGCGAGCGAAGCGTGGCAATCGCACGAAGGCATCGCGACTTTGCAAAGTCCGCGATTGCTTCGTCGTCCCTCCCCGCAATGACATTTAACAAAGTAATAAATGCACAAACTATTATCCATATTCCTTTTATCCTTCCTGTCCTGCTCCTGTTCAAAAAGCAGCACTAAGCCTTCGCCGCCTGTCCCGCCTGTGAATCCGCCGGATACCACAGTAAGCGTAATAACCTCTGCCAAACCCGTTGTCAAAACCAATACCCAAAAAGTATTTGTACACTATATGGCCTGGTTCGAGGATAAAACGACTTCGGGCACAGGCAACTGGGGACAGCATTGGACGATGGCTAATCAGAATCCGGATATCATCACCAATGGCCGCCGGCAGATAGCCTCTTTCTTTTACCCAATGATTGGCCCTTATGCCAGTTCCGATAGGGATGTGATCGATTACCATTTACTGCTGATGAAATATGCGGGTATCGATGGCGTGGTCGTGGATTGGTATGGGGTGCATAATGTATTGGACTACCCATTGGTTAAGCGCAATACGGATTCGTTATTTAACCGTGTCCCCTATGCCGGGTTACAGTTTGGTATTTGTTATGAAGATCAAACGCTTGGTCATGTCAAATCTATTGCAAGTATTGATACGGTAACTGCTGCCGCGCAGGATTTCGCCTATCTGCAATCAGCGTATTTTAACAGCAGCAGTTATATCAAGGTAAATAACCAGCCTTTATTACTATGCTTCGGTCCGCAGGGAATGAAAAAGGCAGGCGATTGGCAGCAGGCTTTTTCAGGGCTGAGTAAACAACCGCGCTTGTTATCCCTGGAATACCAGGGAAATATCACGGGCACAGCCGGAAGCGGGGAGTTTGCCTGGGTGAATGCCACCAACCTGACCGATCTGCAAGGCTTTTATCAAAATCGCGCAGGGCAGTTGGGTACTGCGTTTGCCGGTGCCTATCCCGGATTCAAAGATTTTTATAAGCAGGGAGGCTGGGGCAATACTTTATTTATTATCGACCACAATGGCACTTCAGTTTTACAAAGTACACTCAACCTCGCCAAAACAAGCAATCTGCCAAATCTCCAACTGATCACCTGGAACGATTTCGGCGAAGGCACCATGATCGAACCTACGCTTGATTATAATTTCGACTTCCTGAAAACAATCCAGCAGTATACAGGAGTAAATTATACCGAAACTGAGCTGCAACTAATCTACAAATGGTACACCCTGCGTAAGAAATATAAAGGGGATACTGTGACTGAACAAAAGTTGACTAATGCTTATAATAGTTTGGTTGCGTTGGATGTAGCAACTGCAACTAATATAATATCGGGGATAAATTAATGATATTAAATAGAAAGAGGGTGTCACCCTGAGCTTGTCGAAGGGTCGTGCGCTGGGGCCCCTTTGCCCGCATGTTTTGAGCGCCTAAATATGATATCTGCGCCTGTTGTTCCAAATTCAACAAGCAAAATAACGCAAGCATTTAAAATTCAGGCTCACTACAACAGCGCACACCGCAAACCATACTGTTATCAGCAAAGGCGTCCCCATGATCCATACTTGGTTCAATGTTCCCTTTTCTAAAATTCCGTTCAGCAAAATCAATATAACCACGGTGTCCAAAACCAATGGCACGATCAGGAAGCTAATAAAGACCAACACCTTTCTTTTATTCCCAATAGCTTTATAACCGGTTACCAGTGGCGGAATACATATGGCAGAAACAATTACAAAAGCGATTATTTTGATGACCCAGGCATTTGAGTGCTCCGGATTTAGAAAAAGCGTTCGCAATCCCGATACCTCATCCCCCGAACCCATTGCGGCCATATACACTCGCCCGAATTGCATATTGCCCAATATCAAAACCAAACCTAAAGACCTGCATTGATCCGAATGTCCATACTTCAGCCAGTATCTGCCGATCCAAAGCATAATGAATGTAAATATGGGTCCAGCGAAGGTAGCGATGACGGCCCATGGATGCTGCTTCTCACAATCTTTGCACAGATCCCAAACATTGAAATCCCGGGTTCCCCAGCAACCGCAAATCAGTCGACCGGTAATAATGTGAGCCAGTTCGTGCAACTCATGCATCAGGAAAAAGAAGAACAGGAATACGAGGAGGTTTTTAAAAGAGAATTGTATCTGTAATAAAGGTTTTGCTGCCATGACGAGTTCAGACACCAAATTCTGGACAGAGGTTACAACAACCTTTGCAGCAATTCAAATCATCCCCGATCTTAATTCTTATTTGGCGGAGTAAACCCCTTCCTCATCATCATGTGCACGGCCTCGGCGATAAATTTCTTCCCGTTCTCGTCCATGCCTAACTTTTCGCCATTATCATACAACTCGTATTTAACGCCGCCCCGGCCGTTGTCTTCGGCCTCCAGTTTCTTTTCGTTTTTCTCGTACTTCACATAACCGCCCGGCGAAATGTGGCTGATTTCGGTTCCCGCCTCATTAAAATAAACTTTACCCGCGTACTCGATTTTTAAATAGTTATTGTTGCTTGTCTCAACAATGGTTGAATGCCGCCTCCCGAAGCGGCAAGCATTAAACGTGGCGAAAAAGGCCACTAAGAATAGTCCGAAGATCCAATTTTTCATATCTGTTTGTTTTGCTGCAACAAACATATGCAAGATATTAGTACTATCCAATACATAGTACTATTAAAATTAAAAACCATTTCAAACTTTGTCATGCTGAACGCAGTGAAGCATCTATTTCACTAAATATTGGGGAAAGTAAAAAGTAATTACCCTGTAGATACTTCTCCGCTAGCCAGCGGATCAGTATGACAAGAGTATATGAAAATTGATTGAGAAGATAGTTACGATATAAACTTATATAAATAAGGCGCCTTATGCGCACCGCCGGTCCATTTCTTGGCGGTCCGTTCCAGTATGTTCAGGCTAAGTATTTTACGCTGAAAGGCAGGGCGAAGGAGTTTTTTCGCTAATATGGTTTCGTATAGTGTTTGCAGGTCACCCATGGTGAACTCTTCGGTCAACAGGTTAAAAGCTACCAGTTTATCATCCAGATCGCGGCGCAAAGCCCCGAGTGCCTTGTTGACGATACCGTTGTGGTCCTGCATCAGCTGCGGCATGTTATTCAGCTCATACCAGTCGCAACCATCAAATATTTGGTCGGGCATGGGTACCACTTTTGTAAAATCAACCAAAGCATAATAGCCTACAGAAACAAAACGCTGCAAAAGCCAATGGTTATCATCATGTGGTGTCCCGTTTGCAGTCATCACAGTTTTAAGCGGTCTTGGGTCAGCACGCTCGCAATCGCCGAAAACATAAAATTGTTCCAGGTAAATATCTTTTAACCCCGTCCGTTCGGATACCACACGTTGCGCAGCATCATTCAAATTTTCAGTTCTATGAACAAACCCTCCCGGTAATGCAGATATCCCTGTCTTCTTATATTGCATCAGTAATACTTTTAACTGCTGATCGTGAAAACCAAAAATTACCGCATCCAGGGCAATCCCCGGCATAAAGTCGTGTTCCTTATTACCTTTCTTTTCTGTTTTGGGTTGATCGCTCATGATTGGTATGGCGAAAATAAAATAAATTATTTGATATTGTGGACAGAAGGCTTTATTATTGTAACATTGTGTTACAATAACACAATGAACAAGGCAAACCAATTATTTATTGCTAATTAAATCAAACATGAGAAAATTGTATTTTACTTTATCGGTGTTGTTCCTCGCGGTCTGCACCACAGTTGATGCCCAGGTAACCAAAACAAAGGTTGCCAATGGCGAACTGGAAGGAACCGCCAATTCCGCTACAGGAGTCGCCAGTTTCAAAGGCATTCCTTTTGCCTTACCTCCGGTCGGCGATTTGCGCTGGAAAGAACCGCAGCCTGTTAAAGACTGGACCGGCGTATTCAAAGCCGATCATTTCGGACCAAACGCCATGCAGAAGAAACCTTTCGGTGATATGGGCTTCCGCTCTTCAGGTATGAGCGAAGACTGTTTATACCTTAATGTATGGACGCCTGCTAAATCAGCTAAAGAAAAACTGCCGGTGCTGGTTTACTTTTTTGGCGGTGGCTTTGTAGCCGGCGACGGGTCTGAATCTCGTTATGACGGCGAAAGCATGGCTTCTAAAGGCATCGTAGCCATTACCATTAACTACAGGTTAGGTGTATTTGGTTTTATGGCCCATCCTGAGCTGACTGCTGAATCTCCTCATCATTCATCAGGCAACTACGGTTTGCTCGATCAAAATGCCGCACTTAAATGGGTACAGGCAAACGTTGCTGCATTTGGTGGTGACCCATCAAGAGTTACTATTGCCGGTGAATCAGCAGGTTCTATATCGGTATCTGCTCAGATGGTGTCACCTTTATCAAAAGGACTTATTGCAGGCGTTATAGGCGAGAGCGGTGGCATGATCAACCCAACATTGCCGGCCATCCCGCTTGCTGATGGAGAAAAGCATGGTGCGGATTTCGGACAAAAGATTAATGCACCTACCTTGGCCGCATTGCGCGCTATACCCGCCGGGCAACTGTTGGATGAAACTACCAAACCAGGCGCCCCTTATCCTTCAGCTACTGTTGATGGCTATTTCCTGCCTAAGCTGCCGGTTGATATATTAGCCGCCGGCGAACAGGCACATGTGCCTTTATTGGTTGGCTGGAATTCCGCCGAAGTGCCTTACCAGTTTGTAATGGGTGGCGATAAACCCACAGTAGAAAATTACCAGAATAAAGTTAAGGCGCTATATGGCGACCAGGTCGCTGAGGCTTTGAAACTTTATCCAGGGACCACAGATGAAGAGGTTATAACATCAGCAACCGCTTTGTCGAGCGACAGGTTTATTGTTTACAGCACCTGGAAATGGGCCGATCTGGCTGCTAAAACCGGTGGCAAACCGGTATACACTTATATCTTCGGGCGAGTTCGTCCCCCAATGGTAGCTTCAATGGGAAACGCCCAGGCTGGTTTGGCTGGTGGTGTGATCAAGAGCGGTGAAACCGGTATGGCTTTACCAAAAGCCCAGGGTGCACCTCATGCTTCAGAAATTGAGTATGCGATGGGTGATTTGGCAGGTAATAAAACATATGCCTGGACGCCAGACGATTATAAAGTTTCGGCAACTATGGAGGAGTATTTTGCCAACTTCATCAAAACCGGAAACCCGAACGGCAAAGGCTTAGCTAAATGGCCTGCACACAGCGGTTCAAACATACAAAATATGTATATTGATGTAACTTCGAAAAGCCAGCCCGATAACGATCGCGCCCGTTACGAGTTCCTGGACAAGAATTTTTCTAAGAAATAACCTGTTACCCTGATTGGATATATGTGGGCTGCCTTGTACCAGGGCAGCCTTTTTTGTTTAATGGAATTTTATTACTTCAAAATTTGAAGCATTGACGGTGCCCAGTTTCTGCAATTCATCATTGTTCCACCTGGAGTCAGGTGCCCCGCTGATATACATATTGCTGCCGATATCAGCCAGTATCAATCCATATTTCTTCATTGCTTTCAGGATCACCTGGATATGCGCTGGATAGCCACTGATATTAAAGCTGGCCTTCAGCCGGATCTTCGCGCCAAATGGTAATGTATATTGCCCGCCCTTGCTATTTACACTGTGCCTGGCAGGTGAGATATAAGCAGGTTTAACATTGGCTGATTGTAAAGTGAAGCGAATAGGGTGATTGATCACACCTTTCACAATTTCATCATATTTAACCAGGCCCGGGAATATTGGGAGGCCGGCCGCATCTGCAGACGTGAAGCCTGCCGTCCTTAGCTGATCAGATGCCAGGTTAAAAATGGCCCCGCTTGATGCCGACCATTTGCCATTACTTACACTGGCATTATATAATTCATATAACATTTTATTGTCACGGTCCACAACGATCACATGTGAATCACCCACGCCATTACCCTCGATCGGAGCGTTAGCCGGGATAGGATAGGGGCCCTTATCGCTCTCACTACCATAGTTGCCATCGTTTGCATTTGCCCGGAAAGTCACGCTAACTTTAGGCTGACTTCCGCAAACCACAACAAAAGGAATACCGATAGGTGCATTATCCCACAAACCGCTACCAAAATCTGCTTTTAACTTTGAGGCGCTTATCTGCGCGATGATTTGGCTGCTGTAAGGATCGATAGGAGAAGCCGAAACATCCTGGTTCCATGAATTATCCGCCGGGAATATCTGCATATTTTCTACATCCGATATTTTTGCGTTGCAGGTTGTCGTGGTGGAAGTTGTGCCGGTGGTTGTACCCGTAGTTGTTCCCGTTGTAGTTCCGGTAGTGGTGCCTGTTTTTACGGTAGCTGTTGAATCGCTTTTCCCGGGCATAGTATTTTCCTTTTTGGCACAGCTGCCAAATGATAATAGTAACAATAAGGCTAATGCGATAGATACTGGTTTGATATCCATGGTGGTGAAGATTGGTTTAAAATTAATTATATCAGTATTATTAAACGAGTATTGTAAGTTAAAAGTTGCCCAATAATTTAAATGTTTTAGGTGAGAGGAAAAATGCATAGGCAATTCCGCATATATCGGAAATTTGGCCTAATTTCAAGCCGTCTGTAATATCATGAATAATACCCGCCAGCTTCGAACCGTAAATGTGATCCGCTATGTAACGCCATTGCGCGAGGGCGGCTCATTGCCTGCTATTGCCGGGGCCGACGATGATTTTTTATATGTGATCAAATTTCGCGGAGCAGGGCAGGGGGTTAAGGCGCTTATCGCTGAGCTGATCGGCGGCGAGATCGCAAGGACATTAGGTTTCAGAGTGCCCGAGATCGTATTTGCCAACCTAGATACTGCCTTTGGTCGTACCGAACCTGATGAGGAGATACAGGACCTGCTAAAAGCCAGCGTTGGGTTGAATTTGGGCCTGCATTATCTGTCGGGGGCCATCACTTTTGATCCCTCGGTTACTGATGTCGATTACAATACAGCCTCAAGAATAGTCTGGCTGGATTGTCTGCTGACCAATGTTGACCGCACGGCCCGCAACACTAATATGCTAACCTGGAACAAGGAGCTATGGCTGATAGATCATGGCGCGGCTTTGTATTTTCATCATAGCTGGGATAATTGGGAAGAGCAGGCTACTAAGCCTTTTTTACTGATCAAAGATCATGTTCTATTGCCACGGGCGACTGAACTGCATGAAGTTGATGCAGAATTCAAAGCGATATTGACACCGGAAATTATCAATTCCATCGTTTCACTGATCCCTGATGATTGGCTCAAAACCGAATGGCAAGGCGCATCGCCCGAAGAAATACGGGATGTTTATGCTAAGTTTTTAAACCTGCGTATCGCTTCATCAGCGATCTTTGTAAAAGAAGCACAACATGCAAGAGAACAACTTATTTGAGTACGCCGTAATTCGCGTGGTGCCGCAGGTAGAACGCGAGGAGTTCCTCAATGTGGGGGTGATCCTGTATTCCCCGAAATTGAAGTTTCTGCAATGTATGTGTGCCGTGGATGAGGAGCGTTTGTGCTCGTTCTCCAGCAAAGTAGATATTACTGATCTGAAAGGCCACCTTCACTCATTCGGCGAGATATGTCGCGGTAGCAAAACTGGCGGCCCTATAGCCCAACTGGATATGCCATCACGCTTCCGCTGGCTCACGGCTACCCGTAGTACCGTGGTGCAAACCTCGAAAGTGCACCCTGGACTATGTATTGATCCTGCGGAAACGCTGGAGAAGTTGTATGGGCAGATGGTGTTGTAATTTATGATCACTAATCGCTATTTTAGATCAATCATAAAACTTGATCCCAATTCCTTGACCAAAAATAAACAAATTATCCTCTATGGCATTGCCTTGGCTATTTTAATATTTTTATTAAAATGGCTGGAAACGCGCTTTATCATGATCGATAACCAGCAGGAACTTTATGCAGGGTTCATCGCTGTTATTTTCACCGGGCTGGGTATCTGGTTGGCACTTAAGCTGCGCAAGCCAAAAATCCAGACCGTCATTGTTGAAAAGGAAGTGATAGCCAACAGGACTGATTTTGCCATCAACCAGGATGAATTGCGTAAGCTTAACCTGAGCAAACGCGAACTGGAGGTACTACAGTTAATGGCAGAAGGATTAAGCAACCAGGAAATAGCCGAAAGGTTATTTGTATCTTTAAATACCATCAAAACACATACAGCACAGATATTCGAGAAGATGGAGGTAAAACGCCGCACACAAGCTGTTGATATGGCCAAACGACTAAGTATTATACCCTGACCAGCTCATACTTTAGTACTAAATGATGCTTCTGGATCAAAATCACCCAAAAGTATGACCGGAAAGACTAAACAGTTCGTCAATTTTGAGGCAACAAAAACATTAGAGCAATGAAAAAAACAATTATTATTTGTGGCGCTATCGGTGGCCTGATAGTTACCGCCGTGATGATAGCAGCTATGGCCGGTTGTTACAAGAACCCGGAGATGGAACACAGCATGCTGTTTGGGTACACTACCATGTTGGTGGCGTTTTCGCTCATTTTTGTCGGTGTAAAAAGAGCAAGGGATAAATTTAATGGTGGCACCATCAGTTTTGGCAAAGCATTTAAAATAGGCATGATGATCGCCCTTGTTGCGTCTACCATATATGTTGTGGTGTGGATGATCGATTACTATTTCTTTATCCCTGATTTCTATGAAAAATATTCCGCTCATATCATTCTCAAAATGAAGGAAGCCGGGGCAACACAGGCCGAATTGCAGAAGAAGATAGCTGAAAATCAGAGTATGGGTAAATTATATAGAAACCCACTGGTCTGCGCCGGGTTCACTTATTTGGAGATATTACCAGTAGGCTTAATCGTTTCGGTCATTGCGGCACTGGTATTAAAGCGCAAAGCAAACCCGGATAATGTGATGCTGGCCGGTTAGGTCAGCCCACAAAAAACTGCTGACTGATGATCTTGCCATCGGCAACCTTGTATACGCAAAGCTCGTCTACAAACATTTTACCCCTGTCGGTAAGAGTAAAATCCATGATGAGGCTTACGGTAAAGTAATTGCCTGCAATGATGGGCTCTGATACTTTGATCTGGTGGATATCGGTGCGGGATAAAAAATCCTTCTCCCTGTCGATCAAAGCTGTCAGGCCCTTTAATACCTCCTGGTCGGGATTCAGCGGATCGATGCTTTTGGCATCATCTGAATATAATTCCTCATATGCTTGTACAAACTCTCTTCTTCCGACCAGGTCAATTAACCGGTTTGCTATTTCTTGTATGGTATTCATGGTAGTTTAATTAGATGCAATTATGTAACTAACTCTTGTTACCAACAAATAGTTCGAAAGAAACCGGATAATTTACGCTGCGATTACTTTATTTTTCTTGTGATAGGTGATATAGGATACGATCAGTAGCACGAGGAATATTACAGGCATCATGCGATAATTAACTGGATCACCAGAGGCGGTATGTGCAATAAATGCCGAAACAAAGGCGATAGTGAACCCGGCGTAGGCCCACTCCTTTATCCTGGAAGAAATAGGGGCGATCAACAAAATAGCGCCAATCAACTTGGCGATAGCCAACTCTACCCGGAAGTAATCAGGATATCCCAAATGCTGAAAGGCCTGCTGCATTGCTGGCTGAGTTAAATAGGCATAAGAAGAATAGATCATCATCAAGCTGACGATTGAAGTTGTTATCCAGTAGGTTATTTTAATAGCTTTCATTTTCAATTATTTTTTGTTGACGCAAAGCTATATACAATTGCTTATAAAATATTAGTAGTATACAAAAGGTTAGCGATAACCTTTTGTATAGTTACCTCAAAATATGTGAATGAAAACTATGAGCAGGGAGGGAAGCAAGAAGCAAGATGATACAAAATAAAAAAGGATGGCGATAAGCCATCCTTTTTTATTTTTTTTAACTGGATTAGGGTACCAAATTATTTTACTCTGCTTTTAGCAGGAGTAAGAGGTACGATGATAATAGCTAACAAAAGGGCAACTTCTAATACAACTAACATGACTTTGATTTTTTAAGTAATTTATTTAAACATTAATAGCTCTCAGAAAAATAATTTCCTTTTTCTGACACCCATCAATTTTGCAATTTGGGTTTAGGCTGTAAAGGATAATAGTATTCTTCTGCATAGGGTGCGGCTAAAAACATGCCATTTTGATAAATTATTTTCCAGGTGAAAAATGGTCAATTTTGGAAATTATCAATTTTTAAAATTCATTTTAAAAGATTTTGGTATTTGTAAATTTTACCGGTGATATTTTTTTTTGACATTAAAAAGATGGGGGAATAAAAAAAATAAATCATGTCATTTAAAATCTATAAATAATTAGAAAAAATAAATACGATAAGCATGAATATTGACCGATAGGTAACCAAAATCGATAGAAATACTCAAAATATCTGCTCAAAACCGGTTAAATACCTGCAAAACCTCTGACTTTTTGAGTAAAACTGCTGAAAGTGGTCAATTTTCACTTCAAAACTCATTGAAAAATATTTTTTGACAATTTGTCATTAAACATGACACGGGGTATTTTTGTCATAAAAATTCATTCCGAAAAGCATGACAAAATACTGCCAAAGTGGCAAATTGGGAATAATGTTCCCATGAAGGTGTGGAATTGGGTGTATGCCAAATTATTCGCTGGCATCAGGCGAAATGTAATTTACTTGATAAGCTTGTATACAGATATGATCGTTTTGAATCCGGTTATATAAGTCGGCAGTTTAATAAAGTATGGGCTTTATTTGAATGTTAGTAAATAATTGATTATTAGGTGAAAATAGTTTAAACAATAATAAATATATTATGTATATTGTATTTGGAATTGGCGCCCTACCATTTTCGATATAACCTGACCTGT
>Ga0105237_10005010_pt1 | contig 15081 bp, 13 predicted proteins | sample KBSC24metaG_FD_81520 | JGI IMG/M metagenome (GOLD analysis project Ga0105237, IMG submission 81520) | Corn rhizosphere microbial communities from Kellogg Biological Station, Michigan, USA - KBS C2-4 metaG | ecosystem: Host-associated > Plants > Roots > Rhizosphere > Soil | place: Michigan, USA... | reverse complement strand
CTACCTGTTGGGCGACACGGGGATGGTCGTCGCCCGCGAGGACCTCGCGCTGGAGGCAGCCTTCTGGGCCCAGCTGCCGGGAAACTTCGGCTACCGCAGCCGCAAGGCGCCGATCACGAGCCGCAACTTCGCGGCAATGTCGCCGTTCCACAACTTTCCCACGGGCCGCGCGACAGGCAACTACTGGGGCAGCGCGCTGACGATGTTCATGACCCGCGCGGGGTCTCCCTACTATTTCTCGCTGCACGCGAGCGACCCGCGCAGTCCCGATGGCGGCAGCCGACGCGACGTGGGACACGTCACCGGCGTGGGTCCAGTCGGTACGGGCAAGACCACCCTGCTGGGTTTCTGCATGGCGGCGATCTGCAACCGCCTGGATGCCACCCAGATCATCTTCGACAAGGACGAGGGCCTGCACATCCTGGTGCGGGCACTCGGCGGCCAGTACCTGCCCATCCAGAACGGCGCGCCGACGGGCTGCAATCCCCTGCAACTCGACGACTCGATGCCCGACAACGTCGAATTCATGCGGCGTTGGCTGCGCCGCCTGGTCTTGCGCACGCCCGGCGACAGCCTGACGGTGCGCCAGGAGGATGACCTCGACCAGGCGCTCCAAGGCACGCTGCGCCTGGCGCGCCCCTTTCGGTGCCTCTCTCGGCTGGTCTCCTTTCTGGACGTCACCGACCCCGAAGGCATGCACGCGCGGCTGCGCAGATGGTGTTCGTCGGAGAACGGCGCCTATGGCTGGGTCTTCGACAACGACGAAGACCGCGTGGCGCCCCTGCTTTCGGCCCACGCGCTGGTCGGCTTCGACGTCACGGATTTCCTGGACAACGAGGTCGTGCGCGCGCCGTTGACCATGTATCTCTTCCATCTGGTCCACACGATGGTGGACGGACGTCCCCTGGTGTGCTGGATGGACGAATTCGCCAAGCTCCTGGACGACCCCGCCTTCGCCACGTTCGCCAAGAACGGCCTGGAAACCTGGCGAAAGAAGAACGCCAGCATTGTCACCTTTACGCAGAGCACCAGCCACGTGCTCGATTCCAGCATCGCCCGGGCCATCGTCGAGCAGACGCCGACCAAGATCCTGTTTCCGAATCCGGAAGCCGACCATGACGAATACACGCAGGGCTTCAATCTGACGGACCGGGAGTTCGCACTGATCAAGCAGGAACTCGAACCCGGTTCGCGGCAGTTTCTGATCAAGCAGAACCATGTGAGCGTCGTGGCGCAGCTCGACCTCAGGGGCTTCGACGATGCGCTGCACGTCATCTCGGGGCGCACCGGCAATGTCCGTCTCATGCGCGAATTCATCAGGATGCTGGGCCCGCATCCGGATCAATGGCTGGCGCCTTTCCGCGCGACGCTGGCAGGAGGGCCTCCCCCGTCAACGTCTTCTCAGGAGGATTCCCATGCGTAGACATCTTCTCGCCCTCTTCATCGCCGGCGCCACCTTTCTGGCGCCGCTGCAGGCCAGGGCCGGCATCCCGGTGATCGACTTCACGGCGATTGCCAATCTCATCCAGCAGGTCATGTACTGGCAACAGCAGATTTCTGCGATGCAAAAGCAGTACGAACAGCTCCAGCAGACGAAGAACCAGCTCACGAAGACGTACAACGCGATGACGGGTCCCCGAGGCATGGAGCAACTGCTTCAGACCTCCGATGCGGCGCGCAACTATCTCCCGACCAGCTACGGCGACCTGATGGGCACGGTCAACGGTTCGTCGACCAGTTACGCCGGCCTGAGCAACCTCGTGCAATCCGTCATGAAGGCCAACAGCGTGCTGTCGAGCACCCAGATGGACGCGCTCAGTCCCGAGCTTCGCCAGGTCGTCGAGCAGGGGCGGCGATCGGCGGCCATGCTCAACGGCACGACCCGAAGCGCCTACCAGAACACCAGCCAGCGCTTCTCCGCATTGCAGCAACTGATCGACCGCATTGCCTCCGCCCAGGACCCGAAGGCCATCCAGGATCTGCAGGCCAGGATCCAGGCCGAGCAGAACATGCTCACGAACGAGCAGACGAAGCTGCAGGCGCTGTATCAGATGGCGCAGGCCGAAGAGGCTATTCGAACTCAACGCATCCGCGAGAAAGCTGCTAGCGACATCGGCAGCATCAAGACGATCTCAGCAGTCAACTACTGAGCAACGAAGGAGTCTGAAATGCCTGGACGCAAATGGGCGTACGTTCTAGTTTCCATCTTGGCCGCAGGCATCTACGCGGTCGCACAAGTCAGTGAAAGACGCCACCCTGCAACGCCCGCCGACCCTCCAGCACGGATGCGATCGGAGTCCAGGAATGAAGACACGATTCGCAGGGTCTTGGAGGGCATCGGGCACATCAAGGATCTGAAGTCCGTCCCCTTGCCATCGACTCCCGAACATTGAGTGAGCCGGAGCTCCACATGGGATTTTTCGAGCAATTCTTCACGTGGCTGACGGCGCAGCTAAGCGTCTATGTGAGCATCAATGCTGCCCGAATCGCCTCGGCAATCGAACCTGCGGTGGTCACGCTCGCGACTGTCTACGTGATGCTTTGGGGCTTCCTGAGCCTTTCTGGACGAATTCAAGAACCCCTCTGGGAAGGTGTGAAGCGCATTTTCATGGTTGGCATCGTGCTGGGTCTCAGTCTAAGACTCTGGATGTACAACGACGTTGCTGTCGACACATTTACGCGAGGCCCTGACCAGCTGGCCGCAGCCATTCTCGGTTCTGCGTCGACTGTATCCGCGGTCGACCAGATCTGGATGGACGGAAATTCGATCGCAGAGCAGTTGTTGAGCAAGGGAAGCGTGCTCAACGAAAACTTTGCCTACTATCTCGCAGGATTTCTTGTCTATCTGCTGATTGGGCTGACGGTCGTCGTCACCGCATTCTTGTTGGCACTGTCCAAGGTCGCCCTGGCTCTGCTCCTCGCGCTGGGCCCGCTATTCATTGCCCTTTTGTTCTTCGACGCCACCAAGCGCTTCTTCGAGGCGTGGCTCGCCCAGCTCGCCAACTACGCACTCATCACGGTGCTCGTCACGCTGACGGCGGCACTCCTTCTGCATGTTCTTCGCTCATACACCCAGAATGCCGTCTCGCTGGGAAGCGCGGTCACCGTCACGGAGGGCGCCAGAGTGTGCCTGGCCTCCGCGTTCATCTTCCTTGTCATGCGCCAGGTCATGCCCATTGCTGCGAGCCTTGCAAGTGGTGTCGCGCTCTCCTCGTTCGGCGTGGTCAGCGGGATGGCGCAGTGGGCCATGGGCGGGGCCAAACGCACCGGCTACGAGGTCGGGCGGGGCGTCCTCGACGGCATGGGTCGACAACCCGGAAGTCGGTGGGATTCCTTCCGACGCCAGGCGGGTCACCGCATCGGCTCCGGGATCGCCTCGATGGTTCGCGACGGGACTTCGCGCCGCGGCGGCACGGTGACCCCGCGCGAGCGGGCCATGCCCAATCACGGCCGGACGTACTGATCGAAGGAGCGTTCGATGAGACTCGTGGTCACTCTCCTTGCATCGGCCCTGATTTCTTCCTGCGGCACTCGCCCTCCCCTGCCGCCTGAGTGCGAAGGGTCGCTCACGCCGATCAATGCCGCGGCAGGTACCACCCTCCCGGGAGCGGTCAGTGAATCGCAACGCCGGTATTGAAAGCTACCTGGCAGAAGCCCGGAACTGGGAGCTCGACCGCGCTCGCCGGTCGGAGCGTTCGGCCAGGCTCGCGTGGGTCTTGACCGCCGTCGCAACCGGTATCGCTGTGCTCTCGGTGGCCGCCGTTGCCGGTCTCACACCGCTCAAGCAGCCTGTTCCCGTTCTGATCCGTGTGGACAGCAGCACAGGCATCGTCGACATCGTTCCGGCCTACGAGGGTACGACCGACATCGAACAGGTGGTGACGCGCAATCTGCTGCAGAACTATGTGGTGGCCCGCGAGCGCTACTTTTATGGGATCGCGGAGACGGACTATGAGCTGGTCGCTTCGCAGAATTCGCCTCGTCTCAACCAGGAATGGGCCGCCCTGTGGGCCGCGAACAATCCGGCCTCTCCCCTGAACGCCTACAAGGACGGCACGACCATACGGACGCAGATTCGCTCCGTCAGCTTTCTCAAGCTGGAAAGCGGCAGGGACAGGCTGGCCCAGGTCCGGTTCACCCGATACACCCGCGCCGGCGGTACCGGTGACGAGCAGGCGAGTCACTGGGTCTCGACCGTGGAGTTTGCATACGTCCAGCCTTCCAAGGACAACAAATGGCGCTCGCTCAATCCACTGGGTTTCCGCATCGTCGAGTATCGCCGCGAACCCGAGGTCGCCACCGCGAGCGTTCCGGCCCACCCGCAGGAGGCGCGATGAAGTCCTACCGCTGCCCGTGGCGCGTGGCGCTCGAAATCGGCATGGCTTCGCTGCTGTGCTTCGCGGCGCCTTTCGCGGATGCCGTGACCGTGCCCCCTGTGGGCAAGGTGGATGCGCGCGTTCGGGTCGTTGCCTACAACGCCGATGACGTCGTCGCGCTGCATGGCTACGTGGGCTATCAGATTCATCTGCGTTTCGCCGAGGGAGAGGAGTTTGTGAACCTCGGCTCGGGTGACAACGGCGCCTTCGATGTGGGCGCGGAGCGCAACCATTTTTTCATCAAGCCGAGGGAAGCACGGGCCGCCACGAACCTCACCGTGCTCACCAACCGGCGGGCTTATCACTTCGACTACGTGGTCTCCGCCCATGCGCCCTCGGGGGCTGCGGGGCGGCGCATGGTGTATTCGATTCGCTTCACCTATCCCGAGGACGAAGCGCGTGCGGCGGCGGCCGACGAGGAACGTCGCCGTGCCGAAGCGCTCATGCGCCGGGCACCCGAAGGGCCGCGCAACACCGACTACTGGTTCTGCGGCAGCGGGTCGCTGAAGCCCTTGAGCGCTTCCGACGACGGCATCCAGACTCGGCTGCGCTTCCAGGCTCGTGCCGAATTCCCGGCGCTGTTCGTGCAGAACGACGACGGATCCGAGTCGCTGCTGAACTTCAACGTCGAGGACGACGAGGTGGTCATCCACCGGCTCGCACGACGGTTCATCCTGCGCCGCGGCCGTCTGGTGGGTTGCGTCGTGAACCGGTCCTTCCACGGCGACGGTGCCCGCACCCCGACCCACACGAGCGTGCGAGGCGTCCAGCGCCTCAACGCCGGAGACGGCCCATGACCTCGCACAGCGGCGTGGAACAACCATCTTCATTCGAACCCGGGAACCGACGCCCCGGTGGTGCAGCCGGCGAGGTGGACCCGGCGACCGGGGAGATCCTCGCCCCACGCGACATGCACGAGCGCGCCGAACGCCCGGCAGACGGCGAGGGCGCGTCGGTCGAGGGAGAGCGCACCATTCCCTCGGTCAATCGCGAGCGATCCATCCAGTCGAGGATCAGGAGTTCGCTGGCCCTTTCCACCATCCTTCTCCTTGGCGCCGGGTTTCTCTTTTGGTACTACGGGACCCAGTATTCCCGCAACCGCGAGAGCCTGGAGACTGCGCGCAGGACGGCCCTGGCCCGTGCCGGCGGCGAGATGAAAGTCCCGCCATTGGGGCACATCCAGCCGCCCCGCGCATCCGATGCAGCCTCGGCAGCCAGCGCGGGGCCGCCCCCCGCGCCTGCGGCCGCAGCGGCCAGCAGCGGACCTCCGCCGAAGACACCCGAAGAGCTGGCCCTTGAACGGCAGCTGGCCGCCCCGGTCCTGCGGCGTGCGCCAATGCTGCAGGGCGGCAACGCACCCGCGCATGCATCCTTGGGAATCGCCACGGACACGCCTTCCTTCAGCGGGATCGGTGGCGTGCCCCACATGGCGCAACTGCTTGGCGCCGCCCCGGCCTCCGGGGCAGCGACCACAAGCAACGGGGGCAGTCCGCTTGCGGCGAACCTCAAACCGACGTCCACGCCCGCCATCGCCGCCACGATGCTCGCGACGCGGCGCCTGCTGCTGCCCAAGGGGGCCTTCATCGACTGCACGCTGGAAACGGCGATCGACTCGACCTACGAAGGCATGACCACCTGCATCGGTGCGAACGACATCTACGGTGCGGACGGCAAGGTGGTCCTCCTGGAACGCGGTACCAAGTACGTGGGCGAGCAACGCGGGGCTCCCCGCCAGGGCCAGGGGCGCGTCTTCATCCTCTGGAACGAAGCGCGCACGCCCACCGGCGTCGTCGTCCAGCTCGCATCGCCCGGTACGGACGAACTCGGCCGCAACGGCCTGCCCGGCTTCGTCGATACCCATTTCTGGGAGCGCTTCGGCGCGGCCATCCTGGTCTCGGTGATCGACGGGACCATGCAGGCCTTCGCCGCGCATCGGCAAGGAGGCTCCACCGTCGGCGGTGGCACCGGCGTGGTGCTGGCGCCGCAGGGCAGCCGCGACGTGCTCACGGAGATCCTGCGAAGCACGGTCTCGATGCCCCCCACCGTCATCAAGAACCAGGGCGAGCGCATCCAGATCCTGGTTGCCCGCGATGTGGATTTCAGGAGCGTCTATGCCCTTAGGACCGTCTCCACCCCTCCTTGAGCGCGAGTCCGGCGCGACGCCCAGCGGCCTTCAGCCTGCAGGTCAGCCTCCGGGTGCGGCGCCGCCTGGCCCTGCAACGACCCCACCCTCGTCGCTGGCGCTGTTTCTCGGCCCGCTCGAGCCGCTGCTGAACGACCCGGAAGTGACCGAGATCTGCATCAACGCGCCGGGCGCGGCTTTCGTGGAGCGGCAGACGGGCTGGACGCGCGAGGTCCTCGCGTTCGCCAGCTTCGAATGGTGCATGTCCATTGCCAAGCTGGTGGCCAACTTCACGCGCCAGCGCGTCTCTGCGAGCGAACCGCTGCTGTCCGCCACATTGCCCGGCGGCGAACGCATCCAGCTCGTGCTGCCGCCGGCCACCCTGGAAGGCACCGTATCGATCACCATCCGGCGGCCGTCAGGCGCCATCTGGACCCTGGAGGAACTCGAACAACGCCACGTCTTCGCGCAGACGCGCCGCGCACCCGGGGTGCGAGCGCCGCAGGCGGCCTCTCAAGAGCTGCGCGACGACGACCGCGAGATCGCGGCGCTTCTTGAGGGTGGGCAGTTCGTGCCTTTCCTGCGCCGGGCCGTCCAGCTGCGCAAGAACATCCTCCTGTCCGGCGCCACCGGGTCCGGCAAGACCACGGTCAGCAAGGCGCTGATCCTCGAGGTGCCTGCGCAGGACCGGCTCATCACCATCGAGGACGTGAAGGAGCTGTCGCTGCGCAACCAGCCCAACCATGTGCGGCTCTTCTATTCGCAGGGTGCCCAAGGGCAGGCGGAGGTCACGCCCGGGCAGTTGCTGGCGAGCGCGAAGCGGCAGCGCCCCGACCGGGTCTTCGTGTCGGAGCTGCGAACCGGCGAGGAGGTCTACGACTACCTGGTGTCCGTCAACACGGGTCATCCCGGGTCGATCACCAGCGTGCATGCGGACAGTGCCGAGATGGCCTTCGTGGCCTTGGCCCAGCTCATGAGACGCAGTCCTGCTGGTCGCGGCATGAGCACGCGCGAAGGCGTTGAATTGGCCCAATTGAGCGTGGATGTGGTGGTGCAGTGCGCACGCGAGCGGCAGCACCGGATCGTGCGGGAGATCTGGCATGAACCAGGCACCAAGCTCCGAGGCCTGGCCTAGCCCTTTCAGGATCGCGGTCGCGCTGCTTGCAGCGGCGACGTTTGGCCTGTATCTGGCTGGCTATGTCTTCCTCGTCGCGATGAAACTGCCGCCGGCGCATGCGACGCTGCTGACCCTCTACCAGTACTGGGCGGCCGAAGGCGAGCGTCCTGCGGTGTGGCGCACGCTCCTGGCCTCGCTGGTGGGTTCGCAGGCCCTGACGCTGGGTCTCGTCGGCCTCGCGATGCTGCCGAGGCAGCGCCCCCTCTACGGCGAAGCGCGCTTCGCCAGCCGGCGCGAGATCGCGAAGGCGGGCCTGCTCGACGAACACGGCATCATCCTCGGACGCCTGGGCGGGCGCTATCTGGTCCTGCCGGGCCAGCAGGGGGCCGCGCTGGAAGCGCCCCCTCGCAGCGGCAAGGGCGTGGGCGTGGTGATTCCCAACCTGCTGAACTGGCCCGGCTCGACCATCGTCAGCGACGTCAAGGGAGAGAATTTCATGCGCACCGCGGGTTTTCGCGCGGCGCACGGGCAGGCCGTCCACCTGTTCGACCCCCTGTCCGAGCGCGAATGCTCTGCGCGCTGGAACCCGCTGGGCTACGTGTCCGAGTCGCCCTACCGCTGCATCGACGATCTGCAGCGCATCGGCACGATGCTGTTTCCCGATCCGCTGGCCGGAGATCCTTTCTGGACCTCGTCGGCGCGCTCGCTTTTCCTGGGCATCGCCCTCTACCTGTTCGAGACCGAGGGGGCCCCACGCACCCTGGGGGAAGTGCTTCGCCAGGGCATGGCCAGCGACGACGAAGGTTTCCAGAAGCACTGGAAGCGGGTGATCGACGCCTGCGACCGGGCCGGCTATCCGCTGTCCCATGAGGCGGTCCAGAGTCTGTATGACGTCATCGACCTCGCTCCGACGACGGCCTCGAGCATCCGCAAGACCTTCACGAGCCGCCTGGACCTGTGGCTCAACCCGATGATCGACGCGGCCACGTCCGCCAACGACTTCGATCTGCGCGAGCTTCGCAAGCGGCCGATCTCGATCTACGTCCAGATCAATCCGGACAACATCGCTCGCCTGCAGCCTTTGCTCAATCTTTTCTTCCAGCAGGCCATCGGCCTGCAGACGCGCGAGTTGCCGGAGCACAACCCGGCGCTGCGCCACCAACTGCTCCTGATGCTCGACGAATTTCCAGCGTTGGGGCGGATCCCTGTCATTGCGGAGTCCACCGCCTTCCTGCCAGGGTACAACGTGCGCACGGTCATCATCGTGCAGTCCAACTCCCAGCTCGTGGAGAAGTACGGACTCGAAGGCGCCAAGTCCATCCGGAAGATGCTGGCCGCACGCATCGTGTTCCCGCCGAGGGAATACGACGATGCAGAAGCCATCTCGCGGGAACTGGGCACCCGCACGGTCCGGCAAAGGAGCATCAGCCGTCCGATGTGGGGCGGCGCGGGCAAGTCTGCCTCCGTCACCATCAGCGACCAGCCTCGCCGCCTGCTGCTGCCACAGGAAATCAAGGAGCTCGGTTCCTCCCGGATGATCCTTTTCTATGAAGGACTGCGCCCCGTGCTCGCGCAGCGCATCTTCTACTTCCGCGACAAGGTCTTCGCGAGCAGGGAGTTGCCTCCCCCGCCGGTGCCGAAGCTGGACGTGGCGCGATCGGGGCGCGCTGTCACAGCCGCAGGGGCGGTACCCGCCGACAGCGAGGCCGCCGCCGCGGGGGAGTGTCCCGCCCTGCCCGCCGATCCCGGCGCGCTGCGGCCGCGCGGCCGCCCTGCGTCAACGAAAGATGCGGATGTCCGGCGCGGCGGTGAACAGGACGATGAATGGAGGCTGGAGGACTTTTCGTTCGACTTCGACGACGTAGAAATCCCCGTCGAGAAGCTCAGTGAGGAGGACCTCCAGCGCTGTGCCGACGCCTTCATGGCGCAGGTCCTCGACTGAAGACCCGAAGACCTGAAGCCGTTCCAGCGGCCGCGCCCGTCACCTTCCCTTCCCCTCATCACAAAGGATGCCACCATGTCCCGCATCGAACTCCCTGAAGGCCTCGCCACCGACAGCGAGGGCAGCATGTCCGGGGACTTGGCCGGCACTGTCCAAGCGGACGCTGCGCCCGCCCACGGCACACACGCCCGTGTCCCCGACGCCATCGAGCGGAATTACCTGCGCGTCGACGACCGCTATTTCTTCCCGGATCGCACGCTGGCGTTCATCGACGAAGGCCATCGCATCCGTGTAGGAACCGAGAACCTCGAGGTACTGCGCAACGTCGTCGCGATCGCGCAAGCGCGCGGCTGGCAGGCAATCTCGCTCAGAGGCACCGAGGCTTTCCGGCAGAACCTGTGGCGCGAGGCCACGTTGCGCGGGATCGAAGTCCAGGGCTATGAGCCCATGCCAGCCGAAATCCAGCAGCTGCATCGGATGCAGGTGCGCAGGCATCCGTCGCGTGGCGCCGGACAGAGGCCGGCAGCCCCGGACAGCGGCCCCGATCCAGGCCAGCAATTCAAAGACGGGCCGCGATCGCGCGAGGGCTCGCGCCCAACCATCCAGGGCCTGCTCGTCGCCGCGGGGGCCGCGCCGTACCGGTTCGACGCTACACAGCGCATGTCCTTCTACGCGACGGTCCGCTCGGAAGCCGGTGAGCGCACCGTCTGGGGCGCGGATCTCGAGCGCGCCCTTGCCGAATCGGCCTCCCGTCCACGCCTCGGTGACGAGGTGGTGCTGCGCCAGGAGGGCACCCATCCGGTCAAGATCCGGGACGCCTCTCGCGACATGGCGGGTGACGCCATCAGCGAAAAGACCCTCGTCGTGCAGCGCGCGAGGTGGCGCGTCGAAACCGCGGACCACCTGCGTGCCATGAAGCGCCACGCCGAGCACGTGCGCACAGGAGGACCTCTCTTCGAGACGTTGCTGCGCCAGGAACCCGGGCTGGCCGCGGCCGGGGCGGCCCTCGAGCTCGCCGCGCAATACGCGCGGCGCGTCACCACCGATCGGGCCTCGCAGCAAGGGCTGATGCACCTGATCCGCGAACGGATGGCCGATGCGCTGGAGCAAGGCCGTTCGATCCGTCTGCCGGCACGACGTCCACGTGCGATGCCCATGCAGGGTCGCGCACGCGGTGGCCGAGCCCTCGAGGAGCCAAGCCATGAGCGCTCTTAGGTCGCGACGCAGGTCCAGGCCAACGCGACCGGACACGCCTTGCCGCGGCGGGCCTGGCCGCCGCGCGAACGGCGCGCGCAGCGCCGCGCGCCGCTTTCGCAGCATCGCCATCGTCCGCACGGGCACAGCCCTGGACGGTTCCGGACGGTTCGCTCGAGGCGCTCAAATGGGTCGCTCTGGTGCTCATGGCGGGGGACCACATCAACAAGTACCTGCTGCACGAGGCCAGCGGAAGCCTCTACGCGCTGGGACGGCTGGTGATGCCGCTCTTCGGCTTCGTGCTCGTGGCCCATCTGGCGCGACCCGAGGCCTTCCGCAACGGTCTGCATCTGCGCGTGATGAAGCGGCTGGCGGTATTTGCGCTGCTCGCGACGCCTGCCTTCGTTCAGCTCGTCGGCTGGTGGCCGCTGAACAGCTTCGCCACCCTCGTGCTCACGACGCTGATCGTCTGGCTGCTCGAACAAGGTGGGCGCCGCATGGGCTGCAGAGGACGCCAGGCGTGATCAGATGTCGCATAGAAACTTTTCCTTTGATTTCGTCCGAACGCCAAGCGCGCGCCGTTCGAAACCCTCTTGCTTTTATCAGTCTCGTAGTACGCGATTTCCGGACCTTGATGCGGGTCAATTCCACTGAAGAATTAGTGTGGGTAGACAAAGCCAACGCGGGCAGAGAGAAACGAAGGCGTAGAAAAGCCTGAGCTCTGTCGCGGGCTCCAGTCTCACTGTTTCGCAAATAACGAAATGCAATCCTCTCGTCTTCGAACCAGAGGATCGATGGATTCAGCCGAGCGCTTTGATCGCTAGCTGGAGCGCCTGAGCGCGCGCCTGGGCCAGATGGACCGGCTCGCCGGTCTTCGCGATTACTGCACCGGGCTGACGCACTCCTTTTTGCGAAAGAGCATCGAGCCCATGGCCGCGCGGGTGGATCCGACGCATGCCAGCGCGTGGCACCAAGCACTGTGCCACTTCGTGGCCAAGGCGGAGCGGTTTCACACGCAGATGCTGCGGCGCGTGTGCCAGTGGGCGATGTCTACGATGGACTTCAGCCAGCGCGGCTGGTAGCGCATAGAAGACACCGGTTTCCTATAGACAGGTCGCCACTCTGTCGGTGCCACTCGCCATTCGGGGTGCTGGGCAAACAGGGCAGCCTGCCCGTGGCCTGGCAGGCATGGGCAACGCCGTCAGACAGACGACGCTCAGTGACACTGGCTTGCCTCACGCGGCAGGGGTCACCTCTGCCGTCGTGGTCCGGCCACCTGGCGTTCAGCCGCTGCCCCCAATCCCTACAACGGCATGGGCCACCTGCCAGTGACGCCTGGGCGCACGAGTTTCGTCCGCGCCCGCCGTCTGCGGCATCAACGCGCGCGCCGCACACGAACCGGCACCGACTTGTACGACGGCGTGCCGCTGCGCGGATCACGGTGCGACAGCGCGATCAGCACGTTGGCCTCGGGGTAGTAGGCTCCGGCCGATCCCCTGGGAATGTCGTAGGCCACCGCGGTGAGATTGCTGAGCACGGCGCCGGGCGAGGCCGCCTCGCCTTCGAAGGGCACGGCTTCCAGGTCCACGCGGTCGCCCGGCGCCAGGCCTTGCGCGGCCAGGTCGTCGGGGTTCAGGAACACCACGTCCCGGCGCCCGAAGATGCCGCGGTAGCGGTCGTCGAAGCCGTAGATGGTGGTGTTGTACTGGTCATGGCTCCTGAGCGTGGCCAGGGTCAGCACCGCCGCGCCTGCCGCGCGCGGGTCCTCCTGGATGCCCGGCATGACGATGAACTGCGCCTTGCCCGAGGGGGTGTGCCAGATGCGCTGCGCAGGTCCGATCGGCAGCCGGAAGCCGCCCGGCTGCCGGATGCGCAGGTTGTAGTCGGCGAACCCCGCCAAGACACCCTCGATGCCGTCGCGGATGCGGCCGTAGTCGGCCACCAGGGCGTCCCAGTCGATGCCGTACCGGTGGCCCAGCACCGCCTTGGCGATGCCCGCGACGATGGCCGGCTCCGAACGCACCTGGTCCGACGGCGGCGGCAGGCGCCCGGTGGAAGCGTGCACCATCGACATGGAATCTTCCACGGTGATCGATTGCGCGCCGCCCGCCTGCAGGTCGAGTTCGGTGCGCCCGAGGCAGGGCAGCAGCAGGCTTTGCCTGGCGGTGAGCAGGTGCGATCGGTTGGGCTTGGTCGCGATGTGCACGACCATTTCCAGGCCGCGCATGGCCGCAAAGGTGCGCTGCGGGTCGGGCATGGCCACGGCCAGGTTGCCGCCCAGGCACATGAGGAATCTCGAGCGGCCCGCTTCGATGGATTCGACGGCTTCGGCGGCGTCGTGCCCGGGCCGCGCGGGCGGCGTGAAGCCGTAGACCCGCTCGATGCCCTGGCGCAGCGCCAGCGGCGCCTTCTCGTCGATGCCCACCGTGCGGTTGCCCTGCACATTGGAGTGTCCGCGCACCGGGCAGATGCCCGCGCCGGGGCGCCCGTAGTTGCCGCGCAGCATCAGCAGGTTCGAGATCTGCTGCACGTTGTCGGTGCCCAGCCGATGCTGGGTGATGCCCATGCCGAAGGCGATGATGGTGGCCTTGGCTTTGCAGTAGAGCCTTGCCACATGCTCGAGCGACGCGCGGCCCAGGCCCGAGGCGCGCTCCACGTCGGCCCATTCGGTGGCGCGCAGGTCATCGGCCAGCGCGTCGAAGCCATGGGTGTGCGCGGCGATGAAATCGCGGTCGAGCAGACCCGCGCCGCCGGCGGCCAGGTCGTCGTCATCGAGGGCCAGCACGGCCTTCATGACGCCCTTGAGCGCGGCGGCGTCCCCGCCGACCTTCACCTGCAGGTAGTCGCTGGCGATGTCGGTCGCGCTGAAGGTGGCCATCTCCAGCGGGTCCTGCGGCGCCGCGAAGCGTTCCAGCGCGCGCTCGCGCAGCGGGTTGAACACCACGATCGGTGCGCCGCGCCGTGCGGCCGCATGCAGCGTGGTCATCATGCGCGGATGGTTGGTGCCGGGGTTGTGCCCCATGGAGATGATCAGGTCGGCATGGTCGAAGTCTTCCAGCGACACCGTGCCCTTGCCGATGCCGATCGACTGCGGCAGGCCCACGCTGGTGGCTTCGTGGCACATGTTCGAGCAGTCGGGAAAATTGTTGGTGCCGTACGCGCGCGCGAACAGCTGGTAGAGGAACGCCGCTTCGTTCGACGCGCGGCCCGAGGTGTAGAACTCCGCCATGTCGGGCGAGGGAAGCGCTTTCAGCACCTTCGCGATGCGCGCGCAGGCCTCGTCCCATCCGATCTGCACGTAGCGGTCCGTGGCCGCGTCGTAGGCCATCGGGTGCGTGAGGCGGCCCAGGTCCTCGATGTCGTGGTCGCGCCAGCCCAGCAGCTCGCTCACGGTGTAGCGCTGGAACACCTCGGGCGTGGCGCGCTTGCGCGTGGCTTCCCAGGTCACGGCCTTGGCGCCGTTCTCGCAGAACTCGAAGGCCGAGGTGTGCTTCGGGTCGGGCCACGCGCAGCCGGGGCAGTCGAAGCCGTCGGGCTGGTTGTTGCGCAGCATGATGCGCGTGCCCGAGACGGCGCTCATCTGGCCGTGGATGGCCTTGGCGACCGCGCCCAGCGCGTCCCAGCCTCCGGCGGGGTGTTCGTACTGGCGGATGCCTGCGTCGGCGGAGCGGGTCATGACGTTGTCCTTGGGCGGATTGAAGTGTTCAGTTGCTGCACACGAAGCGAAGTGCGCGCGGGAAGTCGGTAGCGACCAGGTGCCATCGTGCGGGTTGCCGCTTGCACCGCGGTTTCATGAAGGCGGCGACATATTTCATCTGTAGCGCGGCGCGACATTCGCCACGTGCACGGCAGTACGGAATTGCATCTGCAACATGGCCGCCTGAAATGAAATGACCAGGCAACCGGCCCGGCGCAAAGTGCATCCATGGGCCACCGGCCAAGCATCAGCCGGCGGTCCATCCACCCTCTCCGATGCGACCGATACAACCTGCAGGCACTTCCATGTCCATGACACCTGAATCCACCATCGCCCGCCGCCAGGCGCCCTTGCACACGCCGACCGCGCTTGGCGCCGAGGCCCGGCGCGACATCGGCGGCGGCCTTGCCGCCCTGCTGGCGGACAGCTTCGCGCTGTACCTGAAGACCAAGAACTTCCACTGGCACATGTCGGGCCCGCACTTTCGCGACTACCACCTGATGCTGGACGAGCAGTCGGACCAGATCTTCGCCATGACCGACCCCATCGCCGAGCGCGCCCGCAAGCTCGGGGGCACCACGCTGCGCTCGATCGGCGACATCACGCGCCACCAGCGCCTGTCGGACAACGATG
>Ga0105237_10005009_pt1 | contig 15082 bp, 13 predicted proteins | sample KBSC24metaG_FD_81520 | JGI IMG/M metagenome (GOLD analysis project Ga0105237, IMG submission 81520) | Corn rhizosphere microbial communities from Kellogg Biological Station, Michigan, USA - KBS C2-4 metaG | ecosystem: Host-associated > Plants > Roots > Rhizosphere > Soil | place: Michigan, USA... | reverse complement strand
CTCGGCCGAACCGGAGCAGGAGGCCGCTTCCCCGGCGGAATGGAACGAGGCGCTCTATCTTCGCATCTACCCCGATGTCGCGGCTGAAGTCCGGAAAGGCACCTTTGCCAGCGGCTATCAGCATTATCTTGCGGCAGGGCGCGCCGAGGGCCGCCGCACCGGCATCCCGCCGCCCGGTTGGAACGAGGCGCTGTACCTGCGGATCTATCCCGACGTTGCCGCTGAGGTCCGCAAAGGCACCTTCCTCAGCGGCTATCATCACTACCTCGTCGCCGGGCGCGCCGAGGGCCGCGCGACCGGCACGCCGCCGGCGGATTGGAACGAGGCGCTGTATCTGCGGATCTATCCCGATGTTGCCACCGAGGTTCGCAAAGGCACCTTTGCCAACGGCTATCACCATTACCTCATCGCCGGACAGGCGGAGGGCCGCGCCGCCGGGACGCCGCCGCCGGATTGGAACGAAGCGCAGTATCTGCAGATCTATCCCGACGTCGCCGCCGAGGTCCGCAAAGGCACGTTCCTCAACGGCTATCACCACTACCTCGTCGCCGGACGGGCGGAAGGCCGCGTTACCGGGACGCCGCCGCAGGACTGGAATGAGGCGCTGTATCTTCGGATCTATCCCGACGTCGCCGCCGAGGTCCGCAAAGGCACCTTCGCCAACGGCTATCACCACTACGTCGTAGCCGGCCGCGCCGAGGGCCGCGGGACCGGAACGCCACCGCGGGACTGGAACGAGGCCCTTTACCTGGCGATCAACGCCGACGTCAGGAACGAAGTCGCCCGTGGCACCTTCATCAGCGGCTATCACCACTATCTCGCCGCCGGCAAAAGCGAACATCGTGAGGGCGGCTTCATTCCTGCTGAATGGAACGACCTCCGCTATCAGCAGGTCAATCAGGACGTCGCCGACCAAATCGCGCAAGGACGGCTCCTGAACGGCTACCAGCATTATCTGGTCGCCGGGCGCGCCGAGGGACGGCAGGGAGGCTTCCTTCCCGAAGGCTGGAACGAAACCCGATATGTGGCGAACAACCCGGCGGCGCGCATCCGCCTCGCGCTCGGCGAATACAGCGACGGCTATGGACATTATGCCGCCGGACAGGCGGAAGGATTTCCCGGTGAATTTCCCTCGCACGACGTTTGGGGCGATCTGCGGCAGCGATGGCCCCGGATCAGGAAGGCCGTATTTCAGATCTCGGAGCTGTTTCACCTGATACTCTCGAGAACCGCCGTGAATGACACGCTGGCGACGCTCCGGCACCAATCAGATCCGGCCACGTTCGACGATCGCGGCATGCGCGTGTGGGGTTCGCAGGACGACACCCTGCGCGCCATCGGCGGAGCCGGCCGCTTCTTCCGCAACAACCTGCCTGGATGGCGATGGTATCTGTGGCTGATGCCGCCACGCTACATGTACTGCTTCAACAATCCCGACACCGCGATGTCCAGTTTCGACGCGTTCCGCTTCATGCTGCGCCGTGGCTACGAACAGGACACCGATCTGCGCCTGTTCATGACGCCGCTCCACGTTTCGGTTCGGCACCTGCTCGCCGCCCTCGGCCTCGGCGAGCGGTACGAATTCTGGCAAAGGGAACTGGTTCGGATCAATGAGGAAGAGGCGGCGCGAGCCGGGCGAAAGCCATTTCCGCTATGGGATTTCAGCAATGCCAACTCCATCACTCGCGAAGCCATCCCGGCCGCAACCGATTTGACCCCGATGCACTGGTTCTGGGAGATTTCGCACTACCGCAGCGCCACCGGCAGTCTCATCCTCGACCGCGTCCTCGAACACAGCAGCGCGGGACCGGCGTTGCCGGCGGATTTCGGCGTGCGCCTGACGTCCGCCACCATCGATGCACATCTCGCGCGCAGCAAGGCAGACCTTGCCGACTGGGCCATGAATTCGGAGTTTGCGATGCAGATTTCCACGGCGACACACGGCCCCAAGGTACAAAATCGCCAGGCCGACGCGACCTGCTGGTAACCTCGTGCTGTTCAACTCACCCATTTTCCTGGTCGTCTTCCTGCCGATCACACTCGGCGGGTTCTACCTGTTCGGCTGGTGGAGGGGCCGCCACGCGGCCCTGATCTTTCTGCTGCTCGCCTGCCTGGTCTTCTACGCCTATTCGAGCCTGTTCAATTTCGGACTGTTCGTTTTTTCCGTGGTGACGAATTTCCTGATCGGCTACGTCATTGCGCATGTCCGCGCGCGCTCGCGGCTATGGCTGATCGGCGGCATCGTGCTGAACCTGGCGCTGATCGGCAGCTTCAAGTATTCGGGCCTGGTGGTTTCCGGCGTCAACGACATCTTCGGCGCGGCTTTCGTCGTCCCGGTCATCGCGCTGCCGGTCGGCATTTCATTCTATACCTTCGAGCAAATCAGCTATCTGATCGAAACCCGGCAGCGGCAGGCATCCGAACCGTCGTTGACGCGCTATGCGCTGTTTGCCAGCTTCTTTCCGCATCTGATCGCAGGCCCGATCATTCGGCCGCACCAATTGCTGCCGCAGTTTTCCGCGCCGGCCTTCACACAATTCTCCTGGCGGAATTTTGCCATTGGCACCACCTTCCTGCTGCTTGGCCTGATCAAGAAGACGATCATCGCGGACAAAATGGCGACCCATGCCTCGCCCGTCTTCGCCGCAGCGGCGAGCGGCGGGACCCCCGATTTCGTCATGGCCTGGAGCGCCGCGCTGGCCTACACATTCCAGATCTACTTTGACTTTTCCGGCTACTCGGACATGGCGATCGGACTGAGCCTGATGTTCGGCATCGTCCTGCCATTCAACTTCAACTCCCCCTACAAGGCGACCAGCATCATCGATTTCTGGCATCGCTGGCACATGACGCTGTCGCTGTTCCTGCGCGACTACGTCTACATCCCGCTCGGCGGCAATCGGTACGGTCCGCTGCGCCGTTATGTCAACGTCATGCTGACGATGCTGATCGGCGGCCTCTGGCATGGTGCCAGTTGGACGTTCGTCGCCTGGGGAGGCTTGCACGGCATCTTCCTCCTCATCAATCACGCCTGGCGCAACCTTCGCGGCGAACGCGAGGGCAGCGCCCTCGGGGAATGGATTGCGCGCGTCACAACGTTCCTGCTCGTCGTCGTGGCCTGGGTGTTCTTTCGCGCCGAAAGCTTCGAGGCCGCCCGTCGCCTGCTTGACGGCATGCGCGGCCTGCACGGCTGGATCAGCGCCACGCCGGCGGATTCGGCGCCGGGGCCAGCAGCGGCGCTGCAGGCGATTGGATGGGGCGTCGGCGAGGGTTGGGCCGCGGCATTGCTGCTGCTCGCGTGGTTTGCGGTGTTGTTGACGATCGTGTGGGGGCTGCCGAACACCCAGGAATTCCTGCTCGGCGAGGGTCGCCCGGCCCATGCCCGGCTGGCCTGGCGCCCGACGCTCGGATGGGCGGCGGCGCTCGGCCTGATGTCCGGTGTCGCCCTCACCTACAACGTGGTTGCGGTCAACCACGTCAGCGAATTCATCTATTTCATATTCTAGAACCGATCGCCTCGTGGTTGCCCCGCCCCGTCAGCCCAGGCCGGCATAGACGTCGAAGCCTTCGTCGAAGCCGCCGAAAAATACGCACTCGCCCTTCGACAGCACCAGCGCCTTGCTGCACATCGACCGGCACAGCTCCTTCGAATGCGAGGCCAGCAGCAGGATTCGCGCACGGCTGACGAAGCGCTGCACCCGCGCCCGCGCCTTTTCCTGAAAGTGCGCATCGCCGGCGCCGATGCCCTCGTCGATCAGCAGGATGTCGGGATTTTGCGCCGTCGCCAGCGCAAACGAAAGCCGCGCCTGCATGCCGGCGGAGTAAATTCGCGTCGGCAGCGACAGATAGACCCCGAGCTCGGTGAACTCCTCGATGTCCTGCACCAGGCTCCGGTACTGGTCGCGCGGCCAATTGTAGAGGTTGGCGATCAGCCGGATATTTTCGTAACCCGTCGCGTCGTTGTTCAACGCCATGCTGCCGCCGATCAGCGAAAATGCGCTGCCCTTGACATCGACCGTTCCGGTCGTCGAGGGGTAGATTCCGGCCACCAGCCGCAGCAGCGTGGTCTTGCCAGCCCCGTTGTGGCCGATCAGACAGACGCGGTCCCCCTCCGCCAGATCGAAGGAGAGGTTTTTCAACGCATGGATGACGATGACGCCCTTGGTCCGACTGGCGGTGTCCGAACCGACCCGGACGTCGCTGAATGACGGCAGGCGGATCAGGCGAAGCGCGTGGCTGTCATAGATCGGAAGGCTGACGTTGACGTTGTTCAGGCGCACGTGAGTCATCGATCGGCCATTTCTCAAACGAAGAACGCGAGATGCCGGCTCATCCGGCGGTAAACATGGTAGGCGAGGCCGTAGCCCACGACAGTGACGCCGGCGACGGTGAGGTAGTGGGATAAAGGCGGCACTTCGCCCAGCAACGGACTGCGGATGATCTCGATGAAATAGAACAGCACGTTGTACTCGACCAGGAACTGGCGATTACTGGCGATCTGCCGATAGTTCCAGAACAACGGCGTCACAAAGAACGCGAGCTGCATCAGATTGCGCACGATCAATTCGACGTCGCGAAACCGCGCGCAAATGAAACCCAGCACCGTCACGACCCAGAAGCCGTTGACGAACAGCAGGATGATCCCGGGAATCGCCAGCAGGCTGGTCCAACTGAGCGGCACCAGCGCGAACACGATACCGATCAGATAAATGATCACGTGATGTCCGAAGGTGATCATGATCTTGAACACCGACCGCGCGACATAGAGTTCAAGATCCAGCGTCGAATTGCTGACATAGGTGGCGTTTCGCACGAAGGTGCCGCCCCCCTCGATGACCAGCGCGGAGATCGCCGACCAGATGATGATGCCGAGGCCGACATAGGCGATGATGTCCGAAACGCTGCTGCCGAAAACCGCAGCGGACACCACGCTCAGGCCGATCAGCATCACAAGAACATTGATGGTCTCCCACAGCGGGCCGATCCTCGAGCGCCGATACTGGCAAACGGTGTCGAGCCATGCCCAGTTCAGGCCGTTCCACAAATTGGTCTGAGCCCGGCGGAGAGCCAGCGCGATGGGGCGCGGTTCCGAGACCTGCTGTGGCACGGTATCGACCAAGGCCCTCTCCGCTTTGTCCTGCGCCGCCGAGCGCTTCGAACCAATAAGAACCTGCCGGCGCGGCCGGCCGTTCCAGCCGTCAAATCCGCAACTGGCCCTCGTAGCGACGATAGACGCCCTCGATAATCCGCACGGCATCCGGCTCGACCGGCCCTGCTTCGCAAGCCGCGACATTGGCTACAACTTCATGGCGAGTTAACATGCCCGGAATTACCGTGGCAACTGCCTCGACCGACAGGCAGAACCTGAGGGCCAGGGCGACACGTGCCTCGGTCGTATCCGGAACTTCGACCGCGGCGGCGACTGACTGCGCGGCCTCGACCCAAATGGCGATGCGCTCGCGCGACCATTTGCTGCGATGATCATTGGCCGGGAACACGGTGCCATGGCCGATGGCACCCGACAGGAAGCCGAAGGCTAGCGGCGTGCGGGCAATAAGGCCAGTTCCCCGCGTGGCGGCGCGGCCGGGCAAGCCTGCATCGATCGCGCGCCAATCCAGCATGTTGCAGTTGACCTGGAAGCAACTGGCGCCGGCGACCTCCAGCAGGGCAAGCGCATCCTCGGGTGACGGCGTGGAAATGCCCCAGGCCCGGACCTTGCCCTCGTCCACGAACCGGGTCATCAGGCCGATCATGTCGGCATTGCCTGCAATGATCTGCGGACCGGCATTGTGGAGTTGCAGCACATCGACATAGTCCGTTCGCAGCCGTCGCAGGCTACCTTCCAGTGACGCGCGCAGCGCCTGCGGACTGAAGTCGTAGCCGCGATAGGACGGTGTGATACCGGCCTTGGTGGCGATGACGACATCATGCCGGCGGCCCTCGAAACATTGGCCGATGAGCCGCTCGCTGTGACCGTCGCCATAGACGCTGGAAGTGTCGTAAACAGTGATGCCGCAGTCGAAAGCCGCGTTCAGGGCGCGGAGCGATTCCTGGTCGTCGGTCTCGCCATAGGAGGTGGCGCCCGGGGTGGCGCCGCCGATTCCCCAGGCTCCAAAGCCAATCGCCGAGACCATGATGCCAGTGGAACCGAGCGGCCGGTAATCCAAGCGCGTCACCTGCCGCAAACTCAGTAATGTCCGGCGAGCTGCGGCTCAGCCATGACACTTCTGTTGATATACAGATATGCGCCCTTCTTGTTGCCCCACCAAACCACCTCGCGACACCAATCGAGAATATCGGAATATCGGGATCTGCTGCGCTCGATCAGCACCTGCGACCGCATTTCACGCAGCGCCACCGGATTGCCCTTCCGCAGGCCGTCGCAGAACTCGAGGATATTGTAGCGCGTGGACATCGACAGGTCGTCGAGCACGAACGGTTGTGAAATCAGGGCGGCATTCAGCCTGATCGCCTCTGTCACCGCATCCTCGACAAGCGGCCAGGGCCGGTCCACCGCGGCGGCTTCCAGCAGGCTCATCAGCAGCCGTTCCGCCTCCTCGTAGAATTTCTGCAGCTTTGTCTCGGCGGTCAGCTTGATGAACATGTATTCGTCGGCCGGCCAGTAGATGCCCAGCCATTGCTTCGCATAGACATATTCGGGACCTCCTTGCTGCATCGAGCGCGCCTCGCTGTCGAAGAAGTCGCGCACGCCGTAGACGACCGGGTATTGCTCCTCCGAGGCGGTCAGGAACGCGTCGATGATGTCGCGATAGGCGAGCCCGCCGAGTTCGCAGGCCACCATCATCGGCAACTGCAGCAGCTTGTCGAAGTGCAGGAACGCCGCCATCCAGCCGAACGCCCGGGTCTTGCGCCAATCCTCCGGCGGCAACGAAGCGGTCGAGATCACCAGGTCCTGAACCTCGGGAACATCGTCGGGCATTTCCTCGCGCGTGCCGTGAATGTTGATGATCTCGGAACGAACCGTCACCATCCCGAACTTCCCGAGATAGTCGGGGTTTCCCATTTCCGCATTCGGCAGGATGGTGAGATTGTTGAATTGCACGCGATTGTGCTGACCGAGACGAATCAATTTGTCGACGCCGGCGCAGAATGAATCATACGTCTCGCCCGGCAGTCCGAGGATGATGTCGCTGTAGGTCTCGACGTTGTCGGCCGTGAAGCGCCGCGCCAGCTCGAAATAGGTTTCCAGCGAGATGTTGTCGCGCTTGATATTCTTCAGCGTGGCCGGATCCAGGCTCTGCATCGACAGCGCCACGCCCTTGTTGAGCCTGGCGTCCGCCAGGATCTTCTGGGTCTGATAGGCACGCTCGGTGGCGTTCTTGGTGTTCTGCACCGAGAAGCCATGCGGAAACCCGGTGCGCCGACGAATGTCCGCCACGGCTTCCGCGATGTCGACATCGCGCCTCTGAATGCCGAAATTGGCATCGCAGACGAAGATGTATTTCACCTCGCGGCCGGCAAACCATTCGAGTTCGCGGCGCAGGCGATCGAAGCCGAATTTGGTCACCTTGCCGGCGGTCGCCGATCCCCAATCGCAGAACGTGCACTGGAACGGGCAGCCGCGATTGGTTTCCCAAAGGCCGATCCACTGCTCGTCCGGATTACCGGCGATCAGATCATCGAAGACGCCATTGAGGAACGGCGACGGCAGTTCCTCCAGGTCGCGCATCCGTTCGACCGGCGCGCCGCGCACGAAGTGGCCCGCGCTGTCGATGTAGCTGACGCCGCGCAGCCCGCTCCAGTCGCGGCGCGGAAACCTGTTGAGCAGCTCGACGAAGGTCTTTTCGCCCTCGTTGTGGACCACCAGGTCGACGAACGGATGATCGCGCAGGAAGCTCTCGGCATGATCGGGGACGTGCGGCCCGCCGAAGATCACCAGCCGGTCCGGGTGATGAACCTTGATCCGCCGCGCCGCCTCGAGCGAGATTTGCGCATTCCAGACATAGGTGCTGAAGCCGATGACGTCGGCGCTGTCCAGCCGCCCGACGATCTCGGACACCGGCAGCCGCTTGTAGATCATCGGCAGAAACGAGAACTCGCCCGGCGGCAGCCGACTCCTGGCGTAGGATTGCAGGCAGGCTATCGAATAGGGCAGGTAGTTCTGCCCGGAAAAGCTGTTGTTGATCTGGACCAGTCCGATCTGAACCATGCTCAGCTTTCGCGTCTCAAATCGATGGCCGCGAGTTTCGAATGAATACTCGCGAGATCGGCGGTCAACAGGTCGAAACCTAGCAACTTTTCGGTAACATACAGTCCGCCCAGCGCGGCCGTCTGATCGAAACCGCGGGACTGTACCAGCGCGAGAAACTTGGACCGCGGCAGGTGCCGTACCTTGCCGCGCTCCGTCCGCTTGTAGCCCTTCACCCGGTGTGCGCCGAGACCCACGTAAAACTGGTCCACGGCGTTTTCCCGGTGCAGCGCCGAGCGGCAGGGACCGATCTCGTACCAAGTATCACAGGCCAAGCCGGTTTCTTCCAGCACCTCCCGAACCACGGCCTGGTCGAGGGCTTCCCCTTCTTCCAGCGAGCCGGCGGGCATCTCCAGCGTGACGCGGCCGAGCGGCGGGCGATACTGCTCGACCAGGACGACCGCGCCCTCGCGGTCGAGCACGAAGGCAATGACGCCATCGGGACGGACAAGGCAGTAATAGGGGTCGGTCGTCCCACTCGTTTCCGTGCCCGGATCGACCGCGACGATCTCGAACCAGCGGGTTTGGAACACCGTCGCGGGCTTAATCGCCATGGGGCAACAGCCTGCTGCTCGACTGATGAATGGTGCTCACCCCTTCGCGCTCGAGGCGGAACGGCACGTTCATACACTGGGGGGTCAAGGCGCTGATCACGGCGTCCCTGCGGTCTTCGGGAACGTACAGCAGAACGAAACCGGTACCCCCGGCCCCCAGCAGCTTGCCGCCGATTGCTCCGGCGCCGCGCGCGCGCTGGTACAGGTCGTCGATTTCCGTTGACGAGACCCTGTCGCTCAAGCCGCGCTTCAACTGCCAGGTTTCGTGCAGCATGCGGCCGAAGTCGCACAGGTCGCCATGCCGCAGAATTTCCGCTCCCTCCTTCACCATCGCCACCATGCGGCGGATTTCGGCGGTTCGATTCCGCATGTTCTGCGTCACGCAGCGCGCCGCGTCAGACGAGAACCGGCTGTGCCCGGGAAAAAACAGCATCAGATTGGAACATAGCGCGCGCTCGCGGACGGTGGGCAGATCGAGCGGGTCAATCTCGAAGCGGCCGTCCGGATGGAAATTGATGACGTTGAGCCCGCCAAACGCCGCCGCCACCTGATCCTGCGATCCGACCGTTTCCTTCATCCGCACCTGCTCCAGTTCGATCGCCATCTCGGCGATCGTCTGCTGGTCCGTCCGAATTCCCCGCAGACTGGTCAAGGCCTGCAGCAGCGCGACCACAAAGGTGGAACTGGATCCCATGCCGGCACGCGACGGCAGGTCGCCCTGGTAGTGCAGTTCGATACCAAGGCTGTCGTCGAAATCGAGATACAGCAGGCCTTCGCGGACCGCGGGATGCAGGATTTCCCGGATCGATTCGACCTGCTCGACATAGCGCCAGACGACACGGTGCTTGGTACCGAGAAACGGCGGCAGGTAGCGGCAGGTGATGTAGATATATTTGTCGATGGTCGTCGACAGCACAGCGCCCGGCTCTTCCTTGAACCACTGCGGATAGTCGCTGCCGCCCCCGAAGAAGGAGACCCGGAACGGCGCCCGGCACACGACCATCGACACTACGAAACATCCTCCAGCCGAACGGCGGCGCGCTGATAGTCGAGCAGATCACTCAATGTCTGCCGCGCCGGAATTTCCGGCGCCCAGTTGGTGGCCTTGCGAAATTTTCGCGTGTCGGGAATCTGCAGCGTCACGTCCGACGGCCGCAGCCGCTTCGGGTCGACCTTGTGCTCGATCCGCACCCGCGCCAGCGATTTGAGGGTTTCGAGGATGTCGCCCACGGTCATGGTTTCGTCGCCGCCGATGTTGTACACTTCGCCGCCCGGACAGTGGTCGAGCAGGAGCTTGTAGGCGCGAACCGCGTCGCGAACGTCCGCCAGCGTCCGCACGCTGTCGAGGTTTCCAACCAACACGGGACCGCTTCGCCTGCCCGCTTCGATCTCGGCGATCTGCCGCGCGAACGAGCTCTCTGCAAAGACGTCGCCGCGGCGCGGTCCGGTATGCGTGAACATCCGCGTTCGGACCAGATCGAGCCGATAGGACAGGCCATACTGGAAGGCGATCATGTCCTCACCGACTTTCGAGACGGCATATGGACTAGCCGGCCGAAGCGGCGTCTGTTCTGAGATCGGAACTTCATCGGGGCTGACCTGGCCGTAAACTTCCGACGACGAGCAGATGTGGATCCGGGGATTGATTCCCGCGATGCGCACTGCATCCAGCAAGTTGCATGTACCGATGATATTACTGTGCAGCGTATCCGCCGGTGCCACAAAACTCATATCAACGTAAGATTGTGCCGCCAGATGGTGGATGCGATCGGGCATGATGTCGCGCAAGACCAGCACCAGGGAATTCAGGTCGCGCAAATCCCCCTGATGCAGCCTGATCCGCGGCAATACGCCCTTGATGTTGCCGAGCGGACTGCGCCAGCGAACCAGCCCGTGAACCTCGACCCCCGGAATTGACGACAGAAAGTATTCCGCCAAATGGCTGCCGACCATCCCCGTAATGCCGGTGATCAGGACTCTCATGACATCACGTGGAAATTCCGCTATCCCGCGGCGAAACGATCGGATGGTGGACCGGCCACCAGATTTTCAGGCCTGGATCGTTCCACAGCAGCGTAAATTGCGACGACCGGTCGTAGGTCGTGGTCTGCTTGTAGTGAAACATCGCCATTTCCGTCAAAACCACGTGGCCGTTGCCAAATCCTGGCGGAATGAGAACCTGTTCGCACGTCCGGTCTGATAGCGTGAACGCCGTCCACTTCCGGTATTGCGGCGATTCCGCAATATTGTTCACCACCACAAGATAGAACGCGCCGTGAAGACACGAGACCAGCTTCGCCGTGCTGCGATCGCCGTGAATGCCGCGCAGCACATTTTGTCGCGAGATCGAAATGTCGTCCTGGATGAACTGGTGCGTGATGCCCGCGGCATTGTAGGCGGGGTGGTTGTACAGTTCGACGTACCGACCGCGGAAATCCTCGAATACCGTCAGAGGTTCAATGATCAGCACACCATCCAGAGGCGTCTTGCGAATATTGGGGGACGCGTCAGCAGACATCCAAAAATCGACGCCTCGTTGATTACAAAATAACTATAACTGGAATTCTTGCTCACGCAACCAGAAGTGGCCACACGACCCTCGCATGTGGAACGACGGTATGGGAATAACCCGCGAAGCACTGATACTGGCCGGCGGCTTGGGAACCCGGCTTCGCAGCGTGGTCAGTGATCGACCCAAGCCCATGGCGCCGGTCGCGGGGCGGCCTTTCATCACGTTCCTGCTTGATCAGCTGGTGTGCTTTGGATTCCAGCGTGCTGTGCTCTGCCTGGGACACCTCGGCGAGCAAGTTCCCTCGGTACTCGGCGACCGCTATGGTACACTCGAGCTTCTCTACTCGTTCGAACAGGTCCCGCTTGGTACTGCTGGCGCCTTGCGCCATGCGGCTGGCATGGTTCACGGCGGGAGCGTCATCGCGATGAATGGCGACTCGTTTTGCGATCTCGATCTGCGAAGGCTTGACGAGGCGCATCGAACCCATCGCGCGCCAGCGACCGTGTCGGTGCTGCAGCAAAGCGACCGGAGCCGCGCAGGAACCTTGACCGTCGACTCCACCGATCGGGTTGTTCGCTTCGAAAGCCGGTCGCTGGACCCGGGGCCGGGCCTCATCAATGCGGGAATCTATCTCCTTCAACGCGAAGTCCTGGACGCAATCCAACCCGATCGCGCGGTTTCTCTCGAGGAAGAGACACTTCCAGCGTTGGTCGCCCGGCGCCAGCTGTTTGCCTGGCGAGTCGAGGCGCGCTTCATCGATATCGGAACCCCCGAGAGCCACAGCGCGGCGCAGACATTTTTTGATGGCGCGACGAAATGACAGCCGTTCCCGCCCCAGTCCTCCCGTCAAGCACGGCGCCGCCGGGGCGAAACCTGCTGATCACCGGCGCGCGCAGTGGCTTGGGACATTCCGTGCACCGCACGCTTGGCGGAGTGGCCTTCCTGCGCGGCATGTCGGTCGACGATCCCACGATCCAAGCCGCCGCCCCGTTTGACGCCATCATCCATTGCGCGGTCAACGCCGCCAAAGAGGTTTCGATGCGCACGGCCTACGCCTATATGGCCGACAACCTGCTGCTGACCCAGCAGTTGGTGCGCATTCCGCATCGAAAGTTCGTCTTCGTGTCGACGCTGGCGGTCTATCCGCCGACCGGCCGGGCCGTCCGTGAGGATGAGGATATCGACCTGTTGCCGCTTGCCGGCCCTTATGCGTTCACCAAGCTGTTTTCCGATCTCTATGTGCAGGAACACGCAAGAGACCCGCTCATCCTGCGCACGACGACGTTGCTCGGACCGTCGATTCGCGCCAACACGGTTCACCGGGCGCTGACCCAGAAGGACTGCCAGCTGTTCCTGGCTCCATCCGCCCGCTACAATTTCGTCATGCACGATGAGATCATCGAATTCATCGTCCAGGCAATGGATTGCGGGATCTCCGGGGCTTTCAATATCGGCTCGGAGGGCCTGATCCGGTTGTCCCGCATCGTCGATCAGCTCGGCCTCTCGGTGCGTTACGGCGAATACCGCTACGACATCGGTCCGGTGGACAGCCGCAAGGCGGGAGCCTTGCACCCCGCCTTTGCTAGACCATCGTGGCAAACACTCAATCGCTACATCGACGGGCTCGGACCGAGCTTCGTCGGGACCGGCCGGTTGCATGGGCCTTGAGGCCTGATCGTCACCCCAGCGATCGCATCCGACGGAATCTGACCGGCTCCCCCCATCACGGCGGCACTACCTAGACGAGCGGCCGATTTGCAGGATAAATGAAATGCCGCTGTCGCAGGATCGTGGCGCGTTCCCCTATCCACGTACCCAAGCAAGCGTCATGGTGGACATCAAGACCCAGAAGCACGACGCGATCGTGCTTTCGAGCCAAAGCGAAAGAGATCTGCAGCTCAAATTCGTCGAGTTGCTCAAGCGCGCTCCGTTACCGGAGGACGAACTGCTACCGAACCTCGGCCTGTTCCTGTCGTCGAAATCGCTGTCGCGTATCCTGTTCTTCCATGAAATCTACAAGAAAATCCTCAATACCCATGGCGTGGTCATGGAGTTCGGCGTCCGCTGGGGCCAGACGCTGTCCCTGCTCGCGGCGCTGCGGGGAATTTTCGAGCCGTTCAACCGGCATCGCAAGATCATCGGTTTCGATACTTTCGCCGGCTTCAAGGGTATGAGCGACAAGGATGGCAAGCTGTGCAGGACCGTGGACGGATCGTTCTCTGTCAGCGAAAACTACCAGCAGTATCTCGAAGAGCTGTTGTCCCTGCAGGAAGCCCTCAACCCGATCTCGCACCTGAAGAAATTCGAACTGGTGCGCGGTGATGCAACCGATACCATACCGGCCTACCTGAAGCGCCAGCCGGAGACGCTGGTTTCGCTTGCGATCTTCGATTTCGATATCTACCAGCCGACCAAGGCGGCGCTGCAGGCGATCAAGCCGCACCTTTTCAAAGGCAGCGTCCTGGTGTTCGACGAACTCGCCGACGACGTCTTTCCCGGGGAAACGATTGCGCTACGCGAGGTCTTCGACCTTGCCGATCTCAGGGTCGAGCGAATGCCGATGACCGCCCGTGTCTCCTATGTGGTGCTTTGATGGACGAGGTCTGCAGGAAGGTCCGCTCGGAGATCCTGAACATCTCGCACCAGAGTGGACACGGCCATATTCCAACGTCGTTCTCGATCGTGGAAATGCTGACCGCCGTCTACCAGACCATGCGGCATGATCCCAAGCTGCCCGACATGCCGGACCGGGACCTGTTCGTGCTGAGCAAGGGACACGCCTCGCTCGGCTTCTATTGCACCCTCGCGTCGCAAGGCTATTTCGATTTCGAGGATGTCTACGCCTTCGGCGCCTTCGAGTCCCGGTTCGGCTGTCATCCCGACCGCACCAAGGTTCCCGGCGTCGAGGCCTCGACCGGCTCGCTCGGCCATGGCATCGGAATCGCGGTCGGCATGGCGCTCGCGGCAAAGATCGCCTGTACCCCGCGCAAGGTCTTCACCCTGATCGGCGACGGCGAGGCCAACGAGGGCACCGTCTGGGAAGCGGTCATGGTGGCGGTCAACACCAAGCTCGACAACTTCACCGTGCTCTACGACAACAACCAGTCGCAGGGACGCTGCCTGCCGATCACCAACCCGGCCGATCGCTTCCGCGCCTTTGGATGCGACGTGGCCGAGGTCGACGGCCACGATCTCGCGGCGATCAAACAGGCGCTTGCCGGGCCCGCCAACCGTCCCCGCGTCGTCGTCTGCAACACGATCAAGGGATTCGGCTGCGAGACACTTTCCGCCAACGTCTATGAATGGCATCGCCGCGCGCCGAAGCCCGACGAACTGACCAAGCTGCAAGGGGAGCTGCATGCGGGCGCAGTTTAGGAACACCGTTGCCGAACTGGCGGCGCAGGACGACAAGATCGTTGTCGTGCTTGGCGACATCAGCGTCTACATGTTCAAGGACTTCTGGGAGAAGCACCCGAACAGGTTCTACAACATGGGAATCTGCGAGAACACGCTGGTCAGCGTCACCGCCGGTTTGAGCTCGCAGGGATTCTATCCGTTCGTGCACACGATCTGCCCGTTCCTGACCGATCGCAGCATCGAGCAGATCAAGCTCGACATGTGCTACAATAATTTTGCCGGCAACATCGTCACGTGCGGCGCCACCTTCGACTATGCCTGGGACGGCGCCACGCACCACGCCTATACCGATCTGGCGGTGCTGCGCATGCTGCCGAACATGGAGGTGCTCCACCTCGGCTCAAAGCGCGAGGTCGACCATCTGATCCGTTCGCAGTACCGAAGCGCGCG
>Ga0105237_10005008_pt1 | contig 15083 bp, 15 predicted proteins | sample KBSC24metaG_FD_81520 | JGI IMG/M metagenome (GOLD analysis project Ga0105237, IMG submission 81520) | Corn rhizosphere microbial communities from Kellogg Biological Station, Michigan, USA - KBS C2-4 metaG | ecosystem: Host-associated > Plants > Roots > Rhizosphere > Soil | place: Michigan, USA... | reverse complement strand
GTGCAGAACTGCTCGGGCCACGCACCGTGCTCGGTTCGGTGACCTGCGCCATCGCTCTCGGCGGAGGTGACGCGTGACCGTCCATTTCATCGGTGCCGGCCCCGGCGCGGCCGATCTCATCACGCTGCGCGGCGCGCGGCTCCTGGCCAGTTGCCCGGTCTGCCTTCACGCCGGCTCGATCGTCGCCCCGGAACTGCTCGAGCATTGCGCGCCCGGCACGAAGCTGGTCGATACCGCGCCGATGTCGCTCGACGAGATCGAGGCCGAATATGTCGCCGCGCACAAGGCCGGCCAGGATGTCGCGCGCCTGCATTCCGGCGACCTTTCCGTTTGGAGCGCCGTCGCGGAACAGATCCGGCGCCTGGAAAGACACGGCATACCCTACACGCTGACCCCAGGCGTGCCCTCTTTCGCCGCCGCTGCGGCAGCACTTCGCCGCGAACTCACCATCCCCGAACTCGCGCAAAGCCTGGTGCTCACCCGCGTCTCCGGCCGCGCCTCGAAAATGCCGCCGGGCGAGACGCTCGCCGGCTTCGGCCGTACCGGCGCCACCCTTGCCATTCATCTTGCCATCCACGCGATCGACCGCATCGTCGCCGATTTGACGCCGCTCTACGGCGCCGAATGCCCAGTCGCGGTCGTCTTCCGCGCTTCATGGCCGGATGAGCGCATCCTGACCGGCACGCTGGGCACCATCGAAGCGCAGCTGGCGGAAAATCCGATGGAGCGCACCGCGATCATCTTCGTCGGCAGCGCGCTTGCAGCGCAGGATTTCGGCGAAAGCTCATTGTACGACGCCCACTACCAGCGGCGTTTTCGCGGACGGGACGGATTGTGAACGGCAGCGCCAATACGAACGGACGGGCAACGGTGGAGCAGGCGCTGGCGCGGCTGAACTTCAAGCCGCGTGAGCTTGAGCCCGGCCATGTCTGGCTGACCGGCGCCGGCCCCGGCGATCCCGGCTGCCTGACACTGGAGGTGCTCGCCGCGCTCGGGCAATGCGATGCGCTGGTCTATGACGCGCTGGTATCGCCCGATGTCGTGGCGGTCGCTCAGGGTGCTGAGCTTTTCTACGCCGGAAAGCGCGGCGGCCAGCCCTCGATGAAGCAGGACGACATCAACGCCCTGCTGGTGCGGCTGGCGCGCGAAGGCCGCCGCGTCGTGCGCCTCAAGGGCGGCGACCCCTATATTTTCGGCCGCGGCGGCGAAGAGGCCTTGGCGCTCGCGGGCGAGGAAATTCCGTTTCGGGTGCTCTCCGGCCTGACTTCAGGTCTCAGCGCATTGGCCGCCACCGGCATCCCCGCCACCATGCGCGGCATCAACAAGGCCGTCATCCTGGCCACCGGCCACGCCGCCGGCACCGATGACGACATCGACTGGGCGGCGATCGCCCGCACCGGCCAGCCGGTCGTCGTCTATATGGGCATGGCCAATCTGCCGCTGATCGCTGCCGCCCTGCTCAAGGGCGGCCTCGCACCGTCGACTCCCGCGGCGGTAATCGTCGCGGCGACCACGCCGCAGGAGCGCATTGTCGTCGCGACGCTGGCGACCATCGCCGAGGAGGCCGCGGCCGCCGGACTTGCTTCGCCGGCGCTGATCGTGGTTGGAGGTATCGTCGCCATGCGCGCGGCACTAGCGGGTGAGAAATGACGGCGCGCGCGATCATCATCGGCGCGCCGCGCTCGGGCTCGGGCAAGACCAGCGTCACCATCGGTCTGTTGCGCGCGCTCGCCCGGCGTGGACTGAAGGTGCGCGGTGCGAAGTCGGGACCGGACTATATCGACCCGGGTTTCCACACCGCTGCCACCGGCCTCTCCGGCGTCAACCTGGACAGTTGGGCGATGTCGCCTTCCCTGCTCAATGCGCTGGCGACGCAGGCAACGGACGATGCCGAATACGTCATCCTCGAAAGCGCCATGGGCCTGTTCGACGGCATTCCCGCCCCGGAAGGCCGCTCCGGCTCGGCCGCCGATCTCGCCCGGCTCTACGGCCTGCCGGTGCTCTTGGTGCTCGACGTTTCCGGACAGTCGACCACGGCGGCGGCAGTAGCCAAGGGTTTCGCGACCTATGATCCTGACGTGCGCATGGCCGGCGTCGTGCTCAACCGCCTCGGCAGCGAACGGCACCGGAGGCTGTCCGGCGACGCCATCGAGGCGATCGGCCTGCCGGTGGTCGGCGCCATCCTGCGCGATCCGACGCTCAACCTGCCGGAACGGCATCTCGGCCTCGTCCAGGCCGGCGAATACGAGAACCTGATGGCGCATCTCGACCGGCTGGCCGACATGATCGAGAAGTCGCTCGACATTGACGCCATCCTGGCGCTGGCAGCCCCGCTGGAACCGGCGGCCGGCGACTTCGGCGATGCATTGCAGCCGCCCGGGCAGCGCATCGCGCTGGCGGAGGATGCCGCCTTCACCTTCCTCTATCCGCATGTCGCCACGCGTTGGCGCAAGACAGGCGCCGAGATCGTGCCGTTCTCGCCGCTTGCCGACGAGGCCCCTTCGCAGGACTGCGATGTCTGCTGGCTGCCCGGCGGCTATCCCGAACTGCAGCCCGGCAAGCTCGCAGCCGCCGTCAATTTCCAGAAGGGAATGGCGCGCTTTGCGGCGACGAAGCCGGTTCACGGTGAGTGCGGCGGCTTCATGGTGCTGGGCGAAGTGCTGGAGGACGCGGACGGAGAGAGCCACAAGATGCTTGGCCTGCTCGGACATTCAACCAGCTTCGCCAAGCGCAAGATGAACCTCGGCTATCGCGAGGCGCGGCTGCGTGCCGCCTGCCCGTTGGGCCCGCAGCGCACGCTGATCCGCGGCCACGAATTCCACTATGCGCAGATGACCGCCACCGGCAATGACGAGCCACTGGCCGATCTTGCCGATGGCCAGGGCAATCCGCTTGGCGCCTCGGGCTACCGGCGCGGCCACGTCAGCGGCACCTTCTTCCATGCCATTGCGAGGGGCGCATGAGCGGCCCTTCCGCACCCCGGCAACTGCTTGACGATATCGGCCTCAGCCTCGTCTTCTTCACCCGGCTGAGGCTCCCGTCCAGCGATTTCGGAGGCCGCAGCCTTGCCGATGCGATCTGGGCAGCACCCTTTGCCGGTCTCGCGGTGGCGATCATCGGCGCGCTCGTCTACGCCATCGCCACTGTTCTCGGCCTCGCCGCCGGACCGGCCGCGGCGCTCGCACTCGCCGCAACGATGCTCGTTACCGGTTGCCTGCACGAGGATGGGCTTTCCGACATCGCCGACGGCTTCGGCGGTGGGAGGACGCGCGACAGGAAGCTGGAGATCATGCGCGACAGCCGCATCGGCGCCTACGGCGCCGCAGCGCTCGGCGTCTCGTTGCTCATCCGCTGGAGCGCCCTGTCGGAACTCGCCGGTCCCGGCCATGTGTTCCTGGCGCTGCTTGCCGCGCATGCCGGCTCGCGCGGCCTGTTCGGCGCCTTCATGCATCTTCTGCCACCGGCCCGCAGCGACGGACTGTCGGTGGGCGCCGGCACCGTTACCTCTGAGACCGCCATTGTCGGCGCGGCCCTTGGCGCTGTGGCGCTGCTTGCGCTCGGCCTCGGCGGCGCGATCGCGGCGCTCATCCTGCTCGGCCTGCTCTTCGCGGCCTTCCGCGCGCTTTGCCTCAGCCAGATCGGCGGCCAGACCGGCGACACGATCGGCGCGCTGCAGCAGCTCGGCGAGATCGCGGTGCTGCTTGTCGCTTCCGTTTGCCTTTCCTGATTCTCTCTCGGAGACCTTTGCCCCCATGTCCCCCCAATCAACTTCCTTCAAATCCCTCGAAGACCTGCGCGCCGCCTGCCTCGATCTTCCCACCGGCAGTGATGCTGCTGCTGGCGCCGTTGCAAGGCGGCAGGACACGCTCACGAAGCCGCCGGGCAGCCTCGGTCGTCTGGAAACGATCGCTGCCTGGCTGGGGCGCTGGCAGGGCCGCGACATGCCGAAGCTCGATGCGGTAAAGGTGTTCGTCTTCGCCGGCAATCACGGCGTCACCGCGCAGGGCGTCTCGGCCTATCCATCCGAAGTCACGGTGCAGATGGTGGCGAATTTCGCCGGCGGCGGTGCTGCCATCAACCAGCTTGCCCGCATTGCCGGCGCCAGGCTCGACGTCATCCCGCTCGATCTGGATCATCCCACCGGCGACTTCACGCAAGTGCCGGCGATGGACGAGAAGGCGTTCCTCGCCGCCGTCTCGGCCGGCTATGATGCCGTGACCGACGACCTCGACCTCGTCTGCTTCGGCGAGATGGGCATCGGCAACACGACGCCCGCGGCGGCTATCTCGACCGCCCTTTTCGGCGGCGGTGCGGAAAAATGGACCGGACGCGGCACTGGCGTCGACGATGCCGGGCTGCAGCGCAAAGTGGTGGCCATCGAGGCAGGTCTCAAGCGCCATGCCGATTCGCTGTCCGACCCGCTGAAGATCGCCGCGGCACTTGGCGGACGCGAGCTCGCCGCCATCTTCGGTGCCACGCTCGCGGCACGCAAAAACAACGTACCAGTGCTGCTCGACGGCTTCGTCTGCACCGCCGCCGCTGCACCGCTGGCGAGGCTCCACCCGACCGGCCTCGCCCACACCATCGCCGCGCACGTCTCGGCCGAGGCCGGCCACCGCCGCCTGCTCGAAGCGCTCGGCCTGCGGCCGCTGCTCGATCTCGGCATGCGGCTCGGCGAAGGCTCCGGCGCCTGCCTTGCCGTCAACATCGTGCGTTCGGCGCTGGAATGCCACGCGAGGATGGCGAGCTTCGCCGAAGCCGGTGTTTCGGAAAAATAGAATTCGGTCGAAGTTTCAACACTGTTGAAACATCGAAATAACGTCATCTTGATTATTTCATGAGACGCAGATGTCTCACGGGAGATCGATCGATGTATTTGAAGTGTCTAATATCCGCTGCAATTCTTGTTGCCGCGGCTTCGCCCGCTTTGTCTCAGGAGCAATATGTTCGCCCGCTTCGTCCGGGCGAAGACGGGTCGACCAGAATCCAATCGTCGATCTCAATAACCTTTCCGGTCAAGGATGACGACGACGCTGCCACGCAACAGCAGGTCGCGCTTCGCTCCTTCTACAAGGTCGCGGCGGGCAGTTGCGCCATGGTGCTCGAGACCGTCGCCGATACGTGCGAGATTGCCGGCATGACGACCAATCTCAACGCGCGAGACCGCAACCTTGGCGGCTACGGCGGATCACAACTCACGGTGAGCGGCCAGATCACGATGAAGGTCAAGTTCAAGGCGAATCTCGGCAAGACAGCGCCATAGGCGCTGTTGCGGCCGACTCGTTGTTTTTATGAGAAGATTTTGGTGGGTGTGCACAGGATCGAACTGTGGACCCGCTGATTAAGAGTCAGCTGCTCTACCAACTGAGCTACACACCCACACCGCCGGAAAACTCAGCGTCGGCGGCGCATATAGCCGCCGGTTTCGGGGATGTCCAGCCCTGCAGGATCATTTCCCGACAAATCGCCTAATTGCCGCACCGGTCAGATGAAAAGCTGACCTTCCGCCACCTTGATCGCATGGCCGCCGATGCGCGCCGAGGCCAGTTTCCCGCCATCGGCATTGAGCTCGAGGCGGATGCGCGACGGCCGGCCCATTTCCAGCCCCTGCTCGATCCAGAGCTGTGAGGTGCCGTCGGTGGGGGCGTCGAAATGCATGATGGCGCCCGCGAAGGCCGCCGCGGCCGAACCGGTCGCGGGATCTTCGTAGGACGGGGTGCCGGGCACGATCATGCGCACATGAAAAGCGCTGTCGTGATGGACCGTCTCGCGGCAATAGACGTAAGGGCTGGCGAAGGCCCATTCGCTCTTGCGCGGCGCAAGTTCCGACCACGCCTGGTTGTCGAGCCTGATCCTGGCCGCCGCTTCAAGGCCCGCAACCGGAATGGTGACGTAAGGCACGCCGGCCGACCAGAACGCGACGCGGTGATTCTCGAAGCCGATCTCGTGCGGGGCAAGGCCAAGCGCCGCGCCGATCGCCTCGGGGTCGGCCTTGAGCTCCAACGGTTCGGGCAGTTTCGCAAGGTCGAACTCGGCGAAGCTCGAGCCGTCATGCTTGCTCACGGCGCAACGCACCGGTCCGATATTCTCCTCCAGCACGAAGATGCCGGTAGCCTCGCCGGCGAGTTCGGCCAGTGCGATCGCCGAACCGACAGTCGGATGCCCCGCAAAAGGCATTTCATAGTCGGGTGTGAAGATGCGGATACGGTTGCGATGCTTCGGATTGTCGGGAGGCAGTACGAACACGGTCTCGGAAAGATTGAATTCGCGCGCGATCGCCTGCATGCCGGCAGTGTCGAGCGCATCGCCATCGAGCACCACCGCCAGCGGATTTCCGGCCAGCCGTTCGGTGGTAAACACATCGTAAAGCAAGTAGTTGCGCGCCATGGAGAAAACCTTTCGCTCCGCCTCGAATTTCTGCCTCAATCCCAACATGAGGGAAATTTAATTTGAAATTCGAACCTTAAGGCCTGATTTGTGCACGGATAGGGACATCAATTTTCAGCATAGGGGTCCGGCGTGGACCAGCTTGTCAATCCGCCAAATGCGGAATCCGATACTTCCATAGAGGCCGCGCTGGGGCTCGACCGTAAGGGCGTAAGCCGCAAGCGTCGCCGCTTCTGGCTCTACGCGCTTCTGGCGGCAGCGATCATCGCGGCCGGCATTGCCTCCTATCAATGGTATGCCGCCGCGCCGCCCAGGGTTGAATACACCACCGTGCCTGCGGCAAACGCCGATCTCACCGTCGAGGTATCCGCCACCGGCACGCTGCAGCCGCTGACCCAGGTCGACATTTCCAGCGAGCTCTCCGGCATCGTCCGCTCGGTCGCGGCAAAAGAAAACCAACAGGTCAAGAAGGGTGACGTGCTGGCGACGCTCGATACCGCCAAGCTGGAGGTCCAGATCGAACGCGCCACCGCCTCCGCCAAAGCGGCGGCAGCGTCCGTCGAGGACGCCAAGGTCACCTTGCAGGAAAACGAGAACGCCATGGTGCGCGCGAATGCGCTGACCAAGCGCGGCATGGCGACGGACCAGTCGCTCGAAGCGGCGACCGCGACGCGCGATCGTTCGAAGGCGGCGCTGGATAGCGCCGAGGCCAATCTGGCCATAGCCCAGGCCGATCTCAAGGCGCAGCAGACCGACCTTGCCAAGAGCACCATCTATGCGCCGATCGACGGTATCGTGCTCACCCGCTCGGTCGATCCCGGCCAGACGGTCGCGTCCTCGCTGCAGGCGCCCGTGCTGTTCGTCATCGCCGCCGACCTGAGGAACATGGAATTGCAGGCTGCGGTCGACGAGGCCGATATCGGCGCGGTGAAGCCCGGCCAGCACGCCCGCTTCACCGTCGATGCCTTCCCGGACCGTCCGTTCGACGCCGATATCCGCGACATCTCCTATGCCTCGGTCACCACCGACGGCGTCGTCACTTACAATGCTCGTCTCGAAGTCGACAATGGCGAGCTTCTCCTCAGGCCCGGAATGACGGCAACGGTTTCGGTCGTTACCCGGCAGGCCAAGGGCGTCCTTACCGTTCCCTCGGCGGCCTTCCGCTATCGCCCGGCGCAACAGGCGGCCCGCGGCTGGAGCTTCGGCGACCTGTTCACCGGACGCATGGGCCGCCCCAACCGGCAGCGCGAGGCGACGAAGGCGCCGACTGACGGCTCGCGCACGCTTTATGTGCTGGAGAACGGCCGGCCGCATCCGGTCAACGTCAAGATCGGTTCGACCGACGGCGAGTTGACCGAGATCACGTCAGGGCTCGACCAGGGCGCGCAGATCATCACCGGCGCGCAGCAGCGGAGCTGACGAAATGTCGGCTCCCCTGCTCATCACTTTCGACAAGGTCTGGAAAAGCTATGGCGAGGGCGAAGCCCGCGTGCATGCGCTGGCCGGCGTGGATCTTGCCATCCGGCGTGGCGAATTCGTCGCCATCATGGGCCCCTCGGGCTCGGGCAAGTCGACCGCCATGAACATCATCGGCTGCCTCGACACACCGACTGCCGGAACCTACTCCTTCATGGGTATCGATGCGGGCCGCCTCGACCGCAACCGCCGCGCGCTTTTGCGCAACCTCTATGTCGGCTTCGTCTTCCAGGGCTACAACCTCCTGCCGCGCACAACGGCGGCGGAAAATGTCGAGCTGCCACTGATCTACCGCGGCGTTGCCGCACGCGAGCGCCGCGATCTCGCCATGCAGGCGCTGGCTGAGGTCGGTCTTGTCGGGCGCGAGCACCACACGCCGGCCGAGCTTTCGGGCGGCCAGCAGCAGCGCGTGGCGATCGCCCGCGCCATCGTCACCAGGCCGACATTGCTTGTTGCCGATGAACCGACCGGCAACCTCGATACGGCGCGCACGCATGAGATCATGGAGTTGCTGACCAGGCTCAACGCCGAGCTCGGGCTCTCCATCGTCATGGTTACGCATGAGGCCGACGTCGCGGACTATGCCGGCCGCACCATCCGCTTCCTCGACGGCCACGTCGCCTCCGACACCATGAGGGCGGAAGCGGCATGATCTGGGAGACCGTCCGCCTTTCGCTGCGCTCGATCCGCCGCAACGTGCTGCGCTCGTTCCTGACGCTGCTTGGCATCGTCATCGGCGTCGCGGCCGTCATAGCCATGCTCACCATCGGCTCCGGCACGACGGAGAAGGTCAAGGCCGACATTTCCAAGCTCGGCAGCAACCTGCTCGTCGTTCGCGCCGGCCGGCCCGCGGGCCCTGGCGGACCGGGGGGCCTCGATCAGGCGGTGCGGCCGCTGGCCGAGAAGGATGTGACGGCGCTTGTCGCGCATCTGAGCGGCGCGCGCGCGATTTCGCCCGCCTCGCAAAAACAGGTCCGCGTCATTTTCGGCACCGAAAGCCTGACCTCGGGCGTGACCGGCACCGACAGCGCCTATCTCGACGCCCGCGACTGGAAACTGGTTTCCGGACGGTCGTTCAGCGATTCCGAAACGCGCGCCGGCGCCGGTGTCTGCCTGATCGGCGAAACGGTGCGCCAACAATTCTTCGGCGCCGGCGATCCGGAGGGCGAGATCATCCGCGTCAACCGCACCTCCTGCAAGATCATCGGCCTGCTCGAGCCCAAGGGCTATACCGGCTTCGGCCAGGACCAGGACAATGTTGTGCTGATGCCGCTGCACGCCTATCAGCGGCGCATCGCCGGCAACCGCGATATCGACAACATCTACATCGCCGCCGACGACCGCACGCCGACCACCGAACTGCAGCCGCGCGTCGAGGACATCTTGCGCGACACGCGCCGCATCACGCCGGACCGCGATCCCGATTTCGCCATCCGCGACATGACCCAGATCGCCGATGCGATGACCAGCGCCACCACCACCATGACCGGCATGCTGGGCGCCGTCGCCGGAGTCAGCCTTCTGGTCGGTGGCATCGGCATCATGAACATCATGCTGGTCTCGGTCACCGAGCGCACGCGCGAGATCGGCATCAGGCTGGCGATCGGCGCGCATGAAAAACATATCCTCATCCAGTTCCTGGTCGAGGCGACGGTGCTGTCGCTGCTTGGCGGCATCATCGGCATCCTGATCGGGCTTTCGCTGGCCGGCCTCGCCTCGATGGCGCTGACCATACCGTTTGCGCCAAGCCCTGCCGTCGTGCTGCTCGCTGTCGGTTTTTCGGCGCTGATCGGCATGGTGTTCGGCTTCTTCCCGGCGCTGCGCGGCGCCCGCCTCGATCCGATCGACGCGCTCAGGCACGAATAAGCCTGGCGCCCTTGCGTGCCGCTGAGTTGCAACTGTCAAAACGGCAGTCGCGCGTTCTCCTTGACCTCCTTCATGACAAAGAAAGTCCTGGTTTGCCGGACACCAGGCAGCGCGATCAGCTTCTGGCCGTGCAGCTTGTTGAAATCCGCCATGTCGCGCACGCGTATCTTCAACAGATAGTCGAAGTCGCCGGCCACGAGATTGCAATCCAGGACCTCCTTGAGCATGAGCACCGCCTCCTCGAAAGCGGCGAAGCTTTCAGGCGTGGAGCGGTCGAGCACGACACCGACCATGACCAGGGCGCCGAGCCCCACCGCGGCGGGCTCGATCTCTGCCCTGATTCCGGTGATGTAGCCCTCTTCAAACAGGCGCTGTGTGCGCCGATGGCAGGTGGCGGCACTGACATTCACGCGAGCTGCCAATTCGGCGTTGGTAAGCCGTCCCTCGGCCTGAAGCGCCCGCAGAATCCTGACATCGACGCGATCGAGAGTTTGCGTGGAAGATTCTTCCATCATTGTCATCCTTAATGAATGATCCAGTCAACAATATCGCATCTATACGAGATTTGCGGAAATTCGGAAGTCAAGATCGAGAGCACCTCTCGCATAAGTCGGTCTATTCTTCGCCGATCGAAAACAACCGTGACGGAGGGAGATCGATGTCGCTTCTCGCAAAGTTTGAACGTTATCCGCTGACCTTCGGGCCGACGCCGATCGAGCATCTGCCGCGTCTCAGCGCGGCGCTCGGCGGAACAGTGCAGGTCTACGCTAAGCGCGACGATTGCAATTCCGGGCTGGCCATGGGCGGCAACAAGTTGCGCAAGCTCGAATATATCGTGCCGGATGCACTTCGCGCCGGCGCCGACACGCTGGTATCGATCGGCGGCGTGCAGTCGAACCACACGCGCATGGTCGCCGCGACGGCGGCCAAGATCGGCATGAAATGCGTGGTGATCCAGGAGAAATGGGTGCCGCACTATGATGCGGTGTACGACCGGGTCGGCAACATCCTTTTGACACGCTTGATGGGCGCCGACAGCCGGCTTGTCGATGACGGCTTCGACATCGGCATCCGCAAGAGCTGGCAGGATGCGATCCAGTCGGTGAGGGACGCCGGCGGCAAGCCCTACCCTATTCCCGCCGGCGCCTCGGTGCACAAGTTCGGCGGTCTCGGCTATGTCGGCTTTGCCGAGGAGGTCGTCAGACAGGAGGCCGAGCTCGGTTTTGCCTTCGACTACATCATCGTCTGCGTCGTGACCGGCTCGACGCAGGCCGGCATGGTCGTCGGCTTCGCCGCGCAAAACCGCGCCGACCGGGTGATCGGCATCGATGCCTCCGGCACGCTCGACCAGACCCGCGCGCAGGTGCGCCGCATTGTCGACGACACCGCAGCCCTCGTCGGGCTCGGCCGCACCGTGCGCGAGGACGAGATCGTCATCAATCCCGACTATGCCTATCCGGCCTATGGCGTTCCATCGAACGAAACGAACGATGCCATTCGGCTGGCGGCCCGCACCGAGGCGATGATCACCGATCCGGTCTATGAGGGAAAGTCGATGCAGGGGCTGATCGACCTGACCAGGAAAGGCTTCCTTCCCGAAGGCTCGAGGATCCTCTATGCGCATCTTGGCGGCGCGCCGGCCATCAACGGCTACAGCTATTATTACAAGGACGATGGCGCCGCCCGGAAAAGCGCCCCGCATGACGAGGCACTGCCGCCGCTCTTTCCATAGGGCGCTCCCGCCGGCGTCGAGGCCGCGGGTCAGGAAACCTTGTCGGTGGCAGCGAAATGCCACTCGATCAGCGGCTTCATGTGCCCCATCAAGCCGTCGGGCAGATCGGTGGCATTGCGGATGATGACCGGCCCCTCGATCTCCGGCTCCGCCTCTGTGGCGACAAAGGCGCTGATGCGGCTTGCCAGCGCGTCGGCCGGCTCGGCAACCCGGTAGCGGCGGAAGATCACCGTGCCGCTCACCGTCGAAAGCGCGTGATAGCGCTGTCCGCATTCAGCCTGCGACAGGTCGAGCCCTGTCTCCTCCCTTACCTCGCGGATCATGTTGAAGTCGGCATCGACAAGGCCGTCGCGGAAGTCGACCGGCTCGAACGAGCCGGCTGCGAAGTAGACGCGGCCGGCATTGACGGTGTGCGGACCCATGCGGATCGCCACCAGCGCATTGTCGCCGGCGACCAGCATGGCATGCGCGTAGGCATGCTCGGCACGGGAATTCTCGCGCCGTTTACGCCACAGCAGGAAGGTCGAATACTTCACCGCATGGCAGCGGCCGACGAGGCGGCTGTCCCGGTAAGCAAGCTCGGACAGCAGCACTACGGTACCGTCGAACAATGCCGGGTTGGCCGCTATTTCGTGCCGCCAGTTCTCGGCGATCGCCTCAGCATTGCTCAGCGCGAAGGGGTGCGGGCCGGGATCCAGGCGGACGTCGATCGCATCGACCGGCAGGATGACGTTGCGTGGCAGGTCGAAACTCACTGTGTCACGCCATGTCCAATGTGATCGCCACCGGGCAGTGGTCCGACGCTTTCGGCCTGTCCCAGCCGACGCGCGGGAAACGCTCGACCTCCTGTCCGGGCGGAAAGATGGTGCGCCAGGGCTGGCCGCTGCGAATGATGTCGGGAACCGCGGTGGCGTTCTTCGCCGCCAGCGTCTTGGACAGGAGGATATAGTCGAGTTGGCAGAGATGCCGCTCGTCCGGACCGCGTGTGTGGTAGAAGCTCCAGCGGTCCATCTCCGGCCGCCGCTCGACGGCGTTCTCGCAAAAACCACCGGCGGTCAGGGTATCGATCGAGGACCGGGCTTCGTCGACAACCTCGAACCGGTAGCCGTCGAAGCTGTCGCCGTCGATCTTCACGCGTTGCCGGTAATCATTCAGGTCACCGCAGATCGCCCAGCGCTTGTCGGCGGCGTGGTCCTTGCCGAAGCGTTCCTCGATGATGCGGCGCACCGCCTGCGCCTCGGCAATGCGCAGCGCCATCGTCGCCTCGCGGCCATCCAGCCCGTTGCGCGGCGGGCCCATCGATTTGAAATGCACGAGATAGAGCGTCAGCGGCGCGTTGCCGATCTTCAGGTCGATCTCCAGGCAGTCGCGGCGAAAAATACGCTCACTGGCGAGATAGCCGAGCGCGGCGAGCTCCGGCGTAAACAGGCCGAATTGTTCGAAGGTGACATAGGCATGGCTGGTCATGCGCACGAATTCGATCGGCTGGCCTTGCGCGGTCTCGTTACGCATCATCAGGGCGACATCGATGCCGCGCGTATCGTTGCCGGCGGTCGTGTATTTCTGCCGGTAGCCCTGTCCGACCATCTTGAACAGATAGCCGTATTCGAACGCCTTCAGCGCCTCGATATTATCGACCTCCTGCATGCAGATGATGTCGGCGCGGGTGGCCGCGATGGCGAGTGCGGTCAACTGGCGCGTGTCGTCGGACTGGGCGATCGTGCGGGCCTGCTCGAGGATCCGGTATTCGGCCTCGCTCTGGATATCGAACAGCGCCAGCGTGCGGTCTTCATTGAGCTGGTTGCGATAGCCCGAGAAATCGAACCTGTTCATCAGGTTCTCGACATTGAAGGTGGCGAGGCGCAGCGACATGGCCGTGACCTTTGCCCGCAAGCGAGGGCGAAAACAAGAGCCGGGCTCGATACTCGTCATGGTTGATGGAACCTTTCCGTTCATCCCCCGTTCAGACGGAAAGTTCCAACAATAGGCCATTTCCCGGGTGCTCTGGGCGTGGGGCCTTTACTCCTTGGAGAGTGAAATGAAACGGTTGTTTTCTTCCCTCGGATCCGGGCTTTTGGCCCTGGGTCTCGTTGCTGGCGTGGCGGCGCCGTCGGTTGCCGGCCCGATCCTGCAACCCGATCTCGGCGTCGCGACGAATGCCACCGCGCCGAATATCATTCCGGTGCGCGACGGCTGGGCCGGCAACAACAACAACGGCAGCTTCCAGGACTGGCGTTGGCGTCACCGGGGCGGCGACTTCAGGTGGCGCGACGGCAATCGACACTTCTCCCGCAACTGGGACGGCGGCAGGTGGAATGATGGTGGCGACTGGCGCTGGCGGCATCACCACCGCCGGCACTTCCGTGGCGGCGACGCGGCGATCCTGGGGCTGGGTCTCGGCTTGGGCTTGGGCAGCATGGCCTACGGCAACTACTATGATCCCTACTACTACGATCCCTATCCGCGCTACGTCCAGCCGCGGCGCATTTACCGGACCGAGCGGTTGTCCAGCGCGCATGTCCGGTGGTGCTACGACCGCTATCGGTCTTATCGCGCCTGGGACAACACTTTCCAACCCAACTATGGCCCGCGCAAGCAATGCTGGTCGCCCTATAGCTGAGCTGCCCGCCAATAAGGACAGAAAAACGGCGCCCCTTCGCGGCGCCGTTTTATTTTGTAGCAACCCTGTCGCGCGACCGCGATAACCCTAAATTTATCAACGGCGCCTATTCATCCATGCCGGTGCTCCACATGCCGATTCGCGGCGAAAATCCGCCAGGACGTACCCCGCAATGGCCGAAAACGAACTTAGAATCCAACGCCGGCAGCGTGTGCTGAAGGGCGCGACGATCCTGACCGGCATTACCAATTCCGAAGTGAAATGCACGGTGCGCAACATGCATGCGACCGGCGCGGAGTTGAAAGTGCCGATAGACGCACGCGTGCCGGACGAATTCCTCCTCTACGTGCCGATCGACGGCATCGGCTACAAGGTGGTGGTGCGTTGGCGCCGCGACGATCGCATCGGCGTCGAATTCACCGGCACCGAGCCCAAACCCCACTGGCACTACGGCTGAGCCCGCACTTGGCCGGCTTGCTCGGCAAACAAAGGCCGGCGGATCGCTCCGCCGGCCCCGTCAGATGCAACTATGAAATCGAGAATTAGATCTTTGCCTTGTCGACCAGCTTGTTCTTGGCGATCATCCCGCGCGCCCGCAGGGCGAAGCCCGAGGACGCGCAAACGCAGGAACGTGGATCGTCTTAATTCTTCGCCTTGTCGACCAGCTTGTTCTTGGCGATCCACGGCATCATGGCGCGCAGCTTGGAACCCACTTCCTCGATCTGGTGGCTGTCGTTGTTGCGGCGGATGCCCTTGAAGCGCGCTAGGCCGGCGCGATATTCCTGCATCCATTCCGAGGTGAACTTGCCGGTCTGGATGTCTTTCAGGATACGCTTCATCTCGGCCTTGGTGTCGGCGGTGATGATGCGCGGACCCGAGACGTATTCACCCCACTCGGCGGTGTTCGAGATCGAGTAGTTCATGTTGGCGATGCCGCCTTCATAGATCAGGTCGACGATCAGCTTGACCTCGTGCAGGCACTCGAAATAGGCCATTTCCGGT